>Ga0065705_10002620_pt1 | contig 16788 bp, 17 predicted proteins | sample SwibulcommuniRL2_FD_59092 | JGI IMG/M metagenome (GOLD analysis project Ga0065705, IMG submission 59092) | Bulk soil microbial communities from switchgrass field near Rose Lake, East Lansing, Michigan, USA - RL2 Bulk Soil v2 (version 2) | ecosystem: Environmental > Terrestrial > Soil >...
CAACAAGCTATCCAATGGATGCTGGCAGATGCCGCGACGGAGATCGAAGTGGCGCGCAACATGCTCTACAAAGCTGCCTGGCTCAAGGAAGATGAGCGACCTTATAACAAAGAAGCTGCCATGGCAAAGATGTTTGCCACCGAAATGGCAGAACGCGTCTGCCGCAACGCGATCCAGATCCACGGCGGGTACGGCTATTCAAGTGAATATCCCGTCGAACGGATCTACCGCGATGCGCGCCTGATGACCATCGGTGAAGGGACGAGCGAGATCCAAAGACTGGTCATTGCGCGGCATGTGCTAGCAATGGAGTGAAGAAATTGTATATTTGCTTGGAAATCTTATTCCTTAACTTTGCACTCTGAAGGTCGCTGGCAGTATACAATAACAAAATAGACCACCACCAAACATAATCAACCCCAGGATTCGAAACCAGACGTTTTTTAGTTTTAGATACATCGCCAGTCCACCCACCGTTACCGGAATAAGGCCTATATATAGGAAACTTTCCATGGACTATCTCCTTTTGTAGCTGTCCGCAAACCGGCTAACCTCATCATATAAATTTCCGGGCCCTAAGTCACGTGTCATTTATCTTAAAAAAAGGTGCCCTGTACCTAAAATGCGGCTGCCGAATGGCAGTCGCATTTTTATACCCACAAAGGAACTCTAACGTGCTAAAACGAGCACCACATCATTATTCGTGAGCGTCAACGTATTTCCTTCAATTTTCAAGGTGGCAGTATCGGTCAACACTTGATGGACAGCGCCTTCCTGGGCCATCCGTGCATCGTCACATGCCATCAGAGTTGAAGTAATCTGGTCAAACGTAACCCGGTCACCGTCAACCTTGTAGTTCCCACCGAGCCCATTACAGCCTGAATTGCCAGACATGGTTCCATCGTCCTTAAAAGTAAGTCCAGCTTCCGTGTCCGTCACGGCAGGGGTCAGAACATCTGCACGGCTGTAAGAGGTCAACTTCCATGAACCGATCAAAGAGGCAGAAGACCCCTCATTTTTAGCAGCACAAGCTGATATCGCCAGGCAAATAATCAACAGCGTAATTAAATACTTTTTCACAGTCTATCTCCTTTCAGATACACAATAGGAGGACGCTCTCAACTATAAAAAGTTCCTTGCTTGAGGACTCCAAAGTCTCCTGACTTTGGATCTTACCTTCAAAATTCAACGACTGGAGTCGTTGACTCCATACAAAAAAGCCCCAAAGTTTTTTATCCTTGGGGCTTTGTAGATTAAACCTTTGGTCCAGCTTCCACTACTTCGGGCGGCGTGTTATCGGTAAACTTCGCAAAATTTTCCTTGAAGCGCATCGCCAGATCCTTATAACGCCTTTCATATTCTTTTTTGTCGCCCCATGAAGAAGATGGCGAAAGGACCTCATCCGGGACACCAGGACATTCCATTGGAACTTCAAACCCAAAGATAGGATCTCTGGTGTATTTCACTTCATCGAGTTTTCCATTCAGCGCAGCGCTCAACAATGCACGCGTATGACGGATGGAAATACGCTTGCCAACACCATACGGTCCGCCCACCCAGCCGGTGTTGACCAGCCAGCATGTGACTCTGTAGCGTTCGATCTTACCCTTGAGTAACTCTGCATATTTATAGGGATGATGAACCATAAATGGTGCTCCAAAACAAGCGGAGAATGTGATCTCCGGTTCTTCGCGCAGGCCGACTTCCGTACCAGCGATCTTGGAGGTATAGCCTGAAATAAATTGATACAACGCCTGGTTCGGACTTAGCCGCGCGATGGGTGGCATGACCCCGTTCGCATCGCAAGTCAACAGGACAATGTTCTTCGGGTGTCCAGCTTTTTTTTCAGGGACTGCGTTCGCGATAAACTCCAATGGATACGAAGCACGTGTATTTTCGGTGATTGAGTCATCGTCGAGGTCAATAAGCCGTGTGATTGGGTCAAAAGCCACGTTCTCAAGAATTGTCCCAAACCGTTTGGTGGTCGCGTAAATTTCAGGTTCGGCAGATTCGGAGAGTCCGATCACCTTTGCGTAGCATCCGCCTTCGAAGTTGAACACACCATTATCACTCCAGCCATGTTCATCGTCTCCAATGAGACGGCGGGTTGGGTCTGCGGAAAGAGTCGTTTTACCGGTACCGCTTAATCCAAAGAACAATGCCACATCATTCGCGTCATCTGGATTCACATTTGCCGAACAATGCATCGAAAGCACGCCTTCAAGTGGAAGAAGATAGTTCAACAGGGTGAACACAGATTTCTTTAATTCGCCCGCGTACTCGGTATTCCCCACAATAGCAAGTTTTTTCTCGAAATTCAAAACAATGAACGTTTCACTATTTGTATTATCGATGGAGGGCGCGGCTTTAAAGCCTGGTACAGCGACGATCGTAAACTCAGGGACAAACCGTTTATATTCTTCAAGAGACTGGGGCAGGATGAACATATTGCGAATGAACATGCTATGCCACGCATGTTCGGTCACAAAACGGACTGGCAAGCGATAGGATTCATCCGCACCCGCATATGCATCCTGCACAAAGACATCGCGTCCCTGCAAATAGCCCAGCAGGCGATCATAGAGGGTTTCGAATTTTTCGATCTCAAACGGGCGATTGTAAACACCCCACCAGATATTATTTTCTGAATCTGAATGACGCACCACAAATTTATCATTGGCAGAGCGCGCGGTATGTTTGCCCGTGTTCGCTATGAAAGGACCGCCAATGGAAGTTGCACCCTCACTACGAAACACAGCTTCTTCATAAAGCGCTTCTGTGACAAGATTCCAATAAGCCAGTCGTAAATTACCAAGGCTGTGATTGGATAAGTTGAAATCCGCTTTGCGAATCTGTGCAACTGATTCTGCGGGAGTTTTGATGTTAAGTAAGTTGTTCATTATTGTTCTTCCTACATCCAATCACGGATCATTTTCTTATCACCGATATAAATCTCATTCGGGCTGGTGGGATCCAACGCCCACTTTATGCGCGCGATTCCGTCGGTCACATCTCTCACCGATCCCGCGAACGAAATACGGATATGACCTTCCATACCGAACTCTTTTCCTGGCACAGTCACAACCATTGCTTTTTTAAGCAGGAATTTTGACACTTCAACGGAATTATTGCTAAAAGCGCGGATGTCTGGCAACGCGTAGAACGTTCCAGCTGGTTCGATCAAACGGATTCCGTTGAACGTGCGCATCTCCTGAAGCACTACATCACGATTATTCTGGATCTGCAAACGCAGCGCCTGCACCACAGATTGCAGACCGTTCAGCGCACCCTCGGCCGCAGCCTGCGCAACCGGCGATACACATGAAGTGGTCTGCGCCAGGACATTACTCATCACGCGGGACAAATCACGCGGTGCAATCACCCAACCGATACGAAAGCCTGTCATACCATATAGCTTCGCCACGCCGTTGACCACGACAATATGAGAATTCTCGATATCCTTTTTTGTGAAATGATAAGCGGGCACCGCTACATTGCGATCAAACGTCAGCTTGTGGTAAATATCATCGCAAATCATGAAGATGCCTTTTTTCTCGCACATTTCCACGATTTTCGCGATCAACTCGGGCGGATAGATCGCCCCAGAAGGATTGTTCGGGCTGTTGACCATGATCGCCCGCGTAGATGAGGTCACTGCGCTTTCGATATCCTCGAAACGTGGCGTAAAGGTCCCATCTTCAGGTGTCACGATGACCGGAATCCCCATGCACATCCTGATCATTTCATTATAAGAGACCCAATAGGGCGCGATAACGATCACTTCATCCTGAGGGTTCAGGATCGAATAGAGAATATTGAACAGGGATTGTTTTGCTCCATTGGTAATACTCACGTTTTCTGGGGCAACCAAACGGTCATAGTTCTCTTCGGTATAACGGATCACTGCCTTTTTCATCGAGGGCAATCCGTCGGGCGGGGTGTATTTCACTTCTCCGCTGGTCAATTTGGCGGCTGAGGCAAGGATCGCTGAAATAGGTGTTTTATTTTTCGGTTCGCCAATCCCCAGATTGATCACGGCTTCCCCACGCTCTCGCAGAAGCCGGGCTTCTTCGTTAAGCGCAAAAGTCGGAGATTCAGCGATTTCGCTGGCTAATTTGCTTAATTTCATGATTCTCCTTAATAGTAAGACTTCGGAAGTGGCGCCGTGGCACCATGGTTGTGAAATTGGTGTGAAGCTTCCGAAGACTGATGGCAAAATAAAATCTGGTCAGAGAGAAACTCTGACCAGATATAATCGCTTAACCGCTCGTAGCGGCGCTGACAATCAAGTTGTCAGACCAAATTCTCATAATTTGATTATACTATGGAGACGGTAGGACATTCGTCCTGAATACGAAGAAGAAAACTAACACTATTGTTGAGCGCACATCAGGTGCGCAAGAGCTGGGAAGCGATTGGCTTCCCAGCTCTTATTTTCACAATACTTATATGAATTTGCAGGAATTATTTGCAAGTAAATTTCCCGGGGTCCGGATCCGTTGCAATTGACCAAAGCCTTTCAAATTCCTGGGTATACAAATTTGCTATAGTGGGATTATCAATGATGATGACATTTTCATCGTTATTCTCGGTCGCGTTGCTTGAGAAGTTAAATGAGCCAGAGATCACAAACCGGTTATCCACAATGATCACCTTATCATGCAGGAATCTGGGATTGCCATCCTGGCGGACAGGCACTTTCGCACACAGGAACGTAGGCATTTCAGAGCCCTGGGCGTCGCTCCCAACCTTTTCATAAATTCCGGCCACATTCACACCTGCGCTGGCGCGATCAATCATGGCTTTTGCGAGAGGGTAGTCTGTGAAACTGAACGCCATAAAACGGATGCTGGAATTCGCGCTTGAAACCACCGGGATCATATGATCCATCACATGGTCTTCGGGGGAAAAATAAATCTGGATCGGCGTACCATTCACCACAACAGATTGCTGATCTGCTGTGGAAGGTGATTTCGGCCCAAACTGTCCATCCCACATTTCCGCAAATTCGCGCTCATAGATGGTTGCGATTTCGGGAGAATGAATCACTACTGTATTATTATTTTGCTGAAAAACACCGCTCTCCGTGATATTCGTTGAACCAGTCCACGCGATTTGACCATCAAAGATCCAGAACTTATTATGCATCAACGCCGAACGAGTATCCGCCCGGACTTCGATGCCAGCCTTTTGGAGCAGCGCGAATTGGCCTCGTCCGGGATCCTCATCCGCGGCTAAACCACTTTCATCATCGGTGACCCAGCGGACATCCACGCCGCGCTGCTTGGCCGCGATCAACGCTTCGGCGACCGGCGTCAGATCAAATTCAAATGAAACAATGTGAATGCTGGTTTGCGCAGCATTGATCTTATCGATCAATCTTCCTTCAATGGAGCCTTGCCAGTTGGTCTGGTCATTCACATGAATTGGATCAGTGAAGTAAACCTCCCACCAATCGGAACTTGCATTTGCGGAGGTTGGAGCGCCTGCAACTGGCGAGGCAATCGTTGTTGGGGCGGACGTTCCACCGCCAAAGATCCCACCAGGGTTTTTACCGGTCACTGCATAAAAAATACCGAGTACAAAAAGAACGACCAGTACCACCAATGTAGATGATGCATTCTTCCTTGACACGGCGCGGCGTTTGGGCATGATTTCTCCTTAGCTGGCTTCAGTAAGTAATTGTGTTAGTTTTAAGATCAATTGGTTTGGGCTATTTGTTTTATCATCCACCTGATTTAACACCGCGTCCATTTTCTCTGCAGAAGGCAAGTTCCTATCCTCGCCGAAGATCGTTTTGAAATTTTCCAATAACTTATCCCGCAATTGAACTCGACTTGCCGCGTCTGCATATTTGCCGGCTGCCCAATTCCCAATGGAACGCATGGACTGTCGCACCGCCTTCAGGCGCGGGAGGATCGCCAGATCCGCCGCGAAATCATCGAGATCCTGTGTTTTGCTCACGATTGATTTTGCTGTTGCGATTCCCCAATTGAGCATCTCTGTCGCAGCGTCTGTATCGAGCATCTCCAACAGCGACTCGTTCCCTGTCATCTCTTCGATGACACGATCGATTCGAGTACCAAAGTCAGTCATAAATAAAGTATAGCCGATTATTCTTTCAACGCGACAAAATTGTTTGGATTCCCTAATGGAATTCTGACTGCATTGGGATCGATGCGCTTGATCATACCGAGCAGNACTTCCCCGCTCCCNGNNTCGACGTAAGCCTGAATCCCGTTCATCTGCATGAGTTGCACCGATTCAGTCCAGCGCACGCGGGATTGCATCTGCGCTTTGATATCCGCACGCAATTCGTCCGCTGTCAACATTGGCTTGGCATGCACATTTCCAACCACGGGGATTTGGGGCTTTTCGATTGCACAGGCATCCACCGCCGCATTCCATTCCTCCTGTATGGACGCCATCAGCGGAGAATGCGCGGCAATGCTCACTTGCAACAGCAATGCCCGTTTTGCCCCGGCGGCTTTCGCTCCAGCGATGGCGCGTTCCAAGGCAGTTTTCTGGCCCGAGATAACCACTTGACCGGGACAATTGTCATTTGCTACTTGAACGATCTCATCGGCCGTGCTCGCCTTGGCACAAACTTTGTCCAGCGTGGGAATATCCACACCAAGGATGGCAGCCATCCCACCAGGGCTAAGTTCCCCGGCCCGCTTCATTAACTCACCGCGCGTTCGGACAAGTTTCAGGCCATCGGAAAACGACAACGCGCCCGAGGCAGTCAGAGCAGACAATTCGCCAAGAGAATGTCCGGCCACGACCGCAGGCCTGAAATCCTGCTCCAGGATCAAAAAAGTCTTCCACGCGGCCATCGAATGAATATACAACGCCGGTTGTGTATTGATCGTTTCATTGAGGTCATCAGCAGGACCATTCCACATTAATTGCGAAAGGGCAAAGCCAAGAATGGAATCCGCTTCATCAAATGTTTCCCTGGCAATAGGATAGCTCTCGGCTAGTTCTTTGCCCATTCCAACAACCTGTGATCCCTGTCCTGGAAATACGAATGCAGTGGTTTGCGGGTTTAGCTTCATCATTTACTCCTGATGGTCGAGTAGACCGAGCGCCTGCCTGGGTTGTATCGAGACCATTATGTGATTGTGATGGTTTGAATGGAGCGGAAAAGCACCGCCTGCTTAACCACCGACTTATTAAAACACAAACGAGTCGTGTTCGTCACGACCCGTTAGCTGCAGAGTGAAACCGGCTTGCTTTATTCAGCCTTTTTCTTCTCTTTTTTCACTTCAACAACTTCGCGGCCTTCGTAAAATCCACAATTGGGACAGACTGTATGCGGAAGGCGCATCGAGCCACAGTTGGAACAGGCAACCAGGTTATGAGGCTGTAAAGCATCGTGGGCTCGGCGCATATCGCGGCGGCTCTTTGAGTGTTTGCGCTTTGGATGTGGGGGCATTGACTTTCTCCTTAATTATTACGGGCGGGCGCAAAAGCGTCTCACCCCTTCATTTTTTCTAAACAAGCTGGCAGATTATAGCGGCAGGCTAGAGGGGCGTCAAGTATGAGAATTATTTCTATTCGATGAAACAGCCAATTAAAATGCTTGACGTCAGAGTGAGGGGGGCACCCTGACGTCAAGCAGGCACATTATAGTATGGATTGTTTCCGTGTCAAGTATTATGCTCGTATTAATTCATAACAATACCATTGCATTAGCGTCTTAAATGACAAAGGAGAGCAGCGTCATGGAAATGAACCGGCGACCAGCGATTGATGGAAAGGTGGTAATTGTCACAGGGGCCTCCTCAGGCATCGGAGAATCGACTGCGCGTGAGTTTGCCTGTGCTGGCGCGATCACTGTGCTCGCTGCACGGCGAGTCGAACGACTGAAGCGGTTGGAGAAGGAGGTCGAAGAGATGGGCGGAAGGGCTTTAGCCGTGCCAACCGATTTGACTGTCCTTGATCAAATTACAAATCTCGTCCAAACGACCCTCTCGACTTTTGGTCATATAGATATCCTGGCGAACATAGCAGGCTGGGGAATTTATGATTGGTTCGAGGAGTTGTCGCCTGACGAATTACGCAGGCACTACGATGTAAATGTGATCGGCCCAGCTGAATTGACTCGTCAGGTCCTTCCAGCCATGAAGGCACAACATTCTGGTTTTATCCTGAACATGAGTTCTTACGTCAGCCGCATCTCGGTGCCGCCGCTCACTGTCTATGCCAGTACGAAATATGCGATTGAAGGACTTACGGATGGATTACGGCGGGCCTTGCTTCCCTGGGGAATCACAGTCATTCGCATCCATCCCAGTTCCGTCTCAGGCACAGAATTCAATCAAAGGGTCGTGCGTCCAGGTACAGTCGATTATCAGCCTGTCCCCATTGGTCGTATTAGCCGCGAGGGACTGGCGCGGCATATCGTAGCACTGATCGAGAAACCGCGCCGCGCTCTCTTCATCAGCCGCATTTACGAGGTGCCAGTTCTGTTAAACAAACTCTTCCCGGAAATCGTAGATTGGGTGAGTGAAACCTGGGTACGTCGCAAACGGAAGAAAGAACTTCCATCGGTAGAGGAGGTGTCACCCGTCCACTACCGACGCTCTCTTTCGCTCTGGCGGCTTGCAGGCGGTCTTATTATGTTCGTTCTCGTTGCCAGACTCAAACGGAAGAATTTGTGACTTTTTTGTGTTCACGCCTGACTGAAAAGGATCTATCGTGGAGAAGCTGGTTGCACTTATGCAGGCAATATAGTTTTTTGTTTTAGGCATCTGGTCTGTTCTCGCCATGAATACTTTTCTAAAGGTCACAGGGCCGAAAACAGATTTGGACTCCTTCAATAGTAAAATCGGGGGAAGGAAATTCTCTCAATGCTTATCATTGATGCTCATTTGGATTTGGCCTGGAACGCGCTCGAGTGGAATCGAAACATTCAACATTCGGTCTACACGATCCGTACCGGGGAAAGCAATCTCTCTGGCGCGGGACGCGGGCAGGGAACAGTTGCGCTGCCTGAAATGCGCAAGGGCCGCGTGGCACTTTGTTTTGCTACGCTCCTCGCCCGTTCTACTGGACGTGCTGTTCCGAGCCTTGATTATTCATCTCCGTACCAGGCGTATGCCGTTGCTCAGGGACAACTAGCTTATTATCACGCGCTTGCGGAAGCTGGCGAAATNCGCCTGGTCACAAACAGGGAAGAATTAGATCAGCATATTTCTGCCTGGCAGGAATGGGAGGGACAGACCGATCTGGTGCAGCCGCGGCCCGGTCTCGTGATCAGCATGGAGAGCGCGGATCCGATCCTTGTACCGGAGCAATTAGCGGCTTGGAAAGAAGCAGGCGTCCGCATCATCGGCCCCGCCCACTATGGGCCTGGTCGCTATGCCGGCGGCACATCTACCGAACTTGGCTTGGGATTTGAGGGCCGCCAACTGCTGCGAGAGATGGAGAGGCTGGGAATCCTCCTTGATCTGACCCATTTATCCGATGAGGCTTTTTGGGAGGCCCTGGATTGTTTCGGCGGTTTTGTCCTGGCTAGTCATAATAATTGTCGTGCATTGGTCCCTCATCAACGTCAGTTTGACAATAAGCAGATTCGCGCCACCCTCTCTCGGGATGGAGTGATCGGGGTTGCTTTCGATAATTGGATGATCCGTCCGGGCTGGACACGCGGGGCGAAGGATAATATTCAAGTTACGCTGGCGCATGTTACGGAGCACATCGACTATATCTGCCAGCTGGCTGGGAATAGTCAACATGCCGCCATTGGCAGCGACCTTGATGGAGGCTTCGGACGCGAGCAATCCCCCTCTGATCTGGATACAATTGAAGACGTACAACACATCGGAGAGATTCTATCCAAGCGCGGTTATCGCGATGGTGACATTGCATCAATCATGCACGGCAACTGGTTACGATTATTGCGCAAAGCATGGAAATAAGAATCAACACCGCTTCGTCTGCGCTCGTCTAGTGGCTCACCCTGCTCAGCGCGAAGATCCTCTCAATGATATAAATTAAAGGAGAACTCTTATGCCCAAGCAACAAATCAGGACCACATCTGGTGCCTCACCCATTGGAGCCTATTCGCAGGGACTCCGCGTGGGAGATTTTATTTTTGTTTCCGGACAAGGACCGCTTGACCCAGCGACAGGCAAGATCGTCGGCAAAACTGTCGAAGAACAGACTGAACGCGTTTTAGAGAATATCAAAGCAATCCTTGCGGCAGGAGGTGCGACAATGGCAGACGTTGTCAAAGTCAGCGCGCATTTGAGCGACCTGACGTTGTTTGATCGCTACAACAAAGTGTATGCCACCTACTTTCCCGATCCCAAGCCAACTCGTACGACAGTGGGAAGTCAATTATTAGGGATTATGGTCGAGATCGACGCGATTGCTTATGTTGGAAAGGAATAGTGGATGCACATCGATGAGTTAGAAACACCCGTTCCCGTTGTAGATATTGACCGAATGGAAGCGAATATTACGCGCCTGCAGGCTTACCTTGACGAACATAAGATCGCCAACCGTCCGCACATCAAGACCCATAAAATCCCTGCCATCGCGAAAATGCAAATGGATGCGGGGGCAATCGGCATTACCTGTCAAAAGGTCAGCGAAGCCGAGGTCATGGCGGCCGCGGGATTCACTGACATCTTTCTGCCCTATAACATTATCGGTGAGCCAAAGCTAAGACGACTCATGGCGCTGGCTGCGCGGATCAATATCAGCGTGACTGCAGACTCAGCCTTCACAGCCCGCGGATTGTCGAATGCTGCCATGCTGGCCGAACTAACTCTACCTGTATTGATCGAATGTGATACAGGGGCTGGTCGCTGTGGTGTGCAATCCCCGCAGGAAGCAGCTGAACTCGCGCGCTTGATCGGAGGTCTGCCAAATCTGCGCTTCAGCGGCTTGATGACCTACCCATCGAATGAACAACTCGATGACTTTGTGCGCGAGACCCGCTCCCTTTTGCAAGCTGACAATTTACCAATTGAACGAGTCAGCGGTGGTGGAACTCCTACCATGTGGGAAGCCCACACTCATCCCGAGCTGACTGAACATCGCGCTGGCATTTACGTATATGGAGATCGTCTCACACTTCGTTCGGGAGCGGTAACGCTCGACACCTGCGCGCTAAGAATCATCACAACGGTCGTTAGTCGACCTACCCAGGATCGCGGCATTTTGGATGCGGGCAGCAAAACGCTTTCGACAGATTTACATGCCCTGGAAGGCTATGGTTATATCTGTGAATATCCTGAGGCAAAGATTTACGCGCTGACCGAAGAACATGGCCATGTTGATTTTTCGGCCTGCGCGCGCAAACCAGAGATCGGCGAACGCGTCAGTGTCATTCCAAACCATTGTTGCGTAGTCACAAACTTATTTGATGAATTCATTGGCATGCGAGGCGATCAGGTGGAAGTGACCTGGCAAATCGCGGCCCGCGGAACAGTTACATAATGCCAGAACCGCACTTCGATGTGACAATACTGGGTGAGATGCTGCTGCGACTGAGCGTCTCATCTGGAGAACGGCTCGAAAACGCGCATCAGCTTGATGTGCAGCCGGCCGGAGCAGAGGCAAATGTTGTCACATTGCTAGCCCGCTTGGAGAGAAAAACAAGTTGGACAGGCGCGTTGCCAAACAATCCGCTTGGACGCCTGGCAGGCGTTGACACGAACAAAGTGATTTGGACTGAAACCGGACGGATGGGTACCTACTATGTTGAGTTTGGTGAGCCACCCCGCGGGATTCAATTTACCTATGATCGTGCTCATTCGTGTACCACACAGCTTAATCCAAATAATATTGATTGGGATTCTCTCTACTGGTTCCATGCAGGAAATTGCACAGGCAATGCTCGAATTGACCCAGGCGCGTTATGTCACTGTCACGTTCGGTGAACAAGGCGCACTGCTATGGGATCGCAGTAGCGGCACTGGGCCGGACGGCGCTTAACGCATCACAATCCCATAGTAAAATGAAGACATGGAAATTCAGATCGCGGTCGCAAAAGTCAACAAGTATGCTGTTTCCGAAAGCGGGGATACCTTGGAAGTGGTTGAACGACCGAACGGGGGACTCTCCGTTGTGCTTGCAGACGGACAATCTTCCGGACGCGGTGCAAAGGCAATTTCACAAATGGTCGTCCGAAAAGTGATTGGCTTACTGGCCGAAGGCGTGCGGGATGGAGCGACCGCCCGCGCTGCCTCTGATACGTTGTTCACAGATAAACAAGGAAAAGTGATCAGCACGCTCAATATCGCGTCGGTGGATTTATCCAGTGGAACGATCGTACTGACGCGCAATAACCCCGCGCCGATGTTCCTTTGCCGCGGTGAGCAAATCGATGCTCTTGGAGAAGAAAGCATACCGCTGGGGACCTCACGCAACGTCCGTCCGCTCATTACGGAGATCGCGATTGAACCGGGTTTGATCATTGTGATCTACACGGATGGTCTGATCCATGCGGGCAAGCGCCGCGGCATGCCCATGGATATCGCCGCGACCATTCGCTCGGTGCTGGAGGATCAAGATCCAAGTCCACAACTCCTGGCAGATACTCTCCTGGCTCAGGCGGTCAGCCTCGATGAAAACCGCCCTGCCGACGATATCAGTGTATTGGTGCTGAAAGTCACCGCGCGGGCCGGCGATAACGTTCGACGTATGACTGTACGATTGCCCATCGAGAGGAATTCAAGATTATGAAGCCGGCGATTCGACGCATCCGTCAATGGAAGGCGACCTGGCGCGACACGATCATCTTATTAAAGGAATTTCAAGCCCCGTTGATCCTTTTCGCGGTGGCCGTGATCGGCGGCGGATTCATCTATAGGACCATTGCAAATCTAGTCGGCGAGCCGATTGAGAGCCTAAGCGAAGCAATTTATGTTGTCCTCACCGCGGCTTTCCTGCAACCCGTCGGAGATTTTCCAAAATACTTTGGCCTGCAAATATTTCATTTTCTCATGCCCGTCATTGGACTCGTTATCCTGGCACAAGGACTCGCCGATTTCGGCAGCCTGCTATTCAATAGACGGGCACGGAACAAGGAGTGGGAAATGGCTGTTGCCTCCACCATGAACAAACACATCGTCCTGATCGGTCTCGGTCATCTTGGTTATCGCATTGCGCAACGTCTGCATGAAATGGGTGAAAACGTTGTGGCTGTTGAATTAAACCCGGGTACCCATACTACGATCGCAGCCCGCGAACTGGGAATCTCAGTCATTGAAGGCGATGCCAGACTCACGACCGCGCTAGAAGGCGCTAATATTAAGGATGCAAGGACGATCATCCTCGCCAGTCAGCATGACGCGATGAATCTACAGATCGCATTGAAAGCACGTTCGCTCAACTCCAAAATACAGGTGGTGATCCGTATCTTTGATGAAGATTTCGCTCACTCCCTTCAGGAACAGTTTGGCTTTATTGCCTTGAGCGCCACGGAAATGGCTGCGCCGGTCTTCGCCGCGGCGGCGGCAGGTGCAGATGTGACCAATCCCATTTCGATTGAAGGTCAACAACTCAGCCTCGCCCGATTGACCATTCCAACCTCCTCCAGCCTCTCGGATAAAACGGTCGGATATGTGGAAGACAACTATCATCTCAACATCATCCTGATCCGGCATGATCACCAGTCTGAAATGCATCCCACCGATATTCGCCCCATCCACGCGGGCGATACTCTGGCCGTGCTGGGTGGCCCTGAACAACTGAGCCGGTTGATGCAGGATAATCAGTAAGTAAAAAACCAGTAGCGACTTCAGTCGCGCGACGACTACACTTGCCCTGCCTGACAGTCAGTTCCAGGCAAGTCTTCATTACACAATTCTTATGGAGCCTCCAAGTTATAAATCCCTTATTGGTATTGTTGGACCCTGCGGTTCGGGTAAATCAACATTAATTGCAGGCCTTGAAAAATATGGATATAGGTGTCGCCATATTGCTCAGGAACATTCGTATGTGCAAGCCATGTGGCAAATAATCACCAAACCGGATATTTTGATCTTTCTCAACGCCTCCTTCCCTGTCAGCACCATACGCCGCCAACTGAATTGGCAAAAGAAAGATCACGATGAGCAAATGCGTCGACTTGCCCACGCGCGCGATCACGCAAATATATTCCTCGATACAGATGATTTGACGCCTGAGCAGGTCCTGCAAAAAGTTTTGAATTATTTACAGAGTGCCGCATAATCATTTAGACTTGAACTTTGAAATTTGATACATGAAGAGAACTCAAAAGTTTAATTAATAATGAGACAAGCGGTAAAGGAAATCAATTGATGAAAAGACCCCTCTTTTCTTTTCTCGCTTTGACATGGCTCAACGTGACCCTCAGTTTCATTCTTATTTCATGTTCAGTGCTCCAGCCCACGAAAACAGCAACATCCGCTCCCCTGCCCGACATTTTCAAAACACCCTGGGAAGATCTTTCCCTTTTCAAAAATGGACTCATTCAATCCCAGCAATCCATACTCAGTGAACTGACAAATGCCAGTGTCTATCATCTCGAATTCAACATCGCAGAAGATCTTTATCATGTCACAGGCAAAGAGGCAGTCAAATATACAAACGCTGAGACGGTTCCATTGAATGAAATGGAATTGCGTCTTTTTCCCAATATCCTCGGCGGTGAGATGGCCGTGACCAATGTAAACGTAAATGGAAAACCGGTTACGCCAAAATATGGGCTTGAAAATAGCCTGCTGATCGTACCCTTCACAAAACCGCTGGAGCCGAATCAAAGCCTTATCTTGAGCATGGATTTCGCAGTGACGGCCCCACAAACTGTGGAATTGAACTACGGTGTGCTCGCGTATTTTGACAACGTATTGGCCCTCGCACACGCCTACCCGATGATCGGTGTATATGATGACGAAGGCTGGAATGCAGAAATCCCGCCGCAAAGTGGGGATGTCACCTATACCGACGAATCATTCTATCTTGTAACAGTCACGGCTCCGAAAGGCTTAACGCTGGTCACGACCGGACAAACAATAATGTCCAGCGAAGCTGGGCAGGCCCAGACGTTGAACATAGCGAACGGTCCGGCGCGTGATTTTTATCTGGTGGCGAGTCCAGATTATACGGAAGTTTCACAGACATTTGGCGAGGTTACCATCCATAGTTATGCTTCAGGCAAAGTCAAAAAAGGCGCTCAAATGGCACTCGAGGTTGCCTCACGGGCCATCAAGGATTATGGGGCGCGTTACGCTCCTTTTCCTTATACTGAGTTTGATATTGTTTCGACCCCAACGCTTGCTCTGGGCATTGAATATCCGGGTATGATTGCAATTACAGCACGGATCTATGATGTTGACAGCGATTATCAAGGCACACCTACCAGAATATACATGGAGTCGACCGTCGCACACGAGACAGGACATCAATGGTTTTATAGTCTTGTCGGTGATGACCAGCTCGACGATCCGTGGTTGGACGAATCTCTGACGCAATTTGCAACGCTTCAATATTACACCGATGAATATGGGGAAAATGGAGCGCGTGGTTTTCGTAATTCACTTGAGGGTCGCTGGGCAAGCGTCCAGCATGAAAAAATTCCTATTGGTTTGCCTGTCGCAAAATATACAGGGCAAGAGTATGGCGCCATTGTTTATGGTCGCGGACCGCTGTTCTTTGTGGCCTTGAGGGATGAAATGGGTACCGAGGCCTTCGATTCTTTTCTAAAAGACTACACCCAGACGCTTTCATGGAAAATTTCCACGCCGGAAACCCTGCAAACCCTTGCAGAAAAGCACTGCGCCTGTGATTTGGAGAAAATTTTTGAGGAGTGGGTCTACCCATAAATGAGAAAACGCTTTGATAATTACAGATCGCACTAGTCATGCCTTTTCATCAGGGGTATAATCACGGCCGCGTGGCGCCTAGCGCCACATTTTTATGGATGGAGTAACGATATGAATCGTCGCAATACCAATTGGTTGATCCTGATTATCTTCCTGCTTGCGCTTGCGCTCTGGGTGGATTTGAGCAAAACGATCAGCCTTGTCAATCCTTTCAACGATAAACCACTATTTTCCCGTAATGTAGATATACGCCTTGGTCTTGACCTGCGGGGCGGCTTGCAGACTTTGCTCGAAGCAGATTTACCGGCAAACACAAGCGTCAGCTCTGAGGATTTGGGTGTTACGCGCCAGATCCTTGAGAGCCGCGCCAACGCGCTGGGCGTCAGTGAGGTCCTGATGCAAACTGCCGGTGACCGCCGCATTGTGGCGGAGTTCCCAGGCGTGAGCAACCCGGAAGAAGTGGTTGCCGCGCTGCAACAAACCGGCCTGCTGGAGTTTGTGGATATGGGGACCACTCCCGTTGACCCTGGCACCGTGATCAAAACTGATTTTGCGCAGTCAGATACGATAGATGCCGGTTCTACAACTGCAACACCTGAGGCGACGACAACCGCCGATCCGAATCAACCCACACCGACAGCGGTACCTGGTCAGCCCACGCCGTCCGCTGGACAAGAAGCGCCCGTGTATCACACGGTAATGACTGGAGCAGACCTCAAAGAGGCCCATGTTTCATCTAATCAGACCGGACAGCCGGCTGTTAGTTTCACTCTTTCGACCGACGGGACAAAGATTTTTTCTGATTACACATCCACACATACCAAGCAATATCTTGGCATTGTGCTGGATAAAACTGTGATTTCAGCACCCGTTGTCAATAGTCCGATCACTGATGGACAAGGCATTATCGAAGGTGGCTTTACGGCACAGTCTGCCAATGATCTCGCTATTCAACTGCGTTACGGTTCTCTCCCTGTTCCTA
>Ga0065705_10104405_pt1 | contig 16743 bp, 11 predicted proteins | sample SwibulcommuniRL2_FD_59092 | JGI IMG/M metagenome (GOLD analysis project Ga0065705, IMG submission 59092) | Bulk soil microbial communities from switchgrass field near Rose Lake, East Lansing, Michigan, USA - RL2 Bulk Soil v2 (version 2) | ecosystem: Environmental > Terrestrial > Soil >...
GGCCCGACGCTACGGTAGCCTCGACGGGAACGAAACTTACGTTTCTGCAATGCACAAGCTGGCGGAAATCTGCCAGGAAATCGTCGATGGTTACGTCGTCGAGAACGTGTTGCGCCCGCTTCAGCAGACGATCGCTATCTCCTAAGCGAGCGGATGCTGCCTGACTGCAGCAGCAATTGCCCGCAAAGTCGTGCTAACACGCCGAGTCGCAGGCTTTTTGCATTATTGGAATAGCGCATTGACGCCCGTTGTCGTCAAACTCCTCACCGACCCCGAAAGCTCTCAGAATCGGCCAGCTTTGTCCGAGCCGCGATGGCCGAAAATTCGCTGGCTGATGACGATTTGACGCCAGCGCGGCCGATACCACAGCTACCACATTGCCAGCGGGGCGATAGCGGCGGGAAATGCTTGCGCGCAGCGGGATCTGCGCGACTGGACGATGAAGTTTCCCTTCCAAACGCTCCCGGGCCCTACCCAGTCGCTCGCCGCGACGATGCCAGGGTGCCTTCACCCCGGCGTCGGCCCACGCACCCGAGAAAGCGATAGCCGATGATTCGCTCGACGCTCGCGTTCTGCGCTCTGTTTGCAGCACTTATTCTGGGGAGCAAGCTGCTTCAAGAGTCCAGCCAGCCCAGCCACGCTGAGCCCAGGAGCCTGGGACACTCCGCCCAGCCCGACTCCAGCGCAACACCGGCTGTCCAGAGCAACGAGCGGACCGACGCCGAACCGGTCAAAGTCTCGCGGCTCGCGGGCGACGTCATTTGCTTCGTTTCGTATGACGAAGGCGCCAGCGAAAGGCCTCGCGACCCCGACGACAATGACACTCCCCCGCGGCCGACCCGCGCCCTCGAAGATTTGCTGAATGACAACCCGGCCACAGAAACCTCAGCGGCCGAAAAGCCAACCCAGTCGGAGTCCGAAGAACGGCCAGTTGCGAACAAACCTTCCAAGGCTCAGTCCAGTGCTGGAGAGACGACCAACCCGGCGGCGGACGAGTCCACCGAAGAAGAACTCACGCCGGAACTGGCAGAACTTCGCGATCGGGTGCGGCAGTGCCTGGCGTATTACTACTTCCGTCCCGAAAACGTCGCGTCGCGCAGTCCCTGGGGCGCGATGCACTGGATGATCGCCTACGGCGTCGATTCCCAACTGATCGCCGGCCCCAAACGAGTCAACGCGATTGGCTACCTGAACTACAACGGCGTCTGCAACGGCCAGCGTCTGTTCTACGTGTCGGGCGGCAAGATTCAGGCTCAGGTTGGGGTCGGCGTGCAAGGTCATGCCGGCCAGTACCTGGCGATGCTCGCCCAGTCGCGCGTGAAGACCGACTACCCGATGGTCGTGGACGGCCAGAAGTTCACCGTGGCTGACCTCATCGAGCACGAAAAGCTGACTTGCCGCTCAGGGACCGAGCTGACTTTCAAGTTGATTGCCCTGACGCATTACCTCAAGTCGGATGAAAAGTGGACGAGCTTGGACGGCCAGCAGTGGGACATTCCGCGGCTGATCAAGGAAGAGTTGGCCCAGCCGATCAACGGCGCTGCCTGCGGCGGGACGCACCGGATGACCGGATTCAGCTATGCCGTCCGCAAGCGCGAGCAGCGCGACGAGCCGATCGACGGACAGTGGCTGCGGGCGAAGAAGTTCGTCGAAGACTTCCACGAATACACGTTCAAGCTCCAGAATCCCGACGCCAGCTTTAGCACCGAGTGGTTCGTTACGCGGGCCGACAGCGGCGACATGGGCCGCCGGCTACAGACGACGGGCCATATCACTGAGTGGTTGGCATTTTCGCTCGACAAGAATCAGCTCACCGAGCGGCGGATGGTGAGAAGCGTCAATTATCTGACGACTCTGCTCCTGGAGAATCGCAACGAGAAATGGAGCATCGGCCCGCTCGGCCACGGCCTGCACGCCTTGGCGATCTATGACGAGCGGGTCTTCGGGGGGAAACCCGGCACGCGCGAGCAGCAACTAGCTGAAATCCGCCGGAAGGAAATGCAGCGGTAGAATTCGCTGCCACGAGCCCGTTGCCCGGCCGAAGCCTCGTCTACCTAGCGAAAAGTCGGTCCAGCCCGTTGCATCTGGCGGCGCGCCTTAGCAAGCTAATGGCGAGGATCCCATGGCCGAGATTTTCGTCCGCGCTGCAACTCCCGGCGACTTGCCCACCATTGTCGAATTCAACCGCCGTCTGGCCTTGGAAACAGAGTCGCTGGTGCTGGACGGGCCCACGCTCGAAGTAGGCGTCCAGGCGGCCCTGAGCGATCCGGCCAAGGCCCGGTACTTCGTCGCGTGTGCGGCCGACGGCCAGATCGTCGGGCAGATGATGCACACCTATGAGTGGAGCGATTGGCGTAACGGCGACATCTGGTGGCTACAGAGCGTCTATGTTCATCCCGACTATCGCAGCCAGGGGGTGTTTCGCCGGCTCTTCGAGTTCGTCGCCCAACGGGCGAGGGAAGATTCCAACGTCGTCGGCCTGCGGCTCTATGTTGAGGATCACAACGAGCGTGCGCAGGCCGTATATGAGCGGCTGGGGCTCAAGATAGCGGGGTACGGCGTGATGGAGCACGTTTGGCGGCGAGCGCCCCGTAAGACGGATTCGTAATCCGTCCCAAGTAGGACGGGTTTGAAACCCGTCCCAGACGGATTGAAAATCCGTCCTACGCCAGCCGCGTTTCGATGCCTTTCGCCTGAAGCGCCTGAATGACTGCGTCAATATGCGCCCGGTCGTGCGTTTCGAGGTCGCAGACGACGCGGACGCTGCTCACATCGGGGCCGGCAAAAGCCCGGTCGTGCATGATCTGCTGGATGCTCGCGCCGGTTTCGGCAATGGCTGCGGCAAGCGTGGCCAGGCCGCCCGGCCGATCGCTGATCTGCGACACGAGCCGCACCAGCCGGCCATCCGCGGCCAGGCCGATTTCGATCACCCGGCTCAGCACGAGTGGGTCGATGTTGCCGCCGCACAGCAGCAAGGCCACGCGCTTACCACTCAGTTCGGGAAGCTGGCCGCTCAAGAGTGCCGCCAGCGGCGCCGCGGCGGCTCCTTCGATGACACTTTTTTCGAGTTCCAGCAGGCGCAGAATCGACAAGGCGATTGCGTCTTCCGAGACAGTAACGACGCGATCAACTCGCTGGCGGGCGATTGCAAACGCATTCACGCCGGGACGGGTTGTGGCCAAACCGTCGGCCAACGTGGGTTTGGCCGGGCAAGGCGTCACGCAACCCGCGGCCAGCGACAACGTGAAGCTCGGCATCGTTTCGGCCTCCACGCCAAACACCTGCACTTGCGGGCGCAGCGATTTGATCGCCAAGGAAACGCCTGCGATCAAGCCGGCCCCGCCGATGGGAGCAATCACCGCATCAAGATCGGGCACCTGGTCGATCAGTTCCAGGCCGATCGTCCCCTGGCCCGCGATGACCGCGGGGTCGTCGAAGCCGTGGATGTAGGTCAGCCCTTGAGCGCTGGCGACGGCATCGGCGTGCGACTTGGCTTCGGCAAAATTAGCGCCGTGCAAGATGACGTTGGCCCCATAGCGGCGGCACATCGCCACTTTGATCAGCGGAGCGAACCGCGGCATCACCACGGTTACGGGAATGCCCAATTCGCGTCCGTGGCAGGCGAGCGCGAGGGCGTGATTTCCGGCCGAGGCTGCGATCACGCCGCGCGACCGCTGCTCAGTCGTCAGCAGCAACAGAGCATTTCGTGCTCCGCGCTCCTTGAAGCTGCCAGTCCTCTGTAAGTAGTCGAGCTTGCAGTAGATCCGTGAGCCAGTCAGCTCCGACAGCGCCGGCGACTCGGGGCATGGCGAGACATAGATCGCCCCGGCAAGACGGGCCTGCGCAGCGCGGATGTCAGCAAGAGTGATGGGCACGCGTCAGCTTGATGATTGATCGTACATGACGAGCGATGTTATTTTGCCTTGGCAGCCCCGATCAGTAGCGAGGCGATTACGGCGATGGCTCCAGCCATGGCGAGGCTTGCTGCGCCGATCATTAGCGATTGCTTTTGAGCCACGACCTTCTGCGCCGTGACCCAGAATGGTTCGACGGGCTCGCCCAGACCTTCATTCCTCAGGGCGTAAAAGGCTTCCAGCGACTCGAGGAGCTGCATCTGCTCGATTGCCTTGCCTTCTTCCTTGTTGATCAGTGGCGTTTGGTCCTGAGTGAACGTCGAAGCCACCGAGAATTGCAGGTAGGTATATCCCAGAACCAGCAGCGAAATCACTGTTACGAGCAAGCCGATCGAGAACATTGCTCCACGGACAGGACCCCATTGGCGGCCGCTGGCTCTGGCAGCGGCGGCCTTGTCCGGTGGTGCGACCTCAAGTTGCCTCAAGCCGCGGAGCGTTGGGACATTCAGCTTTGAGCCGCAAGCGCAAGAGACTTGACCGCCAGCTTGGGCCGACTCGACCCGGATTTTCTGGCCGCAAGTGCAAGGAAGTAGGTATTGAGCGGACATCGAAGTCGTACGCGAAAGTTGACGGGCAGGTTCGAGCGATCGACCACTTAAGTCCCAATGACCAAGCACCAATGACCAAACAAACCCGAAATCTGAAATCCAAAATCTGAAATTGATGCCTAGCCGGGGGCCGCCGATCCTCGATTGGCCCACCAGGGCAAGCTGATGCCGCCATCAATGAGCAATGCTGCTCCGGTCATGTAGCTGTGTTTCGGGTCGCAGAGGAAGAGGATGCCATCGGCCATTTCCTCGGGGGTGCCAAGTCGCCCCAGCGGGATCTTGGCTCCCGCGGTGTCGAGTGTTTCGCGGCTGGCGAATTTGAGTTCGCCGGGCGTGTCGGTCCAGCCGGGTTGGACGATGTTGATCCGGATCTTGAACTGGGCAACTTCGATTGCGGCTGTGCGAGCGGCGTGTTCGATGGCGGCCTTCGACATGTTATAGGCCATGGCCCGCGGGGCCGGAATGAAGGCATGCGGTGAGCTGACAATGACGATTGCACCCCCGTTTCCTTGGCGAATCATCTGCTGTGAGGCAGCTCGCATCAGGTGAAAGGCCCCCCACATGGTCACGTCCACCGTGCGCCGAAAACTAGCCATGTCGGCTTCGTAAAAGACTTCGCGGTCGCTGTAGGCGGCATTGCTGACCGCAATGTCGAGCTTGCCGAATCGCTTTACTGCCAAGGAAACCAGGTCCTCGACGGCCTTCAGGTCGGCGACATCCCCCTGAGCAGCCGATGCCCGCGAACCAGCCTCTTCGATGAGTTTTACGACCTCCTGCGCCTTTTCCGCATTGGATCGATAGTTAACAACGACATTGGCCCCGGCCTTGCCCAAAGCAATCGCCGCAGCCCTGCCGATCCCTAAGCTGGCACCAGTGACAACGGCGACTCGATCGTGTAAGTCCACGCCAGACATGGGTTTGCGAGTGTTTATTGTCGCCGAATGAAAATGCCAGTAACACACTACTGTATTCGTTTTGGAAGCTACCGGACCTATGCTACTGCTCGTCCAAGAGCATCACAAGCGGCGAATACGAGCGAAATGGGGTGGATGCTCAACCCCACCCCTTGCGGTGTGCCGCGGGCCCGGCCATCGACGAGCCAACAGATTGCGGTGCTGGACATTTTTCCCGCGGAACTCTGGACCGCGGGAGGTGTCTAGTTAGAATTGGCCTAGCCGATCGTCAGCCGCGACGTAACCCTTCCCACCCAACCATTGCGGAACGTCGCTTGTGCAGATCGGTCAACGACCGGAACAGGGTCGCAGTGTGGCGTTTGTTAATTGCGTCCCATTCGATCCGTGGAACGAGGTCGTTGGGCCAAGCAAGGTTGCTGGCCTTTCCATCAACCGCATTGATGCTCAGTCGCTGGTGTTCGTTAAGGCGCGTAGCACTCCAACCGGGGCGGCGACGCGAAAATCGACTCCAAGGTTCGACGTGAGTTGACGCAGTAAAGCTGGATGCTTTGGGAAAGAATGACCGCCCGCCAAAATTTCGCGTAACTGTAATTTCTTGCCAAGTGGTTGTCCGCTAACTACTTGCGCGCAGATGGTGTTAGACTTGCAACGAACTTTTGGCAAATTGCCGGTCCGGACAGTTCGGAACCGTGTGTTCGTGAATCTCGTCAAGAATGGTGGCGAGCGCTACGCGAATGCCCGCCGAACGCCGCGCAATTCGATTGCATTACTAGTTGAATTCCCCGTGCTTGATGCCGTGAGCTTCCAGGCAAACTCACCTGGCCTATGCCGTGTGGTTTCCCTTGGTTTGGCTGGCGCATCGGCAGAACTTAAATTGCCCGTCTCGTGATTTGGATGAGGAGTCCTCCCCTTGTACGATTCGCTCCTGGAAGAATTTGATGACGACGCCGTCCGCACGCCGGAAGACGACGAGGGCTTTGCGGCCCAAGCCGTCGCCGAGATTGAATTGACGGACGAAGACGCCGACTTGGAGGTGGCCGAAACGGCAACCGAAGTTGACGTCCCGGTGAAGCTCGACGAAGAAGAGTTGCTGAGCCTAAGCGACGACGGCGAATCGTGGTCGGACGACCCCGTGCGGATGTATCTGACGCAAATGGGCGAGATTCCGCTGCTGACCCGGCAGCAGGAAATCTACCTGGCCAAGAAGATCGAACTGACCCGCCGCCGCTTTCGCACCAAGCTGCTCGAATGTGATTATGTCATTCAGCAGGCTTTCAAGGTGCTCAAGCGCGTGCACGAAGGCGAGTTGCCCTTCGACCGCACGGTGCAGGTTTCGGTGACCGACCACTTGGAAAAAGACCAAATCCTCGGCCGCCTGCCGCACAATCTGCGGACGCTCGAGATTCTGCTCAAGCGGAACCGCCGCGACTACCTGATAGCCTTGGGCAAGGACAACGCCAAGGCCAAGCGCAAGGCCGCCTGGACCCGCCTTTCGCGCCGCCGCCGCCGCGCGGTGCGTCTGGTGGAGGAGCTTGGTCTCCGCACGCAGCGGATCGAGCAGATGATCCGCACGCTTGAGGACTTCGAGCGCCGGCTCCAGGAGTTACGGGCGAAGGTTGAGGCCCACAAGCGCGAGAAGGGCGCTCCCGCCGAGCGCAAGAGTTGGATCAGTGAATTCCGTGCCATCCTCGTCGCCACGCAAGAGACGCCCTCAAGCTTGCGCAACCGGGTGATGCTGCTCAAGCAGGTTTACACCGAATATCAGCAGGCCAAACGCGAACTGTCGGAAGGCAACCTGCGACTCGTCGTGTCGATTGCCAAGAAGTATCGCAATCGCGGTCTGTCGTTCCTCGACTTGATTCAGGAAGGGAACGCCGGCCTGATGCGGGCGGTCGATAAGTTCGAGTATCGCCGCGGCTTCAAGTTCTGCACGTATGCCACGTGGTGGATTCGCCAGGCAATCACCCGCGCGGTGGCCGACCAAAGCCGTACGATCCGCATTCCGGTCCACATGGTCGAGACGATGAGCCGCGTGCGGAACGTCTCGCGGCAGTTGCTCCAGGAACTGGGCCGTGAGCCCACGCTTGAAGAAACGGCTCGCAAGGCCCGCACGACGGTCGATGAGGCCCGCCGTGTGCTCGCCATGAGCCGCTATCCGATCAGCCTCGACCGGCCGGTCGGCAATAGCGAGGACAGCCACTTTGGCGATCTGTTGCCAGACGGCACGGCCGAAAGCCCGGCCACCGGCGCCTCGCAAGAGATGCTGCGAACGCGGATCAACAAAGTGCTCAAAACGCTCAGCTATCGCGAGCGCGAGATCATCAAGCTCCGCTACGGCCTGGGCGACGGCTACAGTTACACGCTGGAGGAGGTGGGCCACATTTTCAAGGTGACCCGCGAACGTATCCGCCAGATCGAGGCCAAAGCCGTCCGCAAGCTCCAGCAACCCAGCCGCAGCCAGGAACTGGTGGGCTTTTTGGACTAGCCAGTGGGGCAGGTTTATATCCTGCTCTTACGAATCGAAATCATGCAGCCCGCGGCAAATGTCGCGGGCTGCGTTGTTTCTTGGCGTAGTCGATCTCGATTATCATGGAACTCAAACTCTCGCCCAGTTGGCTCGACTCTCCCTCGGCGCTGCTGGAATGATTGATGGCGCCTATGTCCCTGCGGGCGATTGCCGCTCGCAGCTTGAGTGGAGTGCACCCGTTGCATGGAAATCCCCACGCTTGTCAGCGTTCTCGACCATCCGCATCAGGCCGCGGACCATTTGCATGCCTGGAAGCTGCGTGATGCTGATCGGGCCCAGCGAACGCTGCTGGATCTGGCCGATTGCGGACTGACGCTCGACCTGTTGGCCCGTCTTTGCCAGCAGTTGGGCCGGCATCTGCCGCAACTGGCCGATCCTGACGCCGTGCTGGACGCGCTCCGCCGCTTTCTGTTTGCTTCCCGCAGTCCCATGGCGTTGGCGGCACTGTTTGAGCGAGATCCAACCGCGCTGCCGATGCTCCTTCGAGCGTTTGCACTCGGCCCGCGTTGGCGCGAATTGCTGATCGATGATCCCGAGGCCTTTGACCGGCTGCGGTTGACCGATGGGCAGCCGGTTTCCCGCACGGCAATGCTTGGCGATGCCTGTGCGGAAATCACAGCAGCTTCTGGGGATCGCGGCGTAGCGGCAATCCTGAGGCGCATCAGGGATCGGGAATCGCTGCGGATTGCCTATGGCGATGTGAATTGTTGCCACAAAGTGGAGTTCGTCGCTGAGCAGCTCACATTCCTCAGCGAGGCGCTAGTCGAAGCCGCATTGCGCTGGGCGATTGTCTCGATCCGTCAGAAAGGTTTGGAGCCGCCACGGATGGCGGTGATTGCCCTGGGACGCGTAGGTGGCTTGGAAGCGGACTATTCCACTCGACTGGAGTTGCTCGTGGTTCACGCGCCAGGCGGCTCGACAGACGCCAGCAGGAAAGTCGCCAATGAGTGTGCCGAGCGCGTCGCAAGACTGATGGTGCGATTGCTCGACCAAGAGGGCTCGGCTGAGCCCATCTATCGGTTATCGGTGGCACAACTCCCCGACAGCGACCACACCTTGCTTTCGCATACCGTGGACGACACGTTGCTGGGATTCGACAGTTTTGGCCGCACCTGGCATCGCCAGGCCATGCTCAAGTCTCGGCCCATTGCCGGCGACACGTCTCTGGGCGACGCCGTGCTCGATCGACTCCAGCCGTGGATCTATCGCCGCTATCTGAATCGTGCCGATGAGACCGGCATCAAGGCTCTGAAGCGACGGCTGCTGCGACGAGCAACAGAGGCTGAAGACAACTCGGCCGACACCGCACTAAGCGTGGCTTCATCTCGAGGCGGCTTGCTGGATATTGAAGGGGCGGTTCAATTCCTTCAGCTCCTTGCGGGTGGCGATCACCCCAATGTGCGAACGGGCGGCACGCTCCCTGCCATTGCCGCTTTGGAGCGGGCTGGTGCTCTGTCCGCGGACGAGCGGATTCTCCTGGAAGATAGCTACGAATGGCTGCGGCGCTTGCAGCACCGTATGCAAGTCACATTCGGCGCCGATGCGGATGCTCTTCCCACTGATGGCAGGGCGCTTGACGAACTGGCCCATTCTTTGGAGCTTGCCGATGGGAAGACGCTTACGCGCGAGTGTCGCGAGCGGATGGCGCGCGTCTGGCAGGCGCTGTGGCGACTCCAGGAGTCAGCGATTTCCGAGGAAGCGCCGCCGCCGGTTGTTGACCTGTTGCTTGACCCGACTCCCAGTCGGGAAGAAGTCACCGCGGCGTTCTCGGCCTATGGCGCCAAAGATCCCCTGGCAGCCGCCAGCGCAATGCACGAGTTGGCTCGCGAGCACATTCCCTTTCTCTCCACGCGCCGTTGCCGACATTTTCTGTCGCTCATTGCCGAGCGGCTGCTTCAGGCCGTGGCAGCGACACCCGATCCTGACCGCACACTCGTCGATCTGGTCCGCGTCAGCAACTCGCTGGGCGGCAAAGGCGTGCTGTGGGAACTATTCAATTTCCATCCGGCATCGCTCCAGCTCTACGTTCGGTTGTGCGCGGCCAGTCCTTACCTGGCGGGAATTCTGACCACGAATCCGGGAATGATCGACGACCTCGTCGATTCGCTACAACTCGACCGGCTGCCGACGCGGGCCGAACTTGATCGGACCTTGGTCGAACTGTCGCGGGGCGGCGGCGACGTGTTGCCGATCCTTCACGATCTGAAGAATTCAGCCCACCTGCGGATCGGCGTCCGCGACATTCTCGGCAAGGATTCGATCGACGAAACGCATGCCGCCTTGGCCGACGTCGCGGAATTCTGCCTGGAACAATTAATCACCAGAGAGTATTCGCGCCTCGTAGAAAAGCACGGTCAACCGACGCTGGGACCGGGCGCGTTCGCGGGTGAGGATTGCCGGCTGGTCGTGCTCGGCCTGGGAAAACTGGGCGGACGGGAGCCGAACTATCACAGCAATCTGGAAACGGCATTTCTCTACGAAGGCGAGGGGGTTACGCGCCCCGCTCCCCGATCGCGGCAGCAATCGACCACCAACAGCCACTTTTTCACCCAACTGGCCCAGCGAGTGCTGAAGGAAGCCACGCAGCTCTCCGCCAAAGGGAGATTGGCCAGTGTGGAAGTTGTGTTGCGGCCGAACGGCAAGGCGGGCGTCATGGCAATGCCGCTTGCCGAATTTGCCAATGATTTCCAAGCCGGAGCCGCCCCGCTGTTGCAATGGCAGGCCCTCTGCCAGGCGCGGCCGGTCTTCGGCGAAGCCACGATGCGCGAGTCGGCGGGCAACGTAATTAACCAGCTCTTGACCTCGCGGCCCTGGCAAGCTGACGAACGGGAATTGTTCTATCGTGCGCGAATCGCTCTTCAGCGCGGCGCCTCGGAGCTGAACTTGAAGCGCGCAGCGGGAGGCACGCTCGATATCGAGTTTCTCGCGCAAGCCTTGCAGCTTGAGCATGCCCGCTCTTCACCGGCGATCCTCGCGCCGGGCACGCAGCAGGCCCTTGCGGCTCTGGCGGAGGCTAGCTACTTGAGCTCCGATGACGCGCAGTATTTCGCCGAGAGCTACCGATTTCTGCGGCGGATTGAGTCGGGGCTGAGGCTGCTCAATACGCCCGCCCGGCACGACTTGCCCGAAGACGAATTGTCGCTCGATAGGCTGGCGCTATTGCTTGGTCAACCGAACGGGGCGACGATCCGCGACCGTGCGATCATCACGCTGGCCGAGAATCGCCGGCGATTTGCGCGGCTCATGCGAGCATAAGCCTCCGCTTTATGCGATGACAGTTTATCCCTCGCCAGTGTCCATCCCGAGCTGCCGCATCTTGCGGTAGAGATTCGACCGGTGCAGGCCAAGCCGTTCAGCGGCTGCTGTCATGTTGCCGCGGACCCGCCGAATATGCTGCTTGATGTATTCGGTTTGGAACTGTTCCGTGGCCTCGGCGAGCGGAAGGTCGAGCGACAAAGAGCCTGCTGCCGGCGTCGCGGGGGACAGGATGAACGCCAAGTCCGGCGCATCGAGCTTGTCCTGATCTTCAGGCGCCAGGTAGGCCAGTCGCTCCATCAGGTTACGTAGCTCTCGAACGTTGCCGGGCCAATCGTGCGAAAGCAGGCGCTTTTTCGCGGCGGCCGTGAATTTTGGGACCTTGCGGCGGGCCTGAGCGGCAAAGGTCTTCAAAAAGTGCTCCGCCAGAGCGATCACGTCTTCACCTCGATCTCGCAGCGGCGGCAGCTCCAGCGTGACTACATTCAGGCGGAAATAGAGGTCTTCGCGAAACCTGCGATTGCGTACCAGCTCCGCCAGGTTCTGATTGGTGGCTGCGATCACGCGGGTGTTGGTGGGAATCGACGCGCTGCCTCCGACACGGACAACAATCTTTTCCTCCAGCACCCGCAGCAGCTTGGCCTGTCCACCCAGGCTCATATCGCCGATCTCGTCGAGGAACAGCGTGCCGCTGGCAGCGAGCTCGAACTTGCCGATGCGCGTTTCACGAGCATCGGTGAAGGCCCCTTTCTCATGGCCGAATAGCTCGCTCTCCAGCAAGGTTTCGGTCAGCGCGGCGCAATTGACCGCCACAAACGGCTCGTCTCGCCGCCGGCTGTGGTAGTGGATCATCTGGGCCACGACTTCCTTGCCCGTGCCGTTCTGACCCAGCACCAGCACCGCCAGCTCCGTGTCAGCGACGCGGCGGATCGTCGAACGGAGCGCCTCGATCACCGGGCTTTGACCGATGAGCTGAATGCCCTCGGCAGCCTGATCGGCAATCTGTTTGCGCGAGGCGACGAGCTGCTCGACTTGCTGCGTGTTTTCCAGGGCGATCGCGGCGTGTCCGGCCAGTTCGGTCAGCGCCGCCTGGTCATCGTCGGTAAAATTGCCGCCGATCTTGTTGATCAGTTCGAAAGCCCCGAACAGCTCTCCCTTCTTACCGCGCAGTGGCACGCAAAGAAGAGAACGAGTCTGGAACTTCAGCTCCCGATCGACGCGACGGTCGATCTCGCGCTGCTCGGTCGCTACATCGGCATCGACGCGCCGCGGCTCGCCGGTCTGGATAACCTGGCCGACGACTCCCGCGTCGTCGGCGATCCGCAACTCGTTTCCCTCCACGCCCAGTGCCGGCCTTCCGACAAGCGTGTGGTTGGCCCGGTCCCACAGAAAGATGCTGGCCCGTTCGGCTTCCAGGAGCCTGGTTGCCGTCTGCGCCATCTGTTCCAGGAGCGGCTGCATCTCGTGCGTCTGTTGCCACTGCGCCGCGATTTCGAGTATCGCTTGGAGGCGAGCGATTCGCTGACCGTCGCTTTGGCGTGCGCGAACTTCGATCAAACCGAGATAGAGCCACTGGGCAAGCGTTTCGAGTGCTCCACCCTGTTCGACGGCGCTGGCCCATGTACCCTGCGCCACGAGTAACTCGCCGCCGGCCGTTTGCGGCGCGAGCGGCGCGACGTACCAATCGCCCCGCACGACGGGCCGGTCCTGATCGAGCGCCTCCGCGAGGAGATCGAGTGGAAGAGCGCGCTGTGGGCCCGAACTGCCCAGCGTTCTCCACTGACCTTTCTCCCCTTTGGCGATTGCCAGGTAGTCTCCCCCCAGCGCTTGACAGGCCGGCGGAAGCGCTTGTTGTACGAAAGCGGTCGGCTCGGCTTCCGTTGCCGCCCAGTAGAACAACCTCGATGCCGCTTCGGCGAGCGCGGGGTGTGCTTCCAGCGAGGGAATTTCCGAAGCCTTGCTCGATCGCGCCATGAAGTCACCTTTCACCCACCAGGTCGTCAGCGGTTACGCAAGTGTATGTTATCAAAACGATCACATTCGCCAATAATCAATCTGATTCGATAGTGAGCGGAATGGTCGTCAAGCCGCTCGATTGGTATCCTCTTCCTTCGGAGAAACAAGCAGCACGAAGGAGAAGGCAATGGGCATGTTTGACAGAAAAAAGGGGCTGATTCTCGGCGTGGCGAACGACCGCTCCATCGCCTGGGCAATTGCCGAGGTCATCATCAACGAGGGGGGTGTCTGTGGATTCTCGCACCTTCCCGACAAGCCGGATGACGACCGAAAGAAGAACCGAATGCGGGTGGCGAAGTGCACTGAAGCTTATCCCCAGGCAACCAAGTTCCTAGTGCCGCTGGACGTGCAGAAAGACGAAGACATCGCCGCGGTTGTCGCCAAGGCGAAGGAGGAATTCGGCCAAATCGACTTCCTGCTGCACTCGATTGCTTTCGCCACGCTCGACGACCTCAATCGCGACACCATCGCCACAAGCCGCGAAGGCTTCAAATTGGCGATGGAGATCAGCGCGTACAGCCTGCTCGCGGTGTGCAACGCGGCCAAGGACATTCTGAAACCAGCCGTACTGAACGACAAGGACGAAGTTGTCGAGCACGGCGCATCCGTCCTCACACTGACTTACTACGGCGGCGAGAAGATCGTCTCGGGTTACAACGTAATGGGCATCTGCAAGGCCGCCCTGGATTCGTGTATGAAGTACGCGGCGTTTGACCTCGGCGTGCGAGGCATTCGCGTCAACGCACTAAGTGCCGGGCCACTGAAGACGTTGGCCGGCTCAGCAGCCGGTGTTGGCCCAATGCAAAAGTTGTACAAGCAAATGGCGCCGCTGGGCCGGATCGTCACTCACGACGAAGTTGGGAGAGTCGGGGCGTTCCTCCTCTCCCCCATGTCCGACGGCATCACGGCCGAGATCATGCACGTCGATGGCGGCTACAACGCGATGGGGTCGCCGGGCCGGATGCTCGATCAACTCAATGCCTGATGCCCACGCCCATTGCGATCGCTGTCGTCGAGCACGAAGGCTGCTTCCTCGTCGGTCAGCGGCCGGAAGGCGTGGCGCTCGCGGGCCTGTGGGAGTTTCCCGGCGGCAAGGTCGAACCGGGTGAGACTCCGGAATCCGCGGCGGTTCGTGAATGCTGCGAAGAGACAGGCCTGACGGTTGAACCGCTGTTGCGCTTCCCCGAGCATGTGCATCAATACGGCCACGATCGCGTCGAACTCTACTTCATCGCTTGCCGACTGGCACCCGCCCGGCCAGTGATTCCAAATCAGCCATTCCGTTGGGTTCCGCGCCGCGAGCTAGAGCAGTACGAGTTTCCGGCCGGCAATGCAGCGCTATTGAAGTTGCTGATTCAGCACGACGACTCTGAAAAATCGCTCTAGGTGATTTGGGCCACGTGGGGTAAGGTTTGCAATTCTTACAAACCGCCGGCACTGGTTGGCAGGGATGAAAGCCGGCTGCTGGCGCGACGTAAGACGAAGTGCGGCTTGGACTTGCTGTCGAGCGGTTGGATGCTCGCAAGGCTGGCTGGACACCTTCGGCTCGCTGTTTGCTTCCCGCAGCAGATTGGCGAGAACTTTGAACTGCATCGGCCGGATTGGAGCCGGCCGCCAATCCGTTCCCCCACGGAAGGACCCAGAGCATGGAAGCTCGTTTCACTTACGCTGCGATTGCGATCGCGGCGTCTCTCTTGCTTGCTCCCGATGTTTCTCAGGCGGCGAGCGTTCGTTCCGAGCACTTTATCGTCACGGCGCAAACGCCTGATTTAGCCAAAGAGGTTTGTCAGGCGGCGGAACGATACCGCCACGATCTGGCGATCGAGTGGTTGGGCCACGAGCTGCCGCCGTGGCGCGAGATGTGCCCGATTACGGTGCGCCTGGCTCCCGGAGCCGGCGGCGCGACAAGCTTCATGTTCGACCGCGGCGTGCCATTCGGCTGGACCATGAACATTCAGGGTTCTCGCGAGCGGATTCTCGACAGCGTGCTGCCGCACGAAGTCACGCACACGATCTTTGCAACGCACTTTGGCCGGCCGCTGCCACGGTGGGCCGACGAAGGCGCATGCACAACGGTCGAACACGTCCAGGAGAAGGCCAAGCAAGACAAATTCCTGATCGAATTCCTGCACACCAACCGGGGAATTCCCTTCAACCAGATGTTCGCGATGAAGGAGTATCCTCGTGACATCCTGCCGCTCTATTCGCAGGGCTACTCGCTGACCCGGTTTCTGATCGAACAGGGGGGCAAGCGAAAGTTCGTCGAATATGTTGGCGAGGGAATGCGGACGAACAACTGGACTGCTGCGACGCAAACGCACTACAATTTTGCGAGCCTCTCGGACCTCCAGGTGACCTGGGTCAAATGGGTCGGCGAAGGGAGCCCGGCGATTGCGCCGCGCGCGGTGGAAGGGCTCGCCGCCGTGGAAACGCCGCGCGAACCAGTTGACCAGCCGACGGCTGCCGAGTCGTTTGCCATGGCGCGCCAGGCCAGCGCATACGGCTGGCAGGCGCCGCCCGCGCAAAATGCCCGCGCGCTTGCCAAAGCCAACAGCATCGTTCAACCCCCTGCCCCGTCGAATTTCACGGCAGCTTCGCAAGTGCCCGAGCAGCGGCCCGGAGCGAGCAATGTCTCGCGGCCCATTTCTGATGGCTGGTATGCACGCCAGCGCGACCAGGCACGCGGCCTCGGCGTCAAGGGCGAAGATGGTCCAGTTTCCGCGTCTGCGCCCCCTCCTGTCATGCCTTCACGAGACGCGATCGACGAGCCGTTGCGTCCCGCGAGCTTTGAGCAGCCCATTCAAAGCCCGTTGCAGGCGTCGCCTCCGCCAGGAAATCCCAAAGTCCTGATGGAGTGGCGTCGCGATGCGGAACCCGGCCGCACTGATATTCGCGGCCTGGCGGTGCGCGAGACTCTACCGCTGCGGTAATGATCCGCTCGAGCTGATCCTAGGGCAACAACTTGGACTTGCCATACGTTCCATCAGCGTCGTGCCGGGCGACGAACTTTGGCAGCTTCACGTTCAGAAAGAACTGCACAGGGTTGCCCTTCTGCTCGTTGACGGCGTCTTGAATCGTCTGGCCTTCCTTTTGGCGCACGTGAAACGGCGCGCCGAAGTGGCCGCTCGTGACCCACAGCTCCTTGCCATCCTCTTTGATCGATACGACGCTCAACTTTTTATCGACGGTCGCCTCATCGCCTTCATCACGGCGGAATGGCCCAAAACGCCCACCAGGACCGATAGGACCAAACGGGCCAATCGGTCCAAAGCCGAAGCGGCGATAATTCGCCGTCTCCTTGCCGGCATCGACGATCGAGCATTCGATGACGATAGGAGCATCAGGAACGAGCTTCAGCCCGTTTGCCTGCGCTTCGGCGATGAGCGCCTTGGTCACTCGCTGAACTTCGTCGGGCGTTGCCCCCGGCACGTTGATCTTGATCTGCACGGCTGCGTCCGGCTTGATCGCGAGCACTTCGTCCGCGGTGAGCGAGTCACCTTTGCGGACCGCCACCGGATCCGGAAGTGTCACGCCCGCCAGTTGATAGGGTGAATTTCCGCCGCCTCCCA
>Ga0065705_10104406_pt1 | contig 16737 bp, 15 predicted proteins | sample SwibulcommuniRL2_FD_59092 | JGI IMG/M metagenome (GOLD analysis project Ga0065705, IMG submission 59092) | Bulk soil microbial communities from switchgrass field near Rose Lake, East Lansing, Michigan, USA - RL2 Bulk Soil v2 (version 2) | ecosystem: Environmental > Terrestrial > Soil >...
GGCGGGCCAGGCCATCTGGACCGAGCAATTTGTCGCCGGCCGCCTCAATTATCTCCCTGGCGAGCTTTGGCCGCGGATGGGCATTTGGCTCTCGGGCGTGTTTCCGGTCATGGCGGCGATCGCGGCCTGGCCACTGGCCCATCGTGAAGACAACGCTGACGAAGACAGCGGCACGGCGCGGCAATTGGCGCTTGTGGCTGCGGTCGGGCTTGGGGTGTGCCTGACTTGCATCGGCTGGTACTTGAGTGTGCTCGAACCGGCGGCCAGGACCGCCGTGCTGGGTGCTCCATTTCGAGTCTGGCAGGCCGCGATCGTCGCGGGTGCGGCGCTAGACGTCGCCGCTTGGATCCTGATCTGGCGAGCCGGCCGCCTCGAGCAATTGCCGCGCTGGCTGGCGACAGCCGGGGCAGTGCTCGTTGTAACTGGCCTGGCGGTCTGCCGCGAGGCAATCCGCACCAGCCGGCTCGATATGGCTGCTCTCTTGCCGCGGCACCAGGCCGCTGCCCAGGTGGGCGGCTTCTGGCTGTTTGCGGCATTTCTCGTAATCAACTTCGCAGCGATTGCGTGCTGCGTGTACCTCGTGGCTCGCTACGCACGTCCTGCGGATGTGGACCGTGTGCCAAGCAAGGCCGGGCGACAGCCGTAGTCCCCTCGCTGGCATTCGTGTGGCAGAATGGCGCTCGCTGATCTCGTGGCGCGCTCGCTCCGCGAGCGGAAGCCGAAAGATATTTTGCTCAGGCGAACCACTTCCGCTTGCGAGGCAAGCGGACCACAAACAAAGCTCGCGGAATGCCCTGGTACTTACAGTTCCCCTTACTCTTGGTTGCGGAAATCCGCGAGCAGTGGCCCCCGCTGTGGCTGATGGAGTGGTCGGCACGCGTGCTGCTCGGGGCGTGGCTGTTTGCCCTGGGTGCGAGTGTCGGCAGTTTTCTGAACGTGGTCGTCTATCGCCTGCCGCGCGGTCTAAGTCTAGTCCACCCCGGCTCGCAGTGCCCGGCCTGCGGCCACGCCATTCGCGGCCGCGACAATCTCCCCATCCTCAGTTGGCTTCTGCTGGGCGGCAAATGCCGTGACTGCCGCGCGCCCATTTCGCCGCGCTATTACTACGTCGAGCTGACCGTGGCTTTGATGTTTCTGGTTGTCGCCATTTTTGAAGCTTTCCTGCCGCGGCAGCTCTGGCTCGGGACCGATCTCGTTCGCCGCTCCCTGAATTGGCAAGAGGTGCTGCCGTTCTGGTCGGCTTACGCCACGCACGTGGTCCTGCTAACGACTCTCATCGGCGCGGCACTCATCGACAGCGACGGCTCGCGCGTCCCGCGCGGGCTGTTCGTACCGACGATCGTCTTCACGCTCGTCGTCGGTGTGGTATTTCCTTTCGCGCGCCCGATAGTGGCGATCCCTGGACTGACGGGCCTGCCCTGGAAGATCGGCCTGGTCGAGGGAGCTGGCGGTCTGGCCGCCGGAATGGCCTGCGGGGCGCTGTTCGGCCTCGGCTGGCTCGGCGGTTCTCGCGGTCAAAGCTGGCCCCGATCGGCGCCGGTCATGATTCTGGCCGCTGCCGGGGCAGTACTCGGCTGGCAGCGCACTGTGGTTCTTGCTCCACTCGCCGCGCTGTTGTTCGCTGCCCTGGTGATCGTCGTCCGATTGGCCCGAGGTCGTGGCGTAGTGCCGCTGGCCGCCGCGGTCGCGGCGCTCGCTGGCTGGGTCGTCGTGGAATGGGCCGCGGTGCTAATGCCCGTCGCCCTACGGTTGACGAGTGATCCGCTCACCGGCAGTGCCATCTCGGCCTTGGCCACCGCCGCTGGCGCGATTCTGGCCGGCGCACTGGCCCCGGCAACCTATCATTCAGTACGGCACTTCCCGTCAGCCACAGAACCGACCGCCGCCGACCTTCCTTCGATCGAGCCAGTCTCTCCAAATTCTCCCGCACCATGACCGACATTCAGCTCGCCGCCAGCGACTCGCCAAAGGCGCCGCACCTGCCGCATTATCTGCTTGCCGAGGACGACGCCGCCTTTCTCAAGCGGCCTGAGCTGCGCCCCGTCCGCCTCCAGCTCGAGCTCCTCAAGCCGGAGATCATCCTCGAGGAGCAAGGGGTCGTCTCGACGCTCGTTGTCTTCGGTGGCACTGCGATCGTCGAGCGCGAAGTGGCCGCCAAGCGGCTGGCGTCGCTACGCGAAATCGCCGCCAAAGATCCCACGAGCGCGGCCAAGGCCCGCGACGTCGAGCGGGCCGAGCGGGTGCTCGCCAAGGCCCACTATTACGACGCCGCCCGCGAGTTTGCCCGCATCGTCTCGGCCGCTTGCCAGGTGCAGGGTCGCTGCGATTTTGCCGTCGTCACCGGCGGCGGCCCGGGCATCATGGAGGCCGCCAACCGCGGGGCATTTGACGTCGGCGCCAAGTCCGCGGGCCTGAATATCACGCTTCCTGAGGAACAGCGCCCCAACCCCTATATCACCCCCGAACTCTGTTTTCAGTTCCGCTATTTCGCCATCCGCAAGATGCATTTCCTCCTGAGAGCCCGCGGCCTGGTCGTCTTTCCCGGCGGCTTCGGCACGATCGACGAGCTGTTCGAGGTTCTCACTCTCCGACAGGTCGGTCGCATGCAGCCGATTCCGATCATCCTTTATGGCCGCGAGTTCTGGGACCGTGCGATCAACTTTCAGTTCCTGGCCGACGAGGGGACGATCCGCGACGAGCACCTCGCCCTTATCAGCTACGCTCAATCGCCGCACGAAGCCTGGGAAATTATCCGCAAGTTCTACGGCCTGCCCGAAACGTTTGCCCGGGATTAGGGCCGCGTCGCCGCAACCGACGGGGGAACACTCCGTTTCCTTCACTGTGACGGTGCACCACTTGAACCGTCGCTGATCTCCACGGCTACTCCTATCATGGGCCCTGACAGGTTGATCGCTACGCAATCGCATGCGGCGCCGCTCGGACGATCCGGCAGCTCTACCATCACGATCAAAACGCCATCCACGACTCCCGCGGCATGAAGGTTGATCCAAGAGTCACGATTTGCCGCGAATACCGTGCGTCGGCAGCAGATGCCAAGCGGATTGTCCGCCAGGTTAGCGCAGGCTGCCACTGCGACATTGCCTCAGCCAGCCGAGACAGCTGTTGGTCCAAACGGCTCATGCAACATCCTTCGTGGCGATTCTGCCCGACGGGCTCACACCTGATAGACACCCAGACGGTACGGCTCATCGTTGGCGTGGCGCGTGGCGACGGTGAGCGATTCAATCAGGACATTGCGCGTTTCGGCGGGGTCGAGGATGGCATCGACCCATAACCGAGCCGCGGCGTAGCGGACGTCGGTTTGCCGCTCGTAGTCGGCGGCGACTTGCTCGCGAAGCTGGTCGAGCTCGGCTGCGTCGGGCTCGCGGCCTTGTTTTTTCAAGCTAGCGACCATCACGTCCAGTAGCGTGCCGGTGGCCTGGGCCGGACCCATCACGGCGCAGCGGGCGGTCGGCCAGGCATAGATGAACCGCGGGTCGAACGCTTTGCCGCACAGGGCGTAGTTGCCAGCGCCGTATGAGCCGCCCGTGATCAGCGTGATTTTGGGGACGCGGCTGTTGCTGACGGCGCTGACTAGCTTGGCCCCGGCCTTGATGATGCCAGAGCGCTCGCTGTCGCGGCCGACCATAAAGCCGTTCACATCCTGGAGGAACAGGAGCGGGAGCCAATCCTGATTGCAGTTCATGACGAAGCGGGCCGCTTTTTCGGCGGAATCAACATAGAGCACGCTGGCGAACTGATATTCGCCGCGGGCCGAGCGGACGCGGTGCCGCTGATTGGCGACGATGCCGACTGGAAAGCCGCCGAGGCGGGCAGTGCCGCAGACGAGCGTCTGGCCGAACTCGGCCTTGTACTCGTCGAAGGAGCCGGCATCGACGAGGCAGGCCAGGACGTCGCGAACCTCATAATTCGACCGCGGATCGGGATCAACGAGGTCATAAAGATCGGACGCGGGGCGGGCTGGCTCCGCGGCCTGCTTGCGAGTGAATGGTGCAGCCGGCTTTGCGTCATCGGGCCGAGCCAACTCGATCAACCGCCGCAATCGGTCTAGGCAAGCCGGATCGTCTTTCTCGTGGTAATCGATGGTGCCGCTGATGGCGGCATGCATCGTCGCGCCGCCCAGCTCTTCGTGCGAGACTTCCTGGCCGATGGCGCTTTTGACGAGGGCCGGCCCGGCGAGGTAGAGACCGGAGCCTTCGGTCATGAGCAGCTTGTCGCAGAGGACGGGAAGGTAGCCGCCGCCGGCCACACAGTTGCCCATGATCGCCGCGTACTGCGGGATACCGGCGGCACTGAGGACGGCGTTGTTGCGGAAGATGCGGCCGAAGTCGTCCTCGTCCGGAAACGTATCTTCCTGAAGCGGCAGGAAGATGCCGGCCGAATCGACCAGATACACGAGCGGCAGGCGGTTGGTGAACGCGATCCGCTGGGCCCGCAGCACCTTTTTCGCGGTCATCGGGAAGAAGGCGCCGGCTTTGACCGTGGCGTCGTTGGCCACCAGCATGTGCCGCCGGCCGTGAATTGTGCCGATGGCCGTCACGACACCCGCGGCCGGCGCGCCCCCCCAGTCGTCATACATGTCGTGAGCGGCCCACAGGCCAAGCTCCAAGAGCCCAGTGCCGGAATCGACGAGCCGGGCAACTCGCTCCCGCGCGGTGAGGCGGCCTTTGGCACGCTGCCGCTCATTGGCAGCGGGACCGCCACCAAGGCGAATTTTGCCCTCATCCGCACGCAGCGCGGCAATCAGTACAGACAGTGAGTCAGCCGCGGCAGCGGACGAACGGTTCATTTTTGGTTGGTTTCTCAATCTGAGAGGCTTGGGCGTCTCACACTGAGACGAAGCGGCCTTTCCACGGGCCCGGCGAAACAATTCGCCCGCGATTGCGCTCGCCGTAAGTCCTGCGGGAATTCTACCTTGCGGCTTGCCGCTGGGCAGGATGCTGGCATTGGCACACCGGTTGCTTACTAACTGGGCCGTAACAAACACGGGGCCAGCACGCTGGAATGCACGGTCGCAAAACACAACACAAACGGGAAACGAATGAGAGGGTGTGAAAATGAGAAAGCACATTTGGACGACGGCAGTATTCGCGAGCTTGATGGCACTGGCTGGCGTCGCTTCGGCGCAGACGACTAGCACCACGATGACTCCGGGCGGCACAAGCGGCTTCTTCCCCGGCGGTTACGGCTATGGGGGCGGATATCACGCCTCGACCGAAGCCGAGGGAGTGCTCCGCGGAGGCGCCGACTTCCTTCGCGGAATTGGCGAAGGCAACTACTACACTTCGCTCGCCTTGGTGAACACGCAAGAGGCAGTGTCGCGGGCGATCGACAACAACAAGAAGGCCGTCGAGACCTACTTTGAAATCAAGCAGATCAATCGGGCAGCCCGTGAAGCCGCCCGGCCGCAGCCGCTGACCTATACGCAATACGCCAAGCTGGCCAAGCAAGGAGCGCCAGATCGGCTAAACGACGTGGATTACAACCGCGTGATGGGCCGCTTGAACTGGCCGGCCGTATTGGCGAGCGATGATTTCGCCGCCGAACGGACCGCCTTGAACCAGGTGTTTGTCGGCCGTACCGCGCAAGATGTCGGCGTGAGCACAAACTTCCACCGCGACGTGCGCGAGCTGACCGCCGCCATGCAGGCCAAGCTCCGGGCTCGGCTGGACACGATGAGCCCGATGGAATACATCGCGGCCAAGAACTTCCTGACCAGCGTGGCCTTCGAGTCGCAGCAGCCGCTGGTGGCCTCGGCCTTGGCGGTGAACAACTAACGCGAATCCACATGGGAGGGCGCGGCTCCTGCAGAGCCGCCGCCCGTGAGCAAAACCACGAGGAAACAAGAGCAGCACAGCCGGGCTAGTGATGGTGAACACGAATGCCCGCGGGACAGATTGACGAGCCCTGTCCCGCGGGCTGCCCGGCTGTGCTGCTCGTTTTGAAACACTCGCCCGAAGCAGCAACGGGCGACGAACCAATAATGAGGGTGGCGGCCGGTGCAATCGCGCCAGCGGCCCTTCGTCCAAGCTGTGGCCCCAATTCACGTCTTGGGCCACCCTCAAGGTACACCCGCTCGAGGGCGCGGTGGGCACGTATGCCTGCCGCGTCCTTTTTTGTTGCGCAAGTGAAATCCTAATCCTGCACCTACTCCTACTCCACTTCCTAATCCTGCTCCTGCTCGTTCTCCTTCCTCCCCGCCTAGCAATACCGGCGAGGCCCCGCCGCCACAGCCTCGCGAACCACCGCCGCCGCACACTAGAATCCAGATGCGGCAATGAAAACGATTCGCATCGCCAACGGCGCGGGATTCTTGGGGGACTGGCTCGATGCGCCCCGCCGACTCGTCGCGCGCGCACGAGTCGATTATCTGACAATCGAGCACCTCGCCGAGCTGACGATGTCGATCCTCGCCCGCCAGCGGGAGAAGGACCCGGGCACCGGCTATGCCGAGGATTTTCTCGATATCTTGCGCAGTTTGACGCCCGCCTTGAAGGCTCAGCCGCAACTCAAGATCGTTGCCAACTCCGGCGGCATGAATCCACAAGCTTGCGCGTCCGCGGCAGGCAAAATCCTCAGCGAGGCAGGGCTGGGCGACATCGCGATCGGCTGCGTAGCGGGCGACGACCTTCTGCCGCGGATGAGTGAATTGATTGCGCAAGGCTGTGAATTCACGAATCTCGATACGGGGGAGCGTTTGGCGGGTACTCCTCAGGGGGCTGACGCCCCCCGCTCGCCCATGGGTGCCGTTCGCTCGTCAGCTCCGAAATCCGAAATCCGAAATCCGAAATCCGAAATTGTTTCCGCCAACGCCTACCTCGGCGCACGCCCCATTGCCGATGCATTGACGGCCGGCGCTCGGATCGTCATCACCGGACGCGTGGCCGACGCGTCGCTCACCGTCGGCCCGGCGATGCACGAGTTCGGCTGGCGATGGGACGATTGGGACAAGCTCGCCGCGGCCAGCGTCGCCGGCCACTTGATCGAATGCGGGGCGCAGGTAACCGGCGGGTACAGCGTGGATTGGCAGGACTACGAGCTGGCCGACGTCGGATACCCGATCGCGGAATTGACTGACGATGGCGGCGTGGTAATCACGAAGCCCGAGGGGACCGGCGGGGCGGTGACGCGGCGAACCGTCGCCGAGCAGCTCGTCTATGAAATTGGCGACCCGCGGCACTACCTCACGCCCGATGTCGATTGCGATTTCACGGCCGTTGAGGTTGAAGACAAGGGGAGCGACCGCGTGCGCGTCGCCGGCTCCACTGGCCGGCCAGCGACCGACACCTATAAAGTGTCGCTCGCTTATCGGGACGGCTGGATGGCCAGCGGCATGCTGCTCGTGTACGGCTCCGATTGCCGCGAGAAGGCGGAAGCGTGCGGACAAATCATTCTGAAGCGGTGCGAACTGGCCGGTTATCCATTGGCCCACACCAACGTCGAACTCTTGGGATTCGGCGGCGGCGTACCGGGGGCGTGGTTCTGGCGGAAGTTTCAGACGCCCGGCGAGTTGGTGCTGAGAGTCACTGCCCACGATCCGCGCCGCGAGGCGGTCGAGTGCTTTGCGCGGCAATTCGCTCCGCTAGTGACCAGCGGTCCCGCGGGGCTGGCCGGCTATGCCACGGGCCGGCCCCAGGTTCGCCCCGTGTTTGCCTACTGGCCGACGCTGGTGCCGAAGTCGCTCGTCACGCCGCAAGTGGACGTGCGACCGGCAAAGGAGTGCTTCTCATGACCCACGGCAAAACCATTCGTGTCGGTGATTTGGCATCGGCCCGCAGCGGCGACAAGGGGAACCACGCCAATATCGGTGTCGTGGCTAAGGATGAGGACGCCTATGGCGTCTTGTGCAGCCGCTTGACGGCCGTCCGCGTGCAAACGCATTTTCAGGAGCTGGGCGTCACGCGCGTCGAGCGCTATGAATTGCCCAAGGTGCTCGCCCTGAACTTCGTGCTGTACGATGCGCTGGGCGGCGGCGCCAGCCGCAGCCTGCGGATCGACACGCAGGGGAAGCTGCTGGGGACGAGTTTACTCGACCTGACATTTCACGCGAACGCGTGGGAAGACAATGACCAATGACCATCTTGAACCGCGCGAGCGCGTCGCAAGCGACGCGGCGAAATCTGCAATCTGAAATCTGAAATCTGAAATCGCCTGCCATGACTGTCACCATCAAAGTCAACCATCCCAGCGGAACGATCGTCCTCAACCGGCCGGACAAGCGCAACGCCCTCTCGCGGCAGATGCTCGAAGACGTCGCCCAGGCCCTCGATGATCTGCATCAGGAGCGCAAGGTGCGGGCCGTCATTCTGACGGGGGCCGGCACCGCGTTCTGCTCGGGGATGGACCTGGCCGAGATGCAAGCGACGGCACAGCAACCCAATTCACTCGAAATGTGGCACAGCGACGCCGTGCAGTACCGCGAGCTGATCGACAAGATGCTTCAGTTTCCCAAGCCGATCATCGCGGCGGTCAACGGTCCGGCACTGGCCGGCGGGGCCGGGCTGATGCTGGCCAGCGACATTGTCATCGGCACGCCGGAAGCGAAGTTCGGCCTGCCGGAGCCGCGGCGGGGAATCGTCGCCGGGCTCGTGTCGCCGCTCTTGGTGTTCCGCATCGGCGCGTCGCACGCAGCGAACCTGCTCCTCACGGCGCGGATGATCGAGTCGGCCGAGGCCCTGCGGATGGGCCTCTATCACGAGATTGTGCTGGGCGAATTGGTCTGGGCGCGAGCCCAGGAGCTGGCCGGCGAGGTTGCCAAGAGTGCCCCGGAAGCGATTCAGCTCACGAAGCGGATGCTCAACGAGACCATCGGCGAGCATTTGGGCACGCTGCTCAGCGCAGGGGCGGCGGCCAGTGCGACGGCCCGCACAACCGAGGCGGCACGCGAGGGGCTCGCGGCCTTTCTGGAGAAGCGCGAGCCGAAGTGGATGTGAGGCCTACTTCCGCTCTTCCAAGCCCAGATTGGCAACAATCACTTCTGCGCCCGGGCTGAGGCGGCGGATCTTGCCGGCGATGACAGCCTTCTCGGAGGCATTGGCCTTGGCCAGCCGCCGCTTGAACACTTTCAGCTTCTTCTTGCGATGCCGCCGGGCCCTTAACTCACGATGCCGCTGAATCCTACCGCCCATGATCTAACTCCAAATCTGTCGATCGTTTAGCTCAATTCTCGCGGGCAGCCGTTGCCGCTGCTGCGACACGCCGCCCGGAGATTTACGTGCAAGGGAATCCACTAGGCTACCGGCTCAAGGTGATCCGGTCAACTTGGCCGACAGCGCTACTCTTCGAACTTCCGCCGCCGCAGTGTGGTCTCACCCTGACAGCATTCGCAGGGTTTCAGCTCGACCATCGAGATCGCGCAGATGTCGCACCAATAGTCGAGTTCGAGCTTGCCGTCCTTGGTGACTTCGAACAGGCGAATGACCTGCACCGCCGGCACTCCTTGGTACTTGCGAACAAGGATTTCGACCTCCGGCTTGCGCAGCCGCTCGTCCACGCGAAAGGCCCGGCCGCGGACATCCTCGACAATCGGCACGAGGGTGCCGTCGGCGGTTTGCAAGGCCAGGGTCCGCTGGGCCGCTTCGGGGACAGTGGCAATTCCAAATCGCTTCGCCAGCGCGTCGTTCAAGAACACGACATGGCCGCGGTAGGTTTCGAGCTTGAACGGCGGCGGATCGGCGGACAAAGCTTGCCGCGAAAGAGCGAGCGCAACGATCGCCGCAAACAGCGAGGCGGCGATTGCCACTCTGCCAATCCGCAATCCGCAATCCCTAATCCACATTTGCACTGACCTCACTCCTTCGCCACGCCAACGAGGACCGCCTCCAGCGCCAGGTCCTTCACGGCGCCTCCGGCTTTCGCCTTTCCGGTGAAGCGAACGATTGTCCATTCCTTCTCCGCATTCTCACGGACCGCCAGCGGCTCCTGCGAGTCGCCCGGCCGCTGGAGCGAAAGAATTGCCGGGTGGCTGGTGCCGGACGTTTCCTTGCCCGCCGCGACCAGCGCTTTGTAATCAAGCACTGCAGCAGCGGAGTCCTTTGCGGCCGGCGAAACCACCAAAAAGTCGCGCGTCGGCGACGTGCCTACGTGGGCCCCATCGACCGGCTGCTGTCCGTAACGGAGCGTGTAGACGCCCGAGGGAATCTCGTGATCGCGGAAATCGGTCGCCTTGCGGGGATAGCGGATCACACCGATGAGCTGGCCCGGCGTGAGCGGGTTAATGACGTCGTTGCCAGTCTTCGCGTCGGCCGCAATCGGCCACTCTTGGCACGTCCAAACCTCGCACACGGTCCGCGATTCTCCCTTGACGAGCTTAAAGCCGCTTGACTTCAAGGTCGCGGCAATTTCGGGCGAGACAGCATCGGCGGGCGCGGCCGTGTCGATCTTCTGCACCTTGTATTCCTGCGCCGAGGCGGCGCGGAAGACAACGCAGCACATCGCAAACACTGCCAGGAAGCAAATCGAACGGAACATGGAGGAGCCTCGCAAGCTGGCGGGACAAATCAGGCGGGAATCTAAGCAGTTCAGTATATGTCCGCACCGCTGCTGCGACAAACGGCCGCGTCCTTACGGCTCTAGCCGTCTCCCTTATAATTCGATTACCAATCGCGGCTTGCATCCCGATCTCCCGACTCCCGATTCCGAACCCCTGACGCTCTTGCGGATTCTCACCTATCCCCACCCGACGCTCCGCCGCGTGTCAAAACCGCTGCGCCGCGTGGATGCCGACCTGCGCCAGACCATCCGACAGATGTTCGATCTGATGTACGAGGCCAAAGGGATCGGCCTGGCCGCCAACCAGGTCAATCTGCCGCTCAGGCTGTTCATTGTGAACCTCGAAGCCAAGCCCGATGCCGGCGAGGAACTGGTCTTCATCAACCCAGTCATCTCGCTCCCCCGCGGCGGCAGCGAAGAGGCCGAGGAAGGCTGCCTCAGCCTGCCGGGGCTGTACGGCCAGGTGGTGCGCCCCAAGCAGGTGCGCCTCAGCGCCTATTCGCTCCAAGGCAAGGAATTCGAGGCCGAACTATCGGGCCTGTTCTCCCGCTGCTGCCAGCACGAGCTGGACCACCTCGACGGCGTGCTCTTCCCTGACCGGATGAGCGCCACGGCCCGGGCCGACATTCAGGAAGATCTCGACGTCTTCGAGACCGAATTCAGCAGTCGCCGCAACACCGGCGAGATTCCCAGCGACGAAGAGATCGCCAAAGGTTGGGCGGAGTTGGAGGGGCGCTACGCGTGAGGCAATTTCAGATTTCAGATTGAGGCAGCAACATCAACGATCTTTCGTTGAACGAATGGTGGCCACAAAGATGGCGATCAGTTCGTCGCATTCCTTTGCGAGGGCACCGAGTCGCGACGGCTTGACGATCTCTGATTCGCGGATCAATTCGAGCCAGTAAGAGGTCTCATCTGATTCGCGAAGGACGATTTCCAAGATCGCAACGAATTGCCGCCGCGAGGAAGCTCGAAGTGCCTCCCGATAGTTTGTACCAATCGACGTTCCGCAGCGGAGAATCTGGCGACCGAATACGTCACCCACTCGTGTTTTAGGCAGCGCTGCCACCAGCCGAACGATGCACATTGCGAATTGCCGCGTTCGCGTGCGCAGTTGTTTGCTGTCCATTTTGTCGATCCCCGGTACTCGGCCTGCGGAAAGGTAGGTTATGGTTGTGTTTTGGCACATCTGAAATCTGACATCCGAAATCTGAAATCCCAAATTCCATGCGTCTTGTTGTTCTCGGCACCGGCCCCTTCGCTGTGCCGATGTTTCAGTCGCTGTTCGATTCGCCGCATCAGGTGCTCGGCCTGGTGACGCGGCCGACGCCGCCTTCGCGCCCACGGGAGAAGGTGCCGCCCAATCCGATGCGCGACGAGGCCGAGCGCCGCGGCCTGGCGATCTTCGCCCCCGAGAGCATCAATAGCGACGAAGGGCGGTCGGTCGTTCAATCGCTCGCGCCCGAGCTGCTGGTCGTTTGCGACTATGGAGAGATCCTTTCGGCCGATGTCCTGGGACTTGTGCCGCTCGGCGGGATCAACCTGCACGCTTCGCTCTTGCCGAAGTACCGCGGCGCCGCCCCGATTCACTGGGCGCTATTGAATGGCGACTACGAGACGGGCGTCACCGTCATTCATATGACACCCCGCCTCGACGCCGGTCCGATCCTGGCCGTGCGGCACACGCCGATTGGCTCGGAAGAGACGCAGCCCGAACTGGAGGCCCGACTCGCGGCGCTTGGCGTGGGACCGGTAAACGAGGCAATCGATTTGCTCGCTCGGTGGGACCGGGTTTCGCTGCTAGGCATGCCGCAAGATGCGAGCCACGCGACTAGCGCCCTGCGCCTGCGGAAAGAGCACGGCGCCATTGACTGGGCCCGTACGGCCGAACAAATCCATAACCAGGTTCGCGCGCTCAAGCCTTGGCCGGGCACCTATACGTTCTGGCATCGTCCAGGTGAGGAGCCGCTCCGCCTGGGACTTGATCGGGTTAGCGCTTGGCGTGGAACGATGCCGCCAATCGCAAGTGACGATATGAATTCCGCTCCCTTATCCACATCTCCGAGCAGCCCGCCGACTGATCCGGTTGAGCGCAGCCCCGGACACGTTGTGGTGTGCGATGGCCGGCAGTTGGTGGTCGCCACGGGTGATGGAGGGCTCTCGATCCTCGCCGTTCAGCCGGCGGGCAAGAAGGTGATGCCGATCGACCAATTCCTCCGCGGCTACCACGTCCGCCTCGGAGACTATTTTGGCCCAGCGAATCCGTGAGCCGCTGGCTATACGAGGTTCTAGTAGCGGGGACCGGACTTGAACCGGTGACACACGGCTTATGAAGCCGTTGCTCTAACCAACTGAGCTACCCCGCCAAATTGAGTTTATCGGCTGTTTTTCGCGTTTATTCGACGTGCCCAGCCGCCATCGGAAAATGCGTTGACACCACTTCTGACACCCGATATGCTTGAAATCTCGAAAATGACACCCGGACGTGTCACCGCCGGGTGTCTATGACACCACCTGTCCGCTATTACCTGGAGGCAGTGCCATGACCAATTCTAACAGTCGCGCAACGCCCCGAAAGCCCCGCCCCGATTTCCCTCTCTATCCGCACGGCAAGTCCAATCCAAAGACGGCCCGATGGGCGAAAAAGGTTCGGGGCCAGCGAATCTACTTTGGCAAAGTGGCTGACGATCCCAACGGTCAGGCCGCGCTCGCCAAATGGCTCGACCAGAAGGATGACTTGCTGGCCGGCCGGACGCCCCGCGTCGGGCGGGATGGGTTGACTGTCGCGGACCTGTGCAACCACTTCTTAACAAGCAAGCAACGCCTTCTGGATGCTGGGGAAATCACTCGGCGGACGTGGAACGACCACAAAGCAACTTGTGACCGGATCGTGCCGCATTTTGGGAAGCACCGCCTCGTCGAAGACCTGGCCAGCGCAGACTTCGAGGCCCTACGTGCCAGTATTGCCAAGACTCGCGGTCCTATGTCCTTGGGCAACGAGATTCAGCGAGTCCGCGTGATTTTCAAGTATGCCTATGATGCCGAGCTGATCGCACGCCCCGTGCGGTACGGTCCGCAATTTAGACGGCCCAGCAAGAAAGTCATGCGCTTGGATCGGGCGAAGAAGGGGGCCAAGATGTTCGAGGCTCCCGATTTACTGCGGTTGCTCAATTCAGCTAGCGTCCACATGCGGGCGATGATCTACCTGGGGCTGAATTGCGGATTCGGTAACAGCGACGTGGGGACGCTGCCTCTCGCCGCGCTGGACCTGGACGGCGGCTGGCTGAACTACCATCGTCCAAAGACGGGGATCGACCGTCGTTGCAAGCTGTGGCCCGAGACGGTCGAGGCGCTCAAGGCGGCGCTGACCAGAAGGCCCACACCCAGGGTGTCCGAGGCGGAGTCGCTTGTGTTCGTCACAAAGTATGGCGCGCCGTGGGCGAAAGAGACTGTCGATAACCCGGTGACGAAGGAGTTTCGCAAGTTACTGGAAGGGCTCCGACTGCATCGCAACGGGATTGGTTTCTATACCCTTCGGCACATCTTCCGCACGATTGCCGGCGGGGCGCGGGACCTGGAAGCGACTCGCGCAATCATGGGTCACACAAGCGGCCACGTCGAGGAGGGCTACATCGAGGGATTCGAGGATGCCCGCCTGAGTGCCGTGGCCGAGTATGTCCGGCAATGGCTCTTCGTCAACTCGCCGAACGACGGGGCCGCAAAGGCTGGCGACCAAGTGGTGACCCCGGCCAAGGGCAAGATCAACGCGATCACGGGCAAGGTGAAGGCGCGGGCTGTAGGCGAGTCTCTACTGCGGATCGTCGGTTAGGACTTTTGGCATTGGGCGCGGCAGGGCTGGCGAACTGTCGCGCCTGGTCAACACGGATTGATGAAACGTTACTCCAACAACCAGAAAAGGCTGTGCCACAAACGACTTGCGACAACGACCGCGAGAACTCTGACACCTCGAAGCGGGTGTCTGCATAGAAATCAGGCAGCAAAACTGCCGATTTTTGACACCAAACCGATGGTTCGCTGTTCGGCAATACGAGCCCCAAATCTTGGTTGGCCGCACCAGTAGTCAGGCAGCCGAGGCGCCAATTGAATCACTCCGCCTTGGCCAGCATCCCGCCGCCCTCGATGACCTGGAGCATTTCCCGCAGATTGTTGCGGCACTGCTGGGCGAGGCGGATGTACCGATCCAGGGGCTGGCCGTCCAATCCTTCCTGCTCGGCAATCACTTTGGCCCGTTCGGCAAACGGCCGGGCCAATTCGCGGCGAGACAGGGCAATCACCGTGCAGCGTGATAGCAGTGGATGGCTGTCGTCGCAGTCCTCGAAGAGTTTGTCCTGGCCTTCGACGGTCGTCGTGAAGATGACGGTGACCCATACCGGTAGCGCCTCCAGCGTCACTAGCAGCCGGCGGATTGCGGTACCCCGCAGACCGTGCGCCTCGTTGACAACCAGGCAATAGCCTCGGCCGAACGGCCGTTGGCGACATTGCGTATCCAGTTCGTCGAGGACCTCCGTTGTGACCTGGCCGCCGTCGATTTCCACGATTGACCAGGGGTCGGCGACCTCCGCGGCGAGAAGCTTGGCGATTGTCGTCTTGCCCGTGCCGGACTGGCCCGACAGCCAATAGGACCGACCGGAGAGCCCGCGCTTGCGAAGCTGCTCAATCCGCTCCAAGGCTTTGTCCTGGCCAGCGACCTCGGACCATTGGCGTGGGCGATACTGCTCGTGGAGTTGCATTTGTGTCCCTTTCCCTTGGAGTGAGCGACTGAACGCGGATTGACTGCCGCGTTTGCTTACTGTATTATTAGCAAGTATTCCCGATACTGTCAAGTAAGCAAGTAATGGAAATCGTCGATGACTGAATCGTGGGCTGATCTTCTGCGGCAAGCGATCGAGAACGACGAGCGTTCCCGATACGCCATCGCCAAGGCGGCAGTGGTTCAAGAGAGCCAGCTCGCTCGATTCATGGCAGGCACTTCGCTCGACTTGGCGACGGCGGAGCGGATCGGCCGTGTACTGGGGGTCGAACTGTTGGCCCCAAAGAAGCGCCGCAAGAGGGGATGATCGCCTCGCACTCGGCAAATGCAATGCTGTTCAACGGCTGTTTAGCCGCTGATTCATGGTCGTTTGACAGCGTTGATCGACGATCGTTGTGGCGACAGCATCGAGAACATCGTCCGTGGTCATTGGCAAAGCGGCGCGCGTGTGGGATGGGGGCAGGGGACCCACGGCCTCCCGAAAACTTAGCCACGCGCCCCGGTTGATCCTCCAAGAGGCGGGCTATCTATCTGACCAGCGCCGATTGCTGCGACGGAATCTTACCTTCACTGGCAATACGCGCCGCAGTTTTTCGAGCGCAATCAGAATGGTGGCGGAGACATTCTGTCAGTCAACGTCGGCCGGTTCACCAGAGAAACGCGGCTCAACGTTGCTGACAACGCGTTTTGTCGGCTTGCAGCGGGATGATGCAAGTCCCTATGCTGACGCTGCCTGATTTTATTTATGCGCGGTATGGGCCATATGCAATGGACTCAAGTCTATGATCCGCTCGGCTCGCCGTGGCTCTCGACGCTGGTCGCGGCATTGCCGATCGTGCTGCTGCTGGGCTCGTTGGGCCTGTTGAGTTGGTCGGCGCCGCGGGCGGCGTCGCTGGGATTGGCGGCGGCCCTGGGCGTGGCGATTTTCGTCTATGGCATGCCGTGGCAGATGGCGGTGGCATCAGCCGTGCATGGCGCGGCGTTCGGCCTGTTCCCGATTGGTTGGATCGTGCTTGCGGCCATCTTCCTGTACAGCCTGACGGTCCAGACGGGGCAGTTTGAGATTGTCAAAAACTCGGTGGTGGGCCTTTCGGGCGATCGGCGGCTCCAGGCCTTGCTGATCGCGTTCAGCTTCGGAGCCTTTGTCGAAGGCGCCGCCGGATTCGGGACGCCCGTGGCGATCTCGGCGGCGCTGCTAATCGGGACCGGCTTTTCACCGCTGCACGCGGCCGGGCTCGCCCTGATCGCGAATACCGCGCCGGTCGCGTTCGGGGCGCTGGGCACGCCCATCACCACGCTGGCAGACGTGACGCAATTGAGCGAAATGAAACTCAGCGCAATGGCCGGCCGGCAGTTGCCGCTGTTTTCATTGATCGTGCCGGCGTGGCTGGTCTGGACGATGTCCGGCTGGCGGGGCGTGCGCGGCGTCTGGCCGGCGATTCTCGTCAGCGGCG
>Ga0065705_10001941_pt1 | contig 16669 bp, 11 predicted proteins | sample SwibulcommuniRL2_FD_59092 | JGI IMG/M metagenome (GOLD analysis project Ga0065705, IMG submission 59092) | Bulk soil microbial communities from switchgrass field near Rose Lake, East Lansing, Michigan, USA - RL2 Bulk Soil v2 (version 2) | ecosystem: Environmental > Terrestrial > Soil >...
GGGCTCGCGCGATGCGCGAGCCCGCCGGAGTTCAGGGATACTGCAGGTGTCCTACACGAAGCTTTCGGTGCCCTCGATGGTATTCATGAAGTGATCCATGAAATCAGCGAAATCCCGCGCATCTACTTGTTGATCGATAACCGCGCCAACGCTGACCGCATCATCAACATGCACGTCGATACTCGGAGTCCCGGGGATAGCAAAACGGAAGACGCGTCCGGTGGACGTAGCGACTTCGTAACCGCCATCGTTGAGCAAGGCCAGCTGATTCACGTTGGTGTTGTTGATGGTGATGGCTGCTTCCGACGCGGAAAGATCGGTTGAAGAGACCGGTGCGAGGACGAGTTCCGCTGGCTGACGTCGATATCCAATGACCTTTAATCCTCCCGAGCCGGCAATGCCGGTACCTGCGACCAGGTTATAGCTGGCGAAGTTGGGGATCTGTGAGTCAAAGGCCTCATGGAGGAGGCGCTTGACGTGGTCGGTAGGATTTTCGTCTGGGCGTGGGTCCATAAGTTCCACTCTACCGACTTTGATGGACAAATTGATCAGTCTCCTCGCATAGCGAAATATGTCATTGTCGCGTCATGGGTTGTCCAATTGGTCATATTGACTACTAGAATCTCAAATATGAGCCAGGATACAGCCCCAGATATCAAACCACGTTCACGTGTGGTCACCGATGGTATCCACGCTGCCCCATCACGCGGCATGTTGCGTGCGGTCGGCATGGGAGACGATGACTTCGCTAAACCGCAAATCGGCATTGCCAGTTCGTGGAATGAAATTACCCCTTGCAACCTTTCGCTGAACCGCTTGGCGCAAGGCGCCAAGGAGGGTGTTCACGCTGGGGGAGGGTTCCCCATGCAGTTCGGCACCATCTCGGTCTCCGATGGCATTTCCATGGGCCATGAGGGAATGCACTTCTCGCTGGTTTCCCGCGAGGTCATTGCCGACTCGGTAGAAACCGTCATGATGGCCGAGCGCCTCGACGGTTCGGTCCTGCTAGCCGGCTGCGACAAGTCGCTGCCAGGCATGCTGATGGCAGCTGCCCGGCTCAATCTGTCCTCGGTATTCCTTTACGCCGGTTCCATCATGCCTGGTTGGGTCAAGCTCGAAGACGGCACCGAAAAAGATGTCACCCTGATTGATGCCTTCGAAGCCGTGGGCGCGTGCGCCGCCGGTAAGATGAGCGAAGAAGACTTAGGCCGCATTGAACGTGCCATCTGTCCGGGCGAAGGCGCCTGCGGCGGCATGTACACGGCCAACACCATGGCATCCATTGGCGAGGCACTGGGCATGTCCCTGCCTGGCTCGGCTGCCCCGCCATCCCCGGACCGCCGCCGCGACATGTTCGCGCACAAGTCCGGCGAGGCCGTCGTTGAGATGCTGCGCAAGGGCATCCGTGCCCGCGACATCATGACTAAAAAAGCTTTTGAAAACGCCATTGCCGTGATGATGGCCTTTGGCGGTTCCACCAATGCGGTGCTCCACCTGCTGGCCATTGCCCGCGAGGCCGAGGTTGAACTGAGCCTGTCAGACTTCAACCGCATTGGCGACAAAGTTCCGCACCTGGCGGACCTGAAGCCTTTTGGCCGCTATGTGATGAATGACTTGGACCGTATCGGCGGTGTACCGGTGGTCATGAAGGCGCTGCTGGATGCTGGATTGCTGCACGGGGACTGCCTGACCGTCACCGGTAAGACGATGGCAGAAAACTTGGCGCATATTGCTCCACCGGATCCTGACGGCAAGATCCTTCGCGCCGTGGACAATCCGATCCACAAGACCGGCGGTGTCACGGTGCTTCATGGTTCGCTGGCACCGGAAGGTGCTGTGGTGAAATCCGCAGGCTTTGACGCCGACGTTTTTGAGGGTACCGCCCGCGTGTTCGAACGTGAGCAGGGTGCACTGGCGGCTTTGGATGCCGGCGAAATTCACGCAGGAGACGTAGTGGTCATCCGCTATGAAGGTCCTAAGGGTGGTCCGGGGATGCGCGAAATGCTTGCCATTACCGGTGCCATCAAGGGTGCGGGACTTGGGAAGGATGTATTGCTGCTGACCGATGGCCGTTTCTCCGGAGGAACTACCGGTTTGTGCATTGGGCACGTCGCTCCGGAAGCCGTTGACGGCGGGCCAATCGCCTTCGTCAAGGATGGGGATAAGATCCGCGTGGATATTGACGCGCGCAGCTTTGACCTGCTGGTTGAGCCTGCCGAGCTGGAGGCTCGCAAGGTCGGCTGGGAACCACTGCCGGCTAAGTTCTCCACTGGTGTGCTCGGCAAGTACGTCAAACTGGTCAACTCGGCGTCAACCGGCGCCTACTGCGGCTAAGAAGATTTTGTAAAAGTCATTGGTTGGACGCCAACGCGTCCAACCAATGGACATTCATCTCATATAATGAGATGTCAGGGGTCTCCAGTTGCTCTTTCCCTCCGGGTGGAGAAAACTAGAGATATGCAAACAACCACCGAGGTTCTACTAGTTATCAGGCGCGAAGCCTGAAACGTTGTCCACTAGGACAGAACGTCGGTAACGCGCCAGCCCCCTTTCGTCAGTAGTGACGGCCGCGGGGCGTTTTTTATGCGCTAACGAAGAGATAGAAAAGGAAGGGTCCCGATGAGCAACTCAACACCAGCCAATCCGGCCTCGGTTGCGAAATCAATCAATCGATCAAAGGATGCCGCCACCGCTGTCTCTTCCGTCGTGGAAGCTTCGAACCCGGTACAGGGTCCGAATAATATCGTCGCTCCCACAAAGATGACGGGGTCACAAGCCATCGTCCGCTCGTTGGAAGAACTAGGCGTCAAGGACGTCTTCGGATTACCAGGTGGGGCCATCCTTCCCACCTATGATCCACTAATGGATTCGACCAAAATTAATCACATTTTGGTTCGCCATGAACAGGGTGCAGGCCACGCCGCACAGGGTTACGCCATGGTTTCCGGTGAAGTGGGCGTTTGTATCGCCACCTCCGGTCCAGGTGCAACCAACCTCGTCACCGCGCTAGCAGATGCCAACATGGACTCGGTTCCAATGGTGGCAATTACCGGCCAGGTACACAGCGCATTTATTGGCTCGGACGCGTTCCAAGAAGCGGACATTGTTGGCATCACGATGCCAATTACCAAGCATGCTTTCTTAGTGACAAATCCAGAAGAAATTCCACGAGTTATGGCAAGTGCCTTCTACCTCGCACAGACCGGACGCCCCGGTCCGGTGCTGGTAGATATCACCAAGGATGCCCAGCAGGGGGACATGACGTTCTCCTGGCCACCAAAGGTGGACATCCCCGGTTACCGCGTGGTGACCAAGGGGCATAACAAGCAGCTGCGCGAAGCCGCCAAGCTGATCGCCAGCGCAAGCCGTCCGGTGCTCTACGTGGGCGGCGGCGTCATCAAGGCCAACGCGCATGAGGAGCTGAAGGCTTTTGCCGAGTTCATCAACGCCCCGGTGGTCACTACCCTGACCGCACGCGGCGCGTTCCCGGACAGCCACGAACAGCACGTCGGCATGCCTGGCATGCACGGCGCGGTGTCCGCGGTAACCGCCTTGCAGCAATCAGACCTGCTGATTACTCTGGGCGCACGTTTTGATGACCGCGTCACCGGGGTGCTCCCATCCTTCGCCCCTAACGCGAAGGTGATTCACGCCGATATCGACCCGGCGGAAATTTCAAAGAACCGCACCGCGGATGTGCCAATTGTTGGCTCGCTGGATGAAATTATTCCGCAGCTGCAAGAAGCCTGCACTACGCGTTTTGAAACCGATAAGCCACAGGATCTCACCGGCTGGTGGGCATTGCTCAACCGCCTGCGTGAAACCTACCCGATTGGCTACACCGAAACTCATGACGGGCTTTCGGCTCCACAGAACGTGATTGAACGGATTGGCGCACTCAGCGGTCCCGAGGCGGTCTACGTGGCCGGCGTGGGCCAGCACCAGATGTGGGCGGCGCAGTTCGTGAAATATGAGCGTCCGCGCTCATGGCTGAACTCCGCAGGCCTGGGCACCATGGGCTACTCGGTACCCGCAGCAATGGGCGCCAAGGTAGCTCAGCCAGACCGTGTGGTGTGGGCGATTGACGGAGACGGCTGCTTCCAGATGACCAACCAGGAGCTGGCCACCTGCGTGATCAACCAGATCCCCATCAAGGTCGCCATCATCAACAACTCCTCGCTGGGCATGGTCCGCCAGTGGCAGACGCTGTTCTACAACTCGCGCTACTCCAACACCGATTTGAACACCGGTCACGGAACCGCACGAGTTCCGGACTTCGTGAAGCTGGCAGACGCCTATGGCTGTGTGGGCTTGCGGTGTGAACGCGACGAGGATATCGACGCGACCATCCAGAAGGCCTTGGAAATCAATGATCGTCCGGTAGTGATTGACTTTGTGGTCTCCGCTGATTCCATGGTGTGGCCAATGGTCCCTTCAGGTGTCAGCAATGATCAGATTCAGATCGCTAAGGGTATGACCCCAGTCTGGGAAGAGGAAGACTAGAACATGGCAAAGCATACGCTGTCGGTACTTGTCGAAGACGTTCCCGGCGTACTCACCCGAGTAGCCAGCCTCTTCGCCCGCCGCGCATTCAACATTCATTCGCTCGCGGTGGGTCCCACCGAAATCGAGGGAATCAGCCGCATGACCGTGGTGGTTGACGCCGAAGGGGATTCCCTGGAGCAGGTCACCAAGCAGCTGAACAAGCTGATCAACGTCATCAAGATCGTGGAGCTGCTACCGGAAACCTCGGTGCAACGCGATCACATCATGGTCAAGGTCCGCGCAGACGCGGCAACGCGCCTGCAGGTTACACAGGCGGCTGAGCTCTTCCGCGCCTCGGTGATCGACGTGGCCCAGGATTCACTGGTCATCGAAGCAACCGGCAACGCCGGGAAGATCGATGCACTGCTGGCGGTCCTTGAACCATTTGGCATCCGTGAGATTGTCCAGGCCGGTACCTTGGCCGTGGGACGCGGAGCCAAATCGATGAGCGACAGGGCACTGAAAACCCTTTCCGCCTGAGCACTACCAAATACACTTTTAACAACAAGCTTCTTTGTCGAAGAAAACCTAAGGAGAAATCACAGTGGCTGATATGTACTACGAAGACGACGCCGATCTTTCAATCATCCAGGGCAAGAAAGTCGCAGTCATTGGCTACGGCTCCCAGGGTCACGCACACGCACTGAGCCTGCGCGACTCCGGCGTAGAGGTCATCGTCGGCCTGGCCGAGGGCTCGAAGTCCCGCGCCAAGGCAGAAGCCGAAGGCCTGAAGGTCGCCACCGTGGCAGAAGCCGCCAAGTGGGCAGACGTCATCATGATCCTGACCCCGGACCAGGTCCAGGCTCAGGTTTACGCAGAGTCGATCTCCGAGCACCTCGAAGAGGGCAACGCCCTGTTCTTCGGCCACGGCTTCAACATCCGCTTCGGCTTCATCAAGCCACCAGCAAACGTTGACGTGGCACTGGTTGCCCCGAAGGCTCCGGGCCACACCGTGCGCCGCGAATTCGAAGCAGGCCGTGGTATTCCTGACCTGATCGCCGTGGAGCAGAACTTCACCGGTGGCGCCAAGGAACTGGCACTGTCCTACGCTGCAGGCATCGGTGGCACCCGCGCCGGCGTCATCGAGACCACCTTCACCGAAGAGACCGAAACCGACCTGTTCGGTGAGCAGGCAGTTCTCTGCGGCGGTACCTCGCAGCTCGTACAGTACGGCTTCGAAGTTCTGACCGAAGCTGGCTACAAGCCAGAAATCGCTTACTTCGAGGTACTCCACGAGCTGAAGCTGATTGTTGACCTGATGTGGGAAGGTGGCATCGCCAAGCAGCGCTGGTCCATCTCCGACACCGCTGAGTACGGCGACTACGTCTCCGGCCCACGCGTGATCACCCCAGAGGTGAAGGAAAACATGAAGGCTGTACTGGCTGATATCCAGTCCGGTGCATTTGCTACCCGCTTCATGGAAGACCAGAAGGCCGGAGCTCCAGAGTTCAAGGCACTGCGCAAGAAGGGTGAAGAGCACCCAATCGAGACCACCGGCCGCGAACTGCGCTCGCTGTTCTCCTGGATCTCAGATTCCTCGTCGGATGACTACGTAGATGGTTCCGTGGCTCGCTAAGGCAGGCTTCACCCTCGACCTATAGCTAAACCCCTGGCCCCGATCGATTGAAAAATCGTTCGGAGCCAGGGGTTTCTGTTTTGCACAAAGTGGCACGTTCTTTCAGTGGAATCGAAGGGGGGAAAAGCACGAAACGTTGGATGGATGTGGAACCCTGTGATCAGCAAGTGCTTTAGTATTCAAGTAAATGGTGGGAAGATTGGTTTAGAGATTTCTCACCGTGGGTCATAGTGGTACGGATACCGGTTGGATTGAGTCGCATTCAAACCGCACTCGCGCAAACGTGACTGGTCGTGTACTTGCTGGCACGACTGCGGTGCAACATTGATGCTGAAGGAGCAAAAATGGCTAGTAACGATATTGAAATTGTCGCTGACGGTAACGGCGTAGCTGTTTTGGGCGAACGTGGTGCCGTTGACAAGTACTTGAATTCTGTTGGACTACTTTCCAAAGAACTGCCACTTGATCGTTTGAACCCAGCTGTAGGCCTCGGAGCATCGGCGCTGCAGGCTAGCAGTGGGATAGCGGAGAACTACGGCCGCTGGGTCAAGCTCTCCGAAGAATCGGCACAGATTTTTAAACACAAAAATCTGATGGCTGGATCAGGAAAGGGACTCAAGCGAGCCGTCCTCATGAAAGATGGCAAGATCAGCAAACACCTTGAGATTATCACCAGTCCTACCGCTTTCCTGTCTAATCCTGCGGTCCTTACGGGCGTTGGCGGCATCATGGCGCAGTACGCCATGCAACAGACCATGGATGAAATCACCGACTACCTGAAGGTGATTGATGAAAAAGTCGACGATATCCTGCGTGCGCAGAATGATTTGGTTTTTGCAGACATCGACGGCGTGGGGATGCTGATCGACGATGCGATGACTGTTCGGGAACAGGTTGGCTTTGTCGGGGAAACTACCTGGTCTAAGGTTCAATCGAATGCCAAAACCATTGCATCGACCCAAGCGTACGCACTGCGTGCCCTGGACGCGCTAGCAGAAAAACTTGAGAAAAAATCCAAGATGGGTGAACTCGCTAAGATCACTCGCGAGATCGAATCTAAGGTCAACCCATGGTTGGCCGTCTTGGCGAGATGCTTCCAGCTCCAAGATGGCATGTCTGTCCTGGAGCTGGACCGCGTTTTGAATGGCTCCACCGAGGAGCTCGAAAATCATCGAGTTGGACTCGAAATATCACGTGAACGTCGAATCACCCACATCACACAAGTGACCGAGCAACTTTTGGAACGAATTGCAGCTGTTGCTGGATTGGCCAACTCCAAGGTTCTATTGCATCCCAAGTCTTCGAGCGATGTCATCAAAGCAACAAATGTCGTATCCAACGATGTAGGTGAGTTCCAAAACAGACTGGGAATTGAGAGTGCATTTGGTGCTCTTGAATCAAAGAAGTGGCTCAAGGCAGTCTCAGAAGTCCGGGATAAGGTTACTGACGCAGGTGCTGATGGCCTTAGCGCTGTTAAGCAGTTTGGAGACGACACGAAGAACCGTGCTCTAGATAAGGCAGGAGATATGGCCGCCTCATTAGCTGAGAACATCAGAAAGAGCCGAGACGATGATGACGAGGATGCTGCTAAAGACGCCATTGAAAAGTAAAAATCAACTTTAGTTCATACCGGCGGTGCACTGCCTCTGAGACCTTTATGCTTCCAAGTAATTGACCGTGGCCGCATTCCGAAGAAAGCAACCACGGTCAATTTATCGTCTTGTTCCCAAGTATCTAGCTGGGAGACTTAGCGCTTGGAGGCTCGGTAGCCGGCCTTGCGAGCATCGGCAGCGGTCTTGAAGCACTCTTCAGGCTTGGTACGGTCGTAAAACGCCCCACCAGGTACGTGGTACTTCCACTCACTATTACTGCCGGTACGGTTTCCTTTCACCGGGTAGCCAGCAGGACAATTCTTGACCTTGCCGTTCATCTTCACGGACTTCTTGGTCGAAGCCTTCTTGACCAGCAAAGTCTGGGTCTTCTTAACAGTCGAGGTTTTGCCCTTGAGCTGGTATTTAACCGAGGTGGTGACCTTGTACGTACCGGCTGCAAGCTTGACCGACTTCTTGTTCTTGGCCACGGACTTCTTGCCCTTGGTCACGCTCAAGATCGCGGACTTGATCTTGACGTTCTTTGCCTTGGAATAGCTGGGCTTGATGGTTGCCTTCGCTGAACCCTTGACCGTTTTAGTCCCGATCTTCTTGATGGAGACGGCCGGGGCTTTCTTGGCGGCGGAGACACTAATGGTCGGAACAGCAGACGGCTGCGAACTAGCAGTAGCCGCGGTGACACCTGAGAAGGCGAGTGCGCCGGTTGCGATGATAGCAAGGGCGCGCTGAGCGAGTTTATTCAATTTTTCCCCAATGAATTTTCGGTCCGAGTACGGGACTCCATGGTCCCGAAATCTGATTCTAATATGAGAATCTGCCAGAAAGTAAAAGACTCGTATAAAGATGTCGTTGAATCGTGTTTTTCGAGGAAAACGCAAAATGATTCCCTTCCGGACAGGGGAAGGGAATCATTTGAGAAGCAAGGCGAGAGCTTAGTGGTATGGATCGGCGAAGCTGAAGTCAAGCAGTCCGTTGAGGTAATCACCGTAACCGCTCTTGGCGAGCGTCAATGCCCGCTGGCGTAGCTGTTCATTGTCGATAAATCCCTGGCGCCACGCGACTTCCTCTGGAACACAGATCTTTAGCCCTTGGCGGGCCTCGATGGTGCGCACAAAGTTTGAGGCGTCGTTCAATGATTCAAAGGTTCCGGTGTCCAGCCAGGCGGTACCCCGAGCCAGAACGTTGACGTTGAGCTTTCCCTCGTCCAGGTACAACCGGTTGATATCGGTAATTTCCAATTCACCGCGCGCCGATGGCCGCAGCTCGCGAGCCTTGGCTACGACTGAGTTGTCATAGAAATACAATCCCGGAACCGCATAATGGCTTTTCGGGTTTGCAGGCTTCTCTTCCAAAGAGATGGCTCGGTGTTCGTCATCAAATTCCACGACGCCGTAGGCACGTGGATCAGCAACCCAGTACCCGAAAATGCTAGCCCCGGGGTTGTCCACGTATTTTTGCAATTGTGTGCCGAAGCCAGGCCCATGGAAGATATTGTCACCCAGCACCAGTGCAACCGAATCATCACCAATATGGTCTTCACCGATAAGGAATGCTTGTGCAAGCCCATCTGGTGTTGATTGCACACGATAACTGAGCATTATTCCGAATTGAGAGCCGTCCCCAAGCAGCCCTCGAAATAGAACCTCATCCTGTGGTGTGGTGATAATCAAGATGTCTTTGATCCCAGCGAGCATTAAAGTCGACAACGGATAGTAGATCATCGGCTTATCAAAGACCGGCACCAGCTGTTTTGAAATTCCCTGTGTAATTGGGTGCAGACGCGACCCGGTTCCCCCAGCAAGTATTATTCCCCTCATGTTCCGAGCATAACTATGGGGTCGACAGCGCCGGCAGAGTAGTCATACTCGAAAATTGCTAGGTTGCTTCTGCACCTGTCGGGCCTCTGGCTAGTCTGAGAAGATGAAAAGAATCCTTGTAACTGGGGGAGCAGGATTCATTGGGGCGAACTTTGTCCACCATATGATTGAGCACTCCGACAGTGAAATCACAGTCCTAGATAAAATGACCTATGCCGCGAATCGGCAGTCGTTATCCGGTCTTGATCCCAAACGGGTAGACCTTGTAGAGGGGGATATCTGCGACTACGTGCTGGTCAATGAGCTGGTGCCGCAGCATGACGCGGTAGTTCATTTTGCCGCAGAAACGCACAACGACAATTCCTTGCATGATCCTCGCAGCTTCCTGAATTCAAATGTCGTGGGGACCTTTGAACTACTTGAAGCCGTGCGCCATCACGAGGTACGCCTGCACCACACCTCCACGGATGAAGTTTACGGGGATCTGGCACTGGATGACCCGCAGCGCTTCACCGAATCCACGCCCTATAAGCCTTCAAGCCCCTATTCGGCGTCCAAGGCATCTAGCGACCTGCTGGTCAAGGCATGGGTGCGTTCCTTTGGCATTGAGGCAACACTGTCCAACTGTTCCAACAACTATGGGCCGTTCCAGCACGTGGAAAAGTTCATTCCGCGGCAGATCACCAACGTCCTTGAAGGGCAACGCCCGAAACTCTATGGAAACGGAGCCAACGTCCGCGATTGGATCCACGCCAGCGACCACTCCTCTGCGGTGCGGAGAATTCTCCAGGCCGGTGAACCTGGGCGTACTTACCTCATAGGTGCCGATGGTGAGCGCAATAACCGTGACGTTCTGGGATTGATCCTGAATCTCATGGGCCGGGAAGCTGATGATTTTGAATGGGTTGCGGACCGTGCAGGGCATGATCTGCGCTATGCCATTGATTCCTCAGTGCTACGCGAGGAATTGGGCTGGGCACCGCAGTACACCGACCTTGAGAATGGTTTGGAGCAGACCATTGCTTGGTATCGGGATCACCGTTCATGGTGGGAGCCGGGCAAGGGCACAAACCGAGGGGAGCGGTTATCGGACGCAGCTTGCTACCGACGTTCGTGTGGCGAGCTGATGAGCCAGGACAAACAACTCAAGGTAGAGCACACGGCTATTCCCGGGTTATTGGTACTTCACTTACCGGTGCATGCCGACCAGCGCGGTTGGTTCAAAGAAAACTGGCAGCGCCAAAAGATGGTGTCGGCCGGATTGCCAGACTTCCACCCTGTGCAAAACAATGTCTCGTTCAACGCAGACCTTGGTACCACGCGTGGTTTGCACGCGGAGCCTTGGGATAAATATGTTTCGGTGCTCTCCGGCGAGATCTTCGGCGCCTGGGTGGACCTGCGCCCCGGGGCGACTTTCGGCACAGTATTCACCGTGCGGATGGGACCGGATCAAGCAGTGTTTGTACCTCGGGGTGTAGCTAACGCGTTCCAGACCTTGAGCGATAACACCGTGTATTCCTACCTGGTCACCGCACACTGGACCGAAGCCTCGCGCGCCGAGTACAGCTATGTAAATCTTGCTGACCCGCAACTGCAGATTGACTGGCCTATCAACTTGGATCGAGCCATCGTTTCACAGGCCGACAGAGACCATCCGTACCTCAATGCAGCCAAGCCCGTGCAGCCAAAGAAAGTTGCTGTGCTCGGCGGCAATGGGCAGTTGGGTCGTGCATTCGCTCAGCTGGCCAAGATTGACCCGCGACTTGTGGTTTTGACACGTGACGACGTAGATCTGCAGCGTTCCGGATTCACGGACTCGCTGGAGCTTTCCGGATACAGCCACGTCATTAACGCGGCAGCGATGACCGCGGTAGACCTCGCGGAAACTCGTGCAGGCCGCGCCGAGGCCTGGCAGGTCAATGCTGTGGCCGTACGCCAATTAGCCGCAGCATGCGCGGAACAGGGTGTCACCTTGGTGCAGTTGTCCACCGACTATGTCTTTGATGGCGAACGAGACAATGTTGATGAAGATGAAATGATCTGTCCCTTGGGTGTTTACGGTCAGAGCAAGGCTGCCGGGGAACAAGCCGTACTGGCCCATGCCCAGAACTATGTGGTGCGGACCAGTTGGGTTATCGGCCAAGGGAACAATTTTGTGCTGACCATGCTGCGTCTGGCCGAGCAAGGGATTGACCCGAAAGTGGTTGACGACCAGATAGGCCGGCTGACTTTCGCCAGCGAACTTGCCTCAGGAATCATTCACTTAATAAATTCGGGCAGTTCCCCGGGAATTTATCACCTGCAAGGAAACGGCGAGCCCGCGAGCTGGTATCAGATTGCGCGCAGAGTCTTTGAACTCAGTGGACATGATCCGGCAAGAGTGCAGCCGACAACCACCCGAGAATATGCTTTCGATAAGGAATTTCTGGCGCCGCGTCCAAAGCACAGCACCTTCAACATGGACAAGTTACGTGCCACCGGATTTGCCAGCCGACCTGAGGCAGATTTGCTTACGCAATTTCTGGAAGTTGCGTCTGAGAAGTCACAGTACGTGACCGAGTAAAAATAGAGTATGACGGAAAGACCAGTGAATATTCCTCGATATTTCCGTGGATTTTCAGTGACCGAAAAATCAAATAATTCGGAAAGCCCCAAGTCAAATAGATTCTAGTGCAGAGTCAACAGCTCGGTACTGGAGTACCTGTAAAACTTCACGGTACCTGGAAACCGAGTATCTAGTACCTGTATTGCAACATTATTGTGGCAAGCAGCTGATTTCCGGGCGGTTCCATCCTAATATGGGATTCACGCGGTGGAATCTAAACATTCCAACCGTAATCTTGGGGGGAACGAACCGATTGGGGCGGTTTGAATAATGGAATATTCACGTTTTTTGTCAGTTAACAACGCTCAAAATGTCCAAAGGCTCTGGGGAGATGCCAAATTTCTAACGAAATCAAAGGACATTCCAGCAAATACAATTGGCAGGATCCTCAGTGATCCGCAGTTGTCTGGTGCAGTGGTCTCCGGTCCAACCGGCAGTGGTCGTCGCGCAGTAGTCGAGGCTGGCCTTGGCTTGCTCAGCGAGGCACCACGACTCATTCGCTTGAACGGAAGCAATTTTGGCACGAAGGTGCCATTGGGTGTGCTGTCGTTTCTGCTAGCGCAGTTGGACGTTGGTTCGCAAGCCACGCGCCACGAGCTGATTCACGGGCTGGGAAAGATTCTTTGCCTTGAGAATTCTGCTGCATTGGTGATGCTTGGACGTCCGGATCTTATTGACGAGCAATCAAGCTCATTGCTTGCCCAGCTCGCCGTCATGGGCAAAATCAAACTCGTCGTTATCTGCGAACATGTGCAGGATCTACCGGGTGATCTTTTTGCCTTATTTCGGTCGGGAAAACTCGAACAGCTTCGTGTCAGCCGCATGGACAGCACGCAGACTCACGAGTTTTTAGAGCAGGAACTCGGTGGACAAATCTCGATCTATAGCTCGGCGACACTGTGCTATTTGACCAACGGTAATCGCGGACTGATGCTGAAGCTTGTCCGTAGTTGGTGCGTGAATGGCCAGTTGGTTCAGCAACATGGTGTGTGGGTTCTCCGCTCGGCCGAACTGGGGGCGGGTCAAGAAATCCAGTCACTGTCCAGTTCATTAACGGCGGGAATGACTGCTGCAGAACGAGAGCTACTGACCATCCTGTCGCTCGGCGGCCCGGTAGCTTTGGATCGCGTCCATCTTTCTGGTTTGACGGCTCCACTTGATGGTCTGCTCAATCGCGGAGTGGTCAAGTACCTTCATGAATCTACCAACAGCGTGGCGATAGCCACACCCTTGCTCGGATTGATGATGCGTGCCGATGCCGGTGGGAAGCCAAAAGCCAGTGACCGCACCCGACTTGCGCAACTGCATCCAGATCCAGATGCCGCACAAACATTGGAAGCTCTGCGGGAACTGAAAGATATCGGTAAATATGCCGACCAGCTTGCACTGGCTGAAAAGTTCCAGAGCCACGGATACGGTCCGGCAGGCTGGCAGATTGATCCACTGGTGCGTGTAGGAATTTTAAAAATGCATGTCAACGCGTTGACTCTGGTTGGCCGGCAGTCGGCAACACCTGAGGCTATCGGTTACGCCTGGCAGGGGCTGCGTTTGGCAATCAACGAGTCCGGTGCGCGTGAACCATTGATCCTCGCTGGACAGGAACTTGAAGTTCTCAGCCAGATGTCGCTGTTGTCAGAAGACGAAATGACCAACAGCTCAGGGGTAATTGGCGGTACTGAGGTTTTAGCGGGATCTTCGAATTGGATGAGTGAATCTCTGCATCTACGTGCCTTGGCAATTCAAGCCAAAGGCTGGGCAGCACAGTCGCGCCAGGCTGACGCCACATCTTTGGCGGGACACGTGGATGATCAGCTGCGCGCAATCCGCTTTAATGCGCCGTTAGTCAGCAGGTTTGGTCCAGAGGACGTAGCAGATATTGAACAGTTACTCCTGCAAACCGAGCTTTTGGCAGGACATTGGAAATTAGCGGCGTCTCGCGCGCAAAAAACTTGCCGCTGGTAGTCAACTCAATCCGCTGCTGATGGCTCACGCTCAAACGGTGCATGGAATTCTCCTCGGGTTGGGCAACGATCACGAAGGAGCCCTGCGAGTATTGGAGCCTTGTCTGCAACAACAGAGCTACCAAGGTGATCAGAGTCTTCGCTGTGCCGTGGAATCCGTAGTCACCTATGCCTTGGCCTGTTCAGGCAGGCGACTGGAAGCTACCACCTTGATGGCCAATGGGCCCAGCGAAGCTCAAAACACGTCAACCCCAATAAACTTCTACACTTGGACGTCTGAAGTTTTCTCTTCTCTCAGCTTGGCTGAATTAGGTTCAAAAGACGTGGCTCAGGCTCGGCTAACGCAATTTGCGCAGCAAATCCAAGGGGAGGGACATCAGGTTCTGCAGATGCTTACCTTGGCATTCGCCGTGCGTTTGGGTCACTGGGACTCGTTGCCACAGCTTGAAGTAGTGAGTCGTCGGTGCAAAGGAATGTTAGCTCAGAGTCTTGTCCAGCTTGCAAAGTCGGCCAGCGAAATAGATGGGGTGGTGCTGGCCCAGACCCTGAAAACCTTGGCCTTCCATGGCCACCTGCTATTAGCTGCCCCGGCGCATAATGAGCTTTTTTCCTTGCTAGACGCTAAGGAGCAACGCAAATTGTCTAAGGCTGTCAACGGGTACAAACGAGCTTCGGCTCCGGATAATGCATCCTTGGGCGAACGCCAAATTGATTCGGCGGAACAGCAACCGAGTTGGGTTCGTGACTTGACTAAACGCGAGGCTCAGATTGCTCAATTGGCGATCCGCGGAAAATCGAACCTCGAAATAGCAAAATTTAATGGTGTATCGATACGTACCGTGGAGGGTCACCTTTACCAGGTTTATTCAAAGCTCCAGGTGCGCAACCGCCAAGAACTAACGGCTTTGGATCGCTCGAGTCGACGCACGGTAGCCCAAAGATGATCAAGCCGCGAGGAATCAGCCGCGCTAGTTCACCTGAATACAATGAACTGCTACACGTATTGCGTCATCCAGGCTCCGGAGGGGCGTTGATTCTTGGAGGCCTTGGCATGGGTAAGACCAGTCTCGTGGAGGCGGTGTTGTCAGCATCAGGCATTCAGCGCCCGGTAATGACGTTATTCTGCAGTGAGTCTCTGAGTTCTGTAGCTCATGGTGCCTTGTCACCTTACTTAGGGGCCTTGGACAGCATTGATGAGCCAGTGGCTGTGCTGCGCGAGCTGAACCGGACATTGTTTAGCGCAGATCGTGCAACGCGGTCCCATATTGTGCTTGTCGAGGACGCACAATACCTGGATGCCCAAAGCTGTTTTGTGTTGTCGTTGCTTATTGAAAATGCAGCTGTGAAACTCATTGCTGTAGGTGCTGGGACCCTGGATGCCAACTCGCCGCTTGGGACACTGAGCGAGGTTGCCTCGCTCAGCACCATCGTCATGCAACCACTGGATCTCAGGGGCGTCAGAGAAGTTGCCGAAGAGATTATTGACGGGAGGCTCAGCGACGGATCGGTGCGGATTATCGAGCGCATGACTAGGGGTAATCCGCGCTTCGTGGAAGCCTATACAGCTTCCTGCAAGGATCAAGGAATCTTGTTCCAGGACGATTCTCTACTGAAGGACTCAACGGTTCACGAACCGGTATGGATCATTGCCCGTCCATTGCCGGAAATTGATGCGCGGCTACGCTCTTTAGGCCGCGAACTGACCCGCTATCTGCCGATGGAGGAACAGTTGACCCTGCGGCTGTTGGCCTTGGGCGGACCGCAACGTCCGGAACTGCTTGATGAATGTTCTCTGCCCTATCGGCGATTAGTTGACGCGGGGGACCTAGCGGTCGTCGACGGTGCGATTGCTTTGCGCTCTGAAATGCAGCAACGCGTGGTCCGGGAATTGGTGACCGAGCAACAAAGCGCGCAGCTGCACGAGCTTTGGAGCACCGCCGGCGCTAAATTGAAGATTGAGGCTAACGCACTGGAAGTGCTGTGGAGTTTGGAAATCGGAGAACCGGTACCTGCGGCGACGGTTCTTCAGATCGCACAGGAAACCGCAAGTGCATTGGATTATGCNCTGGCNTTGCGGTTATGCACCCTGGGAAAACTNTCGCAGCTTCACGAACAAGGCGCACTGNTCGAAGCCCAAGTCCTGTTGGGAATGGGCCGGTACTATGCGGCTCGTGCCCTGCTGCTACGACTGATTGATCAGCTGACCGACTTGGAAATACTGGGTCAGGCTTTTGCCTACCTGCTAGAGGTGACTACCTGCATCGGTATGGATCGGAGCGAACTGCAAAAGATCTTGGGCACGTGGGAGAGCCGGGCCGAAGGCCAAGACGATCCACTTGCCGTGGAAGCGTTTCTCGCCTTGCAAAAAGCAGGGGCCGGCGTATTGGATTTGTGGATTCGGGTTAATTCAGCCAAGGGACCGCGGCCTAGCGCCCAAGAGCTGCACAACTTCCTGGAAGATCCCGATCTGCCGATTCAGGCACGAATCATTTCCATGATCACACTCAGTGACCTATACAGTTCTCAAGGACTGTGCTCGGATGCACTTCAGTTGG
>Ga0065705_10001945_pt1 | contig 16654 bp, 14 predicted proteins | sample SwibulcommuniRL2_FD_59092 | JGI IMG/M metagenome (GOLD analysis project Ga0065705, IMG submission 59092) | Bulk soil microbial communities from switchgrass field near Rose Lake, East Lansing, Michigan, USA - RL2 Bulk Soil v2 (version 2) | ecosystem: Environmental > Terrestrial > Soil >...
AGGGAACACTAATTCCCACTAATCTTCACTAATCAGTGTTGATTAGCGTTGATCAGTGTTCCCTCTCAATTCTGCCCGACCTCACCATGACTCCCGCCAAGCGCATCGACCAGCTCCGCGAGGAAATCCGCGAGCACGACCGCCGGTACTACGATCAGGCACGGCCGACGATCAGCGACCGCGACTACGACCGGCTGATGCAGGAGCTGATCGACCTCGAGCGGCAACATCCGGAGCTGGTCACGCCCGATTCGCCTACGCAGCGGGTCGGCGGCGACGTGCAGACCGAGCTCAAACCGGTCCGCCACGCCGTGCCGATGATGAGCATCGACAACACCTACAGCGAGGAGGAGATTCGGGCCTTCGACGAGCGGGTCCGCAAAGGGCTCGGCGGCGAAGAGCCGCAGTACGTCCTGGAGCCCAAAATCGACGGCACGTCAATCAGCCTGCGGTACGAAAAGGGCCGGCTGGTGCTGGGTGCCACCCGCGGCCGCGGCAACGTGGGGGACGACGTGACGGTCAACGCCCGGACGATTAAATCGATCCCGCTGACGCTCTCCAGCGACGGGGCCGACGTGCCGGTGCCGCCCATTCTCGAGGTCCGCGGCGAAGTCTATATGGACAACGCGGATTTCCTGCGGGTCAACAAGGAAATCGAAGCCGAGGGGGAGGAGCCCTACGTCAACGCCCGCAACCTAACGAGCGGCACGCTGCGGCGGCTGGACCCCAAGATCGTGGCCAAACGGCGGCTCAAGTTCCTGGCCCACGGGAATGGGCAGGTCGAGCCCATGCCGGCCGAAAGCTACTGGCAGTGGACGAAGCTGCTCCGCGATTGGGGTTTTCCGCTGCCCAAGGAGGTCGTGCAGGCGGCAAACATCGGTGAAGTGATTGATGAAATTCATCAGTTCGAAAAAATCCGCCAAAAGCTGCCGTACATGACTGACGGCATGGTCGTGAAGGTCGATTCGTTCACCCAGCGCGAGCGCCTGGGGGCGACGAGCAAGGCCCCGCGGTGGGTCGTCGCCTACAAGTACGAAACCGAGCAGCAGCCGACGGTGCTGAAAAATGTCCGCTGGCAGGTCGGCAAAGGGGGCAACCTCACGCCGGTCGGCGAGCTGGCCCCCGTCTTCATCAGCGGCGTCACCGTGACCAACGTCACGCTGCACAACATCGACCAGATCCGCCGGCTCGATCTGCACCTGGGCGATACGGTGATCGTCGAGCGGGCCGGCGAAGTGATTCCGTACGTCGTCGAAGCGGTGGAGGAGAAGCGGCCCAAGGGGGCTAGGCCCATCGAGCCGCCGAAGAAATGCCCGGCATGCGGCGAGAAGGTGGAGCGCGAGGCCGACACTCCCTACATCCGCTGCGTCAATCCCGCCTGCCCGGCCCAGCTCAAGGAGCGGCTGCGGTGGTTCTGCCAGCGCGGCCAGATGGATATCGAGGGGCTGGGGGACGTGCTCATCGATCAGCTCGTCGAAGGGGGGCACGTCCGCGAGTTCGCCGACCTCTATAAGCTGAAGGCCGCTAGCCTCGCTGGCCTCACGTCCGAAGTGGAACAGGGGGACAAGATCGTCCGTCGCACGGTCGGCGAAAAGGTGGCCAAAAAGGTCGTCGAGAACATCGAGCGTAGCCGCCAGCAGCCGCTGGAGCGCCTGCTCGCCGGCCTGGGCATCCGCCACGTGGGCAACCGCGTGGCCTACGTCCTGGCCTCGCACTTCGGCAGCCTCGCGGCCATGGCCAAGGCGACCCAGGAGGAGCTGGCCGAGGTCCACGAGATCGGGCCGGCGATTGCCGACTCAGTCCACGACTTTTTCAGCAGCCATGCCGGCAAAAAGACAGTGGCCGATCTCAAAGCCGTGGGCATCGACCCGCAGATGGAGGTGAAAAAGGCCGCCGCAGCAGCCGGGCCTTTAGCTGGCAAGACGATCGTGGTCACCGGCACGCTCAAAAACTACAAGCGGGACGAGATCGAAGCGCTGATCCAAAAGCACGGCGGCCGCGCGGCCAGTAGCGTGAGCAAGAAGACCGACTTTGTCCTAGCTGGCGAAGAAGCGGGGAGCAAGCTGGATAAGGCGAAGCAGCTCGGTGTGAAGGTGATTAGCGAAGAGGACTTTGTGCGACGGATCGAATCTTGAGATTTCTGATGGCGGCGAGTTGCCTTATTGTGCCAGCCTGTTTAGCCCATCCAGAATGGCAGTGCGAACGCCCTGGTCGCGCTCACTGGCAAACATCTCAATCAGCATCCGTTCGATCGTCTCAGAATCAAAATATCGAGGCAATTCATTGACGGCCTGCGAACGGACTTTTGCATGCGAGCTTTGAAGCAGATCGATCAATACCGGTCGAATATCTTCGTCGGGGTCGATCTCATGAACACTAAGGGCGGCCATTGCCGCAACGTGGCTCGTCGGATCACGCATCTTCGCCTTGAGAGCGGGCAGGGCGGTCTTGGCATCGCGACCAAAACTTCCCAGGGCCAAGGCTGCATCGAATGCATTTGGATCATGCGGATCGCTTAATACAGGGACTAGCGCGGGCACTACTTCCGACGGGGAGCTGTGCAGGAATCGGATGGCAATGACAGCCCGGTTCCGGACCTGAGCGCTGGGATGCGCAAGTAGTTGGATCAACTTGGGAACTGCTTCCTCGCGATCCGGCGAGCTACTCAAAGCCGTCGCCATTCGGAGAAATGACATGTCCTTTGGAACGGCCACCGCTTCCAAGAACTCATCGACTGAGGGAGGCTTTTGATCGCGGATCTGTTGCCTCGCGCGCTCGATTGCGTCACTCATAAAAACCGAAGGAACTTCTGACGCAAACCGCGGGGGTCGCTCACTCAGTCTGGCCACCTGAAGTTCATAGATTTCCAAGCGGCGGGTCAGCGTTCGATGGTCTCTCCACCAGCCGAATCCTAGAGCGACGAGCAATACCAAAACCAGCACATCGCGGAGTTGGAACCGAAGGCCGGAGATGGGCGTAGCAACCGGTTTTGGTGCTGAAGCGTCCATGGCGATGCCTGCAGGGTTGACGACAGTTTAGCACCTTTGCTGCAACTCGATTGCGGTGAGAGGGAGGAGGAGAATCACACCCTCACCCGGCCTTCGGCCACCCTCTCCCAGGAGGAGAGGGGGAGATCGCGACAGACGGCATACGGAGTGTGCCTACTACTTAAGAGGCGTCGCTGAGGGCTGGGGTGAGGCTGGCGGCGAGGTGCTGTCCGGTGGCGGAATCGGAACAGAGTGCGACGTCCTCAGGCGTGCCTTGCACGACGATCCGGCCGCCGGCGCGCTGGAGCCGAGCCCTATTCATTCATTCCAGACCGCCAACGGGTTCGGGAACAGATGGCCCGTCGCCCGTCGCTGCGCATATCTCCGCCGTTCCACACCCGCAAACATTGCCACCCAGGTCGTTCACGATGTCGATGAATCCGCCATAGGGAACCCGAAAAACGTCGAAGCTTGCGCAGAAGATGTTATTGTCTGCCAGATCGACCCAGGCGCCAAACACGCTGATCCCCGCTCGCTCGCTGCTCTGAATGAGATTGTCAAACAGGCTGGCTTGGAGCGACTGCTGGTTGATGCCGGAAGCCCACAGCGAGATTCCGTCTCCCAACAAGCCCCCCTCGCCGGCCATGGTGCCCAGAACGACATTGTCTTCAATTTCTGTGAATCCTCCGACGAGCAAGATCCCCCCTTCCCGATTGCCAACCAGGTTCGACTTTTGGATGAAGCTGGCGCTAGTCAAGCCGACGATCCCGCCTGCTTGGGCCCCGAGCACGTTGGCATCGTCAATGAAGGCGAAGGTGTTTTCGAAATAGATTCCAGCATGCTGCGGATCGATCAGCGTGACTGCCTTGGTTGTCAGATTGGGCACGAAATGGAAGTCCACGAATTTGGGGCCGAAGGAAATTGCGTTCCAACGGGTCCTTTGAATCGTGCAATGCTGGACCGTCAGGTCGGCGGACGACAGAGACAGGATGCCGCGGCCGGTATCGGTAATCGTCACGTCTTTGACTGCGGTCGGGCCGGAACTTCGTTCACTGTCCGGCTTGCTGACGATCCCGGCATCAAAGCCCCTGAGTTGCATGTGCTTGATCTGGACATCGGCCGCGACCAGATTCCACAGCCCGACCACGGCTTCGGCGCGGAGCACCAGATTGCCCCTCTCATCGACGACGGGATTGGGAGGCGGACCGACCAGACGTGTGACGCGCTCGTCACGTTTTCGGCCCGATCCAGCACCGACGATCAGGAGCCGTTTGCCCCGCACAACCAGAGGCGACGCAATTTCGTAGGTGCCCTCGGCGATCTTGATGACAGCGTTGTCGGGGGCCGCATCGATTGCCGACTGAAGGCTGCGGAATTCAGCGCTGGGCCACTGGATCAGAACGCGGCCGCGCTCGTCCTCCCGATCATCCAGGTCACTCGGATCATCGGCCCGCGTGGCTGACAGGTCCAGAACCAACAGGCAGAAAGCTGGAATCAGATGTCGGAGTCGATTCATGCGACACCTCCTGAGCGATCGCGTGTCAAATAGGAAGATCCATTTCGACCTGCGCGACGCGATCCGTGGCGTCAGCACCGGAAGCGGCATATTAGGCTGCGCCCCTGGATGCGCCCTGTCAAGCAGCAGGGAGGGCATTGATGAGCGCGGGCGTTTGGTCCCAGCTAGTATCGCGCGAGCGGCGAGAATTTACGATTCGTCGCTGAGGACTGGGGTGAGGCTGGCGGCGAGGAATTGGCCGGTGGCGGAGTCGGGACACAGCGCGACTTCTTCGGGCGTGCCTTGCACGACGATCCGGCCGCCGGCAATAGCGGTTCATTCGAAGCTTTGTCCGGAGCGCCAGCCGCGGGCAAAGAAAGCGACGCCGGCGATCAGCAAGCCCAAAAATGCGCCGATCGCGCCATAGACGGCGGAAAGGACGATGATCAGCCTTGGTAAGTTGCCGCCGCCGCCCGCCCACGGTCCGCCCGCGCCCGGAGGGGGCTGATAGAGGAGTTCCGCGATCGGTAAGCCAATGGCGACGACACAAATCGCGGCCAAGCCGGCGCTGGCGGGAGCGGCGATCAAGATGTAGTCCCTGCGCACCAGCCTCGCCACGACCAGCGCGGTCACGGCCGCGGCGGCGAGCGGCAGAAACGGCGCCAGCAGGTATTGCAACTCCATGTTGATGGTCCCGGGTCCGCGGTTGTGGGAGGTGAAGCTGCGCTGTGTGTAACGCAGGGTGATGCAGATCGCAAGTGTGCGTGTCGCGGTGGCATTCACGCAGGCGGAGCATCAGTCCACCCTCACCCTAGCCCTCTCCCAGAGGGAGAGGGGACAGAGTAGGTACCGACCATCGGGCGGCACCTTGTGTTGCCAAAGCGGCTTCCATTTGCGGTTCAGGTCCCGCCGGGCCGTCGGGACCTACTCTGAATAACAGGGTGCGAGAGAAAGGGAAGAAAGTTGAAGCGAGGAGTGAATATTCGCAAGCATTGGCGCATCTATACAGTATACAAGTGATCGGATGTGTTACTCATGGGGGCTAGGGACGGCAGCGGCTATGCGCATAGGCGCATACCATCGGATTTGACGCAAGTAGTTGCGCTGACAGGAGTTACGGTCAAAAACGCAGGGCCCAGAAAAAAATCGTGCGGTCTGCAGGCATCGATGGCGAGGAGCTGGCGTCGGAGACAGATCGGGGCGACGGATTGGGGGATCGCGCATAACGCGCATAAGCGCATACTCAAAAAGTCATCATAAGTCGTTGCGGGAAAATGGGTTACATCACAAATCGGTCCCCCGGAATTTTTTTAAATATGCGCGCAATAGGCGGAGCTTAGGCCAACCGGGACCAGGTTTGGTCCCGGCTAAGGACGGCGGAGAGGGAAAGGAGGGGAGATGGACGCGAGTGAGTTACGACGCGTCGCTGAGGGCGGGGGTGAGGCTGGCGGCGAGGAATTGGCCGGTGGGGGAGTCGGGGCAGAGGGCGACTTCTTCGGGCGTGCCTTGCACGACGATCCGGCCGCCGGCGTCCCCCGCGCCGGGGCCCAGGTCGATGAGGTAGTCGGCCGCCCGCATCAGCTGAAGGTTGTGCTCGACGACGATCAGGGAGTGGCCGACCGAGAGCAGGGCCTCGAAACAGTCGAGCAGCGTCACCACGTCGGCGAAGTGCAAGCCAGTCGTCGGCTCGTCGAGCAGAAAGAGCGTGCGATTGCGGGAGGCTTCGGAGAGGTGAGCCGCCAGCTTGAGCCGCTGGGCCTCGCCGGCCGAGAGGGTGTTGGCCGGCTGGCCGAGCTGAAGGTAGTCGAGGCCGACGTCGATGAGCTGCTTCAGACGGGCCTGGACCTTCGGCTGGCCGCGGAAGAAGCCGAACGCTTCGCGGACGGTCATGGCCAGGACGTCGGCGATGTTCCGGCCGCGGTAATTGACGGCGAGGATTTCCTTGCGATAGCGGGTGCCGCCGCACTGGCTGCACTTCATGAAGACGTCGGCCAGGAACTGCATATCGACTTTCGTGTAGCCCTCGCCTTCGCAGGCGCTGCAGCGGCCCCCTTCGACGTTGAAACTGAAGTGGCCGGCCGTGTAGTTGTGCGTGCGGGCGTCGATCGTCTCGGCGAAGACCGCCCGGATCGGGTCGAAGGCCTTGATGTATGTGACGGGGTTCGACCGCGGCGAGCGGCCGATCGGCGATTGATCGACCAGGACCACGTCGTCGATCTGCCCGCAGCCGACGAGGTCGTCGTAGGGGAGGGGGGCCACGCAGTCCTTGCGTTTGCGGCGGCAGAGGGCGCCGTAGAGCGTGTCCTGGACGAGCGTGCTTTTGCCGCTGCCGCTGACGCCGGTCACCAGGCACAAGACGCCCAGGGGAAACTCGACAGTGAGATTCTTCAGGTTGTTGCCGCGCGCACCCAGCAGGCGGATCGAGCCGTGCGTGGCCGGGCGGCGGCGCTGGGGGACCGAGACGCCGCGGCGGCCGGCCAGGTATTCGCCGGTCAGGCTGGCGCCCTCCTCGAGCATTTCGGGGAGAGTGCCTTGAAAGACGACTTCGCCGCCGCGGTCCCCCGCGCCGGGGCCGATCTCGACGAGTTGGTCGGCCGCGCGGAGGAGCGCCTCTTCGTGCTCGACGACGACGACCGTGTTGCCACGATCGCGGAGCCGGCGGATGGCGTGAATCAATCGATCGACGTCGCGCGGGTGCAGGCCGACCGACGGCTCGTCGAGGACGTAGAGCATGTTCACGAGGCTCGAGCCCATCGCCGAGGTAAGGGCGACGCGCTGGGCCTCGCCGCCGCTGAGCGTGCGGAGCGTCCGGTCGAGCGCCAGGTAGCCCAGGCCGACCTCGGCGAGGAAGCCGAGCCGCGAGCGAACCTGCTCGCGCATCGAGCGGGCGACCCGCTCTTCGTGCGCGCTAAGGGGCAAGTTTGTGAAGAAGGCGAGGGCATCGTCAATCGTCAACTGTGTGACCTCGGCGATATTCTTGCCGCCGATACGCCAGGCGAGCGCTTCTTCATTGAGTCGCTGGCCGCGGCAGGTGGGGCAAAGGCTGGAGCTGCGCCAGCGGCTCAGGAACACCCGCAGGTGCATCTTGTATTTGCGCTTTTCGAGCCAGGCGAAGAATCCGCGGAGGCCGCCGAAGTTGCGCTCGGGCACTCCTTCGCGGATAAGGCGGAGGTGGTCGGCGGTCAGCTCGCTGAACGGGACATCGACCGGCAGCTTGTAGTCAGCGGCCAGGGCGAGCAGCTCGTCGAGTTCGTGTTTGTAGGCGGGAGTGTTCCAGGGGGCGATGGCGCCGCCCAAGATCGACTTGGCCCGGTCGGGGACGATCAAGTCCATATCGAGATCGACGATGTTGCCGAAGCCTTCGCAGGTGGGGCAGGCGCCGAGCGGGCTATTGAACGAGAAGCGTCGCGGCTCGGGGTCGGAGAACAGGCGGTTGCAGGAGGTGCATTCGAGGCGCGTCGAGAAATCGAGCTGCTGCCAAGGGCGGTCATCGAGGATGATTTCGGATTTCGGATTTCGGATTTCGGATTTGGAGGGTGCAGCATCACGGGAGGGCGACTCCATCAGGAGCGTGGCCCGGCCGCCGCCGTGAGTAAAGGCCGTTTCGAGCGATTCGCGCAGGCGCTGCGACGATTGACCCGCGGCGGTGAGGCGATCGACAATCACCAGCAATTGGTCGGCGTTTGGAATCACTCGCACAAAGCCCTGGCTTTGCAGCCGGGCGGTCAGATCCGCGTGGGTCTCGCCCTCCGCCGGCATCGCCGAAAACGCGATCATCAGCCGTGTGTTTTCCGGCAATTCGCCGATCCGCTGAGCAGACGACTCGGGCGAGCTGCGCTCGATGGGCCGGCCGCAGCCGGGGCAAAACAGCCGGCTGATCTTGGCGTAGAGCAGCCGCAGATAGTCAATCGTCTCGGTGGCTGTTCCGATCGTGGCCCGATTCGAGCGCGAGACGTCGTCCCGCGTGACGGCAATCGCCGCGGGCAGGCCGTCGATCCGCTCGGCTGCCGGCTTGTCGAGCCGCTCAAGGAATTGGCGGCTGTAGAGGGAGAAGCTTTCGATATATCGCCGCTGGCCTTCGGCATAGAGGGTGTCGAGGGCCAGGCTGGTTTTGCCGCTGCCGCTGACGCCGCACAGGGCGACGAGCTTGCCGAGGGGGATGTCGAGATCGACCTCTTTCAAGTTGTGGACGGCGACGCCACGGAGTTCGATGTTTGGGCGGTTGTTGCGGCCAGCCACCAGCAGGCTCCCAGACGGGATCAACGGGCAAAGTGCAATCCCGCATTTTAGTTCGGCCTGGAAAAGGCCGGTAGAGAGGCGGGATGGTCTACTCGACGAGCACGCGGTCGATCCAGTCGCGGGTGATCTCCTCGCCCTTGGCGCCCTGCCATTTCAACTCGCCGGCCCAGAAGTGCCGCAGATAACCCTGCTTGTCGATGACATAGACGCTCGGCCACATGCTATTGCCCCAAGCGTTCCAGTTGGCGCCGTCGTTGTCGATAAGCAGCGGGAACTCAAGCTGGTCCTCCTTGATCTTGCGCTCCAAGTGGGCGATGTCGTGTTCGGTCTTGGTTTCGGGGGTGTGAATGCCGATCAGGGTCACGTCTTTGGCGGACAGCTCGGCGTGCCACTTGCGGTAGATCGGATAGTTGTGGATGCAGTTGATGCAGCCGCAGGCGAAGAAGTGGACGACGACGACCTTTCCCCTTTGGCTGGCCAGCGAGAGCGGCGGCGAATTCCGCCAGGCCGAGGCGTCGCCTGTCAATTCCGGCACCTTGAACCGCGTGCGGCCCAGTTTCGCCAGATCGAAGTCGATTGCCACGAGCGCGGCCCATTTTTGCTTCTGAGCGTCGGTCAGCGCGGCCAGGATCGCCGACCGCTCGGTCGATTGGATCTTGTCGGCCTCGCGGCGAAGGTCTTCCGGTGATTTATCGGTCGCCGCTTCACGCAGCCTGGTCTGGGCAGACTGCGTGTCGGCGAGTGCGGCATCGATGGCTGTTCGCTGTTTGTCGGAGAGCGCGAGCGCCTTGACGACCGATTCCTCCTTCAGGGCGCGCGTGCCGAGCTGCCGCAGGACCAGCTTGTCGAGCCGGGCAAGCTGCTTGGGCGTTAGAGTCTTGGCCATCGCCGCCTTGGCATCGGCGACGATCTTCTCGGCCCCCTCGCTGGCTTCCTTGACGGGCCGGTTGCGAAGCGGAAAGAGGCGGAGATCGAGGGCGTCGAGAGTCGTTAGATATTCACCCCGCTGCGCGGGCGTGAGCTTCAGATCGGCGACGGCCGCCTCTTCGTGCAGCAAGGTCCAATAGGACTCGGTGGCAGTAGCGGGCTGGGATGGAATTGATGGAGCTGACTTTGATTGGCCTGCGTTTGATTGTGCTGGGGCGACGCGGGGCAGAAGGAGCAGGCCGGCCGCAACGAACAGCAATGAGTTGGCGCGCATGCAGTGCAGGTGTTCGATTTGTTGCCCCTGGACTGGCTGACGGCTGGCCCGGTTCGATTATACAGGGCAGCTAGCACAATTCACCCTGACGAGGTCGTAAGGCTGGAGATAAGAGGGCGGAGCGGATTCATCTGGACTTGCGGGGCGGCCACCGGGTAGGCTTCGCGGCCTTTTTAGCTTGGCGCACCTCAAATCCCGGACCACCCCATGCACCGCCGACGTCATTTTGCACTCCATTTCCTGGCCATCTTGCTGGCCGGAGTGGCACTCAGGGGGCTCGCCGCCCAGGATTTTCGCATCGACACGGAGATTTTCATCGGCGACGAGAGGCAGCCGGCCGCCGAGATGCTGACGATCTTTTCGCAGGGATTGGTCTATGACTTTCTGCTCTCGGGGCAGGAAGAGATCACGATGCTCGACACGGTTCGCGGGCGGTTCACGCTAATCGATCCAGTCCGCAAGGTGAAATGCGGCCTCTCGGTGCAGGACGTGCTGCAGCAGACGCTGTCGCTCGAAGCTCATGCGGCGGAATCGAAGGATGCCCTGTTTATGTTTGCCGCTGCGCCGCAGTTTGAAACGAAAGTCGAGGAGGCGACCGAAAACGGCCAGCCCACCGTCCGCCTGAACCTGTCGGCCCGGCCGATGGAATATGCCGTCACTGCGCGTCCGACGGATCGGCCCGAGGCGGTGACTGCGTTCCGTTACTTCGCCGATCAATTCGCCCGGCTCAACGCGCTGCGGCCCGGCAACTTGCCGCCGGGGGCCCGGCTGGAGTTGAACAAGGTCCTCGCCGAACGCAAGCTTTTGCCGCTGGAAATCACGCGGACGATTCCCGCCGCCACTCCCTTGGGCCGGAAGCTTGTCGTTCGCAGCCGGCATCTGGTGAACTGGAGCCTGTCGGGCGAAGACCGGAAGAAGATCGACCGGGCGGGCACATGCCTGGCCGAGTTTGGCTCGGTCAGCTTCGAGGAATACCGCGCGGCAGCAGCCAAGCCGGCGGTGAAGTAAGTAGCAGGCACACTTCGCGTGCCGACAGGATGCCATCTCTACGCCGAAGGCACACGGAGTGTGCCTGCTCCAAGAGTGGCAACGCGACTGGGCGGCGGGTACGATCACAGCCTGGATTGAATCCCGGCCTCGATCGCCTCAGGAACCCGCCATGCGCTTCACCTTTCTGATCGCCGCGTTGATGTTGGTCTTCGCTTTCGCCGCCCGTATCGCTACGGCTGCTGACATTGTCGTTGAGAAGATCGACGGCGGAGTCAAAGTCAAAGTCGGCGACCAACCTTTCACCACCTACGTCTTCGAATCGAGAGTCAAACCAATCCTGTGGCCGGTCATCGGCCCGACCGGCAAAGAGATGACCCGCGCCTGGCCGATGCGACCCGGCAATCCAGACGAGAAGACCGATCATCCCCACCAGCGCTCGTTCTGGTTCACGCACGGCGAGGTGAACGGCATCGACTTCTGGGCCGAGACGGCCAAAGTGCAGGGGAGAATCGAGCACAAGGAGCTGGTGAAGGCCGAAGGGGGCAAGACGGGCACGATCGTCACGCGAAACGAATGGGTCGGCCCGGACGGCGGCAAAGTGCTGACCGATGAGCGGACGCTGCACTTCGGCGCCGATGCCGACAGCCGCTGGATCGACTTCGACGTTACGCTGAGCGCGGTCGCGGACGAAGTGAAGTTCGGCGACACCAAGGAAGGGTCGTTCGGCCTGCGAATCGCCGAGTCGATGCGGACCGACCGCAAGCTCGGAGGCAAAATCATCACCAGCGAAGGGCTCGAGGACGACAAAGCCTGGGGCAAGCCGGCGGCGTGGGTCGATTACCACGGCCCGGTCGAGGGCGAGACGCTCGGCATCGCGATCTTCAACCACCCGTCGAGCTTCCGCTATCCGACCGGCTGGCACGTGCGGACCTATGGCCTGTTTGCCGCCAACCCGTTTGGCAATGGGGATTTCCGCGGCGAGCAGGTCGAGACATCGCACACTATGAAAAAGGGCGAGTCGCTGACCTTGCGGTACCGGGTGATCTTCCACAAGGGGGACGAAAAGGCAGGAAAGATCGCGGAGGCGTTTGCGAAGTACGCGAAGGAGTGAATGGTGGCCGCCGAAACTCCCAAAGCCGACTGCTATTCCGTTGGCGAGCGGGAAGCGATGGCGTGGGGGCGGGAGCTGCGGGCGTGGATGTTTGGGCCGCTGACTCGGGCGCTGGCAGCGGCGGGAGTGACGGCTGATCAGATTACAGCCGTGTCGCTGGCGGCCGGACTGGCGTTTTGCCCGCTATGGCTGTGGCCAGGAAGTCCCGTTTGGGCAAAGCCGGCGGCGCTAGCGGCTTTGCTCTTGCACGTCTTTCTGGACGGGCTCGATGGGCCACTGGCCCGCCATCTGGGGACGGCGTCGCGGCGCGGCTCGTTCACCGACACGCTGGCGGACCAGATTGTCGTCACGGCTACGGCGCTCGTCCTCATGGCCAGCACGCCGCCGGCACTGGGCGTGTGGGTCGGCGGCGTCTATATCTTCTGCTATGCGATGGTGGTTGGCTTCGCAATGGTCCGTAGCGCGCTGGGTGTGCCGTACTCGTGGCTCATCCGACCGCGGTTCTGGGTCTATGGCTGGGTCGCGGTGGACCAATATCTGCTGCCGGGTTGGTTGGAGATCGTGGTCGGCGGCTTCTCGGCGATCCTGGCGATAAAGCTGGCCAGCGGCTTTGTGGCGATCCGGCGGATGCTGTGAGGCAGGGAAGTCGCTCGTGTCCATTCGTCCTCGTCGTCGCGGTCGTCCTCCTGCTCGATTCCGAGGACGAGGAGGAGGACGAGTACGATGGCGTACTCAGACTTGGACGCCACCGAACATAGGAGTTGGATCAGTTGCCGCCGCCGGTTATCATAAGCTCGAATCCTGCCTGCCCCCGCCGTCCCACGCGACGGTCCCGCCTTTGGAGCCCGCCGATGCTTCGCCGTACGCTGCCGCTGTTGGTGTTCGTTCTCGTATCTCCGGCTGTCGCTGGAGAGCTAGCTCCCTGGCCGACATTCCGCGGACCGGAGCGGACCGCCATCTCGCCCGATACGGGGCTCTTGAAAGCGTGGCCGGAAGGGGGCCCGAAGTTGGTTTGGGAGACAGCCGGGGCCGGCGGCGGCTATTCGAGCCTGGCCATCGTCGGGGACAAGATCTACACGTTCGGCGATGGCCCAGCAACTGCGGCCGAAAAGGAGGAATACTTGAGCTGCTTTCAGGCCGCCGATGGCAAGCAGCTCTGGACGAGCAAGGTTGGACCGGCCTGGACGCGGAATTATGAAGGGGGGCGCTCGACGCCCACCGTCGATGGCGAGCGCATTTACATCGTCACGCCGCATGGCAAGCTCGCCTGCTCTGAAACGGCATCCGGCAAAGAGGTCTGGAGCAAGGATTTCAAGAAGGACTTTGGCGGCAACAAAGGGGATGGTTGGGGCTATAGCGAATCGGTGCTCATCGACGGCGAGCGCGTCGTTTGCACTCCCGGCGGCGCGAAAGCGACGATGGTCGCTTTGAACAAGACGACCGGCGAGAAGATCTGGCAGTGTGACCGCGATGGCAACCGTGGAGCGGGGCACGCGTCGATTGTCATCGCCACGATCGGCGGTACGCGGGTTTATGTGCAAACCACGTCCAGCGGCCCGATGGGTGTGCGGGCGGAAGACGGCAAGCTCCTATGGGAGTACAAGTTTCCGCCGATTACGGCCGTCATTCCCACGCCCGTAGTGCGCGGCGATCTGGTGTTTGCCACGGCAGGCTATGGCAATGGCGCCGGCGTGCTCCTCAAGCAGACCCCAGAGGGCGATGGTCTGGTGAAGGTCGAAGAAGTATATAAGCCACGGGGGGACCTCAAAAATCGCCACGGCGGCGTCGTGCTCGTCGGCGATCATCTCTATGGTGACAACGATCACCGAGGAGCGCCGTTTTGCGCGGAGTTTCTGACCGGCAAGGTTGTCTGGACACGCGGGCGGGACGAAGGGCCGGGAAGCGGCTCCGCGGCGATCATTGCTGCCGATGGCTGCCTCTATATCCGTTACGCCGACGGAACGATGGTCCTGGCCGCGGCTTCACCCGAGAAGTACGAAGTGCTCGGCAGCTTCAAGATCCCCGGCAAAGGCAAGGAATCAAGCTGGTCCCATCCGGTGATCGTTGGCGGAAAGCTGTACCTGCGCGAGTGGGACCGGATTTTGTGCTATGAGCTGCGGGGGTGATGTAAGCCCCTGACGCCGTCAGGGGCTCGTGGCGGAAACGGCGTCGATCGACACAAAAAAACGCGCCCAAGATCCGACGTCTTGCCCAGCCCGGTTCCCTCACGGCGTGAGGGAACTACTCATGCTGCCGCTTGCTGCCGCGGCAGGGCCAGGGTCTCCCCCTTGGGCCGATTGGGGGCAAACAGCGTCCGCCTGGCGACCGGCCACCACGACTCCTGATCGAGCCGGCGATAAGGGGAATCAGCTGGCAACGTCTCGACCAGGAAATAGTGGCACGCCTTGAGATTATGGTAAGGGAGCGTCGGGAAGAGGTGATGCAGGGCGTGATAGCGGATCGAGAACGGGAAAAAGAGCCACGTCAAAAAGTCGCGACCCGTGAAGTTGCACGAGTCGAACAGGTGGTCTTCCATCGTGAATTCTTCCCCTTCGGTCTCGAAGTGGTGGTCGGCCAGTTGCCGCATCTGGTTGAGGACGAGCGTGCCCACGCCGAGGGCATAGAGCAGCGGCATCCGGGTCCAGGGAGCGGCGCCGAGCAGAACGGCCGCGGGAATGGCCGCGGCCCGAATCCAGCAGAGCAGTTCGATCGAGGTCACGGCCCACCGGTCGAAATCGGTCAGCTTCCGCTCGTAACGCCAGTTCATCGTCAGGGCGGAGGCCCGCGTCAGCGCCCACTCGCGGAGCTTGGGGTGCAGGAAAGTGAGCGGCGACAAGAAGAATCGCAGCCACACGATCAGCGGAAACGCAGCGACGATCAGCGCATAACAAATGATGCTGGGAATACTGCCGGGCTTGAAGATATTGACGACGTATTCCGGATCCTCCGGCCTACCGTACATCTTCTGGCTGTGATGATCGCGGTGATGGCGGGTGAAGAACGGCGAGGGCATCAGCGTCATCACCCCCACGACGAGATTCCATACGACCTTGAAGACCCGCATCTCGTGATGGCCCAGGTGGCACACTTCGTGGACCAGGGAGCCCAAGCGGTAGAGCCAGAAAATCGCAAAGGGATAGGCCGCGATCTGCTGCCAGGACCCCAGCGGGTACGCCAGATAGATGGAGGCGGCCGTATAGGCCAGCGTCACGCTCAGAAGAAAGTCGAACCAGTACCGGACAGGTTTGACGCGGAAGAAATCCGTTTCCGATTCTTGCACTACTTGTTTGATTTCGCTGACCCAGCTCGTCGAATTGGACATGCAATCATCCTGAAAACTTTAGTCGCGCTCCGCTCGCGGCTGCCGCGCTCCATTGGGCGGCTTATGGGCCGGTATCTTATCAGGGCTGCTCCCTTTACGAACCCGCAAACTGGGAATTCCTGGAGAATTGGCGGGGATTCTGATAGTGTCGCCTTTCGCTCCGCGAAAGGGCGCCCTTTCGCGGAGCGAAAGGCAACTATGTATTCCATGCTTCGGCTTTTGACGTGTGCACGCTCGCCGAGAGACGGCGCATCGCGCGCTCGTTCTTGTTGGAATCAGTCGGAAAATCCGGTTTCTTCGCGGGCAGGGTTCTTCATTTTCCCAGCCTTCCCACTCAAATCAGTCTGCGTGATCAGACGATAGTTATCACTGCTGACACCTTCCCCAAACTGCCAATTCTTCCCTGCCGGCAGTTCTTCCCACCAGTTATCCATCTGCGAGGAGTCTGCGCTTCATGTCGGGCAACCCTCTCCACATCCACGACCTGAATGACCTACGCACATACGTTCACTCAACCCTTTGCAATCAAAATCAACTGGAGGTCGGAGCTTTTTCTGTCACCGAACGAATCCTCGTCCGCGGCGAGCGCCCCTGCGGCATCTTCTTCTGCATGCACGGCCCGCGGAGCGTCAAACTGACGGCGATCTGGGAAACCGATCGCAACACCATCTTGTTCTACAACTCCAGTGGCGAACGGGTCCTGAAAACCCAGCTCATTCAGGCCCCCAAGCTTGCCGCCGTGCTCGTCTAGGCGAGCCACCCATTGACCCTTGACCCGCAACCGAGAAATCGCCACAACTTTCTGATCCATAGCGACTTACGACGCCGGGGAAGTCGCTCAGCCGTCCCAACCAATAATCATCAACAGAACATACACGGAGGTTCATCATGTTGGTTCTTTCCAGGCGGGAAACCGAGCGGGTCCGGCTCGGCGATTCAATCGTGCTGACGATAGTCCGCGTCTCGGGGGACAAGGTGCGATTGGGGATCGAGGCCCCGGCTGATGTGCTCGTGCTGCGGGACGAATTGCAGCCGCACGGCGAGGCGGCAGAAGAGGCTGAGGCGCCGCCAATTGAGGCGCCGCAACGCAAGGCGGCATAATGCTTTAGGTCGAGTGCAGCGGGGCACTCGCGATCGGCTGCCGCGTAGTAGGCAAAACTCCGGGTGCCATTCCGACGGCACACGGAGTGTGCCTACTACCTCTAAAGTTTGACAGCCGCCGGGCGGTCGGGTATTCTCATCTTCACTACTGGCCAAGGCGAGGCAGGTGCGCCTTGGCCCCTCCCACCCAACATCCCCCCGCCCGCTC
>Ga0065705_10000733_pt1 | contig 16648 bp, 18 predicted proteins | sample SwibulcommuniRL2_FD_59092 | JGI IMG/M metagenome (GOLD analysis project Ga0065705, IMG submission 59092) | Bulk soil microbial communities from switchgrass field near Rose Lake, East Lansing, Michigan, USA - RL2 Bulk Soil v2 (version 2) | ecosystem: Environmental > Terrestrial > Soil >...
TGGTAAGGGACAATTGCCATACAGGGGATTTAAGACCATAACCATAAAAGAAAATCTACACGACAACTTAGAGTCACTGTGGAAAGAAGACAAGAAGAAACCAGCAGACCAGTCATTCAGTAGTTATGTTAGCAATATGCTAGCATCTACTATAGAATATTATACAGACATGAGAAGATATGGTCCATTCCTGGAACTCAAATACTCAGACGAAAGTATGATTAGTCTATACGACTACAGGATTAATGAACCTGTGACTGTGCATCTAGATACAAAAAGAAAGGTATTGAGATGTGACAAAGACAAAAGAACAGATTGTCTTCATGTTGGATTTTGCTTTGCAATACCAGAAGTATTCAGAGTATTAGTACAACATGGATTCAAGAAGCGTAACTTCTAAGTCATCCCCTATTTTTTTCTAGTTTTTCAATCCGTTCTATAAGCGATGCTGTAATTTTCAGTTCTGAAGTTAGATTATCAACCTTTTCTTTAAGTCTATTCTCTTCATTGATTGTAAGATAATTGATTGCCTTCTCATATTCTTGTTGCAATCTTTTTTCTGTTGTTCTGATGTAGGAAGAATCATTACCTTTCAAGTTATGACCTTCCAGCAACCACCTTAATTCGGTCTTCAAGTCTGCTTCTATTAATTGTGTAGTGAAGAACTTGCGAAATCCATGAGTCATTGGAACTGCCTTATGCTTCTTTGATAAATGGTCTCTGGTTTTAAGTCCACTTTTGATTAATAATTTATCAATTGTCTCTCTAATTGTATCTTTTGTTATTGCTCTTGCTTGCTTCGGTGCATAATCATCGAAATGTTCACGTATTAGGTGGGCTTCCGATGTCACTTTTTCACCATTTCTTGCTCGATAGTTTATATACTCATCAATTGCCTTGGCACATTCTGGAGTACAGAACGTAAAGTATTCTTCATTGAATCCTTCATAAACTATGATTCTGTATATATTTTGCATCTTTTTTAGATGCTTTATTTTCAAATCTGGAATAGAACCTAGCCTTAAACCAGCACTTGCCATTAATAGAATACATACCTTCATCCTCAAATCTGCGATATCAAGAAGTTTATGAATCTCTTCATGTGAATATGACCTGTCCTTTACCACCTTGGTGAATTCTCCTTTGTATTTGTTAATCTTGGTTTTATTAAGGATGATATCATTCATTGCGTAGAAATGATATAGTGCTGATATCCTGGTCCTTATAGTGCTTGATGACAGTTTTAGTTTCCTAAGATGTAGAATATAATCAATGATGCTATCTTCAACTTTTATCTTTAGTAACAATGCGTAATCATTTACCCTTACAAATTCCATAAAGTTACGAAGACATAGTTGATACTTTTCTTTAGTTTCATCTGCATTCAATGAATTAATAAAGTTGTAATACGTTCTATCCACAATTTATTTATTACATGGGGTTCTATATTAAGGTAGAAATCTATCATGAAACTTCCATTACATGAAAGAAATCTATACATCTCAGTAGTTGTAGTAAGCATACTCACTGCCTTTATTACACCAATCTATGCAGAGAAGAAAGAATGCGATGGTATGTCTTGGGGAGATAAAGCACATGATGATAACAAACCATCAAAGAAACATTTTAAGGAAGGATTAGACTCTGATATATGCTCTCTATCCAAAGACATTGACCACATGAAAGCAAAAGGTAATATTAAAAACTTCTCAGAGTTTAAAGAAACAAATGCATACAAGTCAGCAGATGAAGAGCAGAAGAAATGTTTGAAGAAAGCATTTAACCTGGGTGATAGTTTAGCAGATTATGAAATCGAATACTGCGGTACTGATAAAGACTGAGAGAAAGATTAATGTGTAAACACTGCGGTTATGATAATCTGTATATATCATGTGCTAAATGTGTTTATAAAAAACGTAAACTGCAAAAAGAGTTTGAAAATAATCTATGATTATTCCCAGACATCCATAACCAATCTACGACTTTTGAGTTGCCAACTTGTGCCTTCATACTGATAGTAGTCTGTATTTGGATATGCTGTGCCTTGATAACTTCCAAGTACATAATTACTTGAACTTGTGCCAGTATATTCTATTCCTATTCTATCACCTACTACAAGAACATGTGTATTTGTTGAAAAGTCAAATACCTTGAGTACGTAACTTGTTGTTAATGTAGTTGGGTCTATTGTAGTTGGACTTGTATAAAGAACTGTTCCACCAGAACTCCATATCTTTGCATTTATTACTGGTGATGCTCCAGGTGTTCCTGCTTTCTTTAATGGAATATCTAATTGTATAGGAAGTTTACCTTTGAATACACTGGAACTATTTGCTGGTGACATCACCAATCTTTTTCTATTTTGCCACGTTGAACTATCTGAAAGTTCTTTATCTGTACCTATTCCCTCTAATGTATATACCTCATAAAACTTTGTGTTTCCACCTCCACCTCCTCCACCGCCACCTGCACCAGCACATGCTGAAGTCCTTAATTGGTTAATATCCCATTGTAATTTGAAATTTCCCTGTAGAGTTGTTGTTTGTTCTACTGGTGGTTCAGGTGGTGTTGTTGGAGTATCATCAAAACTTATCGTTGGGTCAATTTCTCTAAGTGATAAATGTTTAAAGAAACAATCACCATCAGTTCCATCTTTTTTTAACCAACATTTCATTTCTACATCCCTAACATCATCAGGATGAAAACCATAACCTCTTGCTTCTGTATCTGCAAAAGACATATTTTCTCCACCTATTGAATTCCATCTTTGATTCTCACCTTCTGGAAATGGATGTAATGAGAAATCACTGCTACTAGATTTAAATCGGAATTGTAAATTTCCCCATGTTCCTACCTGGTCATCTTCTCCATCGCATCCAGAACCTCCATCACCCCATCCACCTTTATCCTCTGTTCGTTTTAACATTACCCAGTTTGTAGGGTCAGCAACAGGGTCAGGATTTCCCCATGCTTCACATATTACAGAATCTTTACCTGCACTTCTACCATCTTTTTTATTGTATCTGCACCAACCTAGACCAACCCATCCATGGTCTTGTATTTTAAAATTGAATGTAGGACTTGTCCACGTTCCCGTTTTAGGGTCTGTGATGTAATGCACATGATACATTTCTTTTCTAAATCTAAATGTTGCAGGATTGGTATCCCAAGTATTATCAACCATATATGCAAATCCCTGGCAACCGTGCTCCTCCCCACCTGTGTGATGTCCAGTGCTACCAGATAACGAGATACCATCACCATCTGCTAAGAAAGGGAACATAAATTTACCTTCACTTTCGGTAACTTCTACACGGTCTATTTCTTTACCCCAATGAAACATCTTATCATCTAAAGCGTTATCTTTTTGGAACCATGTAAAACCACCTACCTTTGTTGGGTAGAAAAAAGGATTGTCCCATTTATCTGATGGCATTGATAACATACTTATATTAAATAGTAAATTAGGAACTAATACTATCAATGAATATTAAAAGTCTGAGAGCAGAGAAAAACCCAAACACTGGTAAGAATGAAATTCTACTAAATGTAAATGAAGATGATGTAATTATATTAAATCAAGGTATAAGATTAATTTTAGAACTTGGAAAATTTGATAAAGATGACCCTGACTATAAAGTGAAATTTAATCATGTCAAAGAAGAGATACACAATGCTTTCAAGTTAGTAAGACCTTCTTAGTCTTATGCATTAATAACAAATGTATCATATCTGACTCCATCTGTATCTACAAAACTACATGTTAGAGTTTGTCCTGAATTAGATGCTACCATTTCCCAGATTCCATTATGAGTTCTGTTTTGGTATGCTTGAAATCCAGGTTGACTTCCTAATGAATAAAGATTGTTTGGAGAATCATGTCCACCAGTTCCAGTAACAACATGAATGATACCAACAGTTGCTCTTGAATATGGACTACTATTATCCTCTATTGTTGGACTTGTTGGACTACTTGATTTATAACTAACTTGGAAAGTTCTTTGGAAATTGTGGTTGTGTCCTGTGCATACTATTCTCACTCCGTTATTCTGAAAGAGAGTGTGGAATGCTTGCACCTGGTCAAACTCATTATATGGATGGTCACTACCAGAACCAAACCAAGGATGATGCATAATTCCAATACGCCATGTTACTGTGTTGTCTGTTTGTGATGCTACCAATGCATTACTCAAAGCAGTATGCTGTGCAGAACCAGGGTCACAGTCGATATTAGTATCTGCTACTATGAACATTATATTTTGGAATTTGTATGTAAAGTATGTTTTTGTATGACCAAAGAATGTTTTGTATGGAGTTATTCCACCACTTTCTGAATATTCATGATTTCCATAAGCACCGTTCATTATTGATTTTAATGAATTGAATCTAGAAGTCCAGCAACTAGAAGAAGCATAAGCATGGTCTCCTACAGATACAAGATGATTATATCCTTCACTAACAACTAAGGCTTTAACAGCATCAGTAATAGATGAACATCCTTCATCTCCCATAACTGCAACCTTATAATCTGTTGGTGTTGGTGGAGGATTTCCTCCAGTACCTCCTGTATCTCCACCACCAGGAGTTCCTGTGCCAAGTAAAGGTATATCAAAAGCGAAACTTAGTATTGCATTATCATCAAGTCTTGCATCTGAGTTTGGAGGAACATGTAACCATAACCAAACAGGTATTGTTTCACTAACTGAAACTTCTCCAACATTTGGTTCATCTGGTTTTGTTCCCAATGAATTCCATGTTACATTTAGAGGAGCAGTGTATTTGTTTGCGATTGTTTGAGCAACACCACTTGACCATGCTGCACCACCTGTCAATGTTCCTATTTTTGAACCTGAAATAAAATCAATTGGATTTCCTGTTCCTTCTGTCATCTTTAACCAGTAGTCAGGAGTTATTCCATCACCTGTTCCAGCATATATAGAATCTATTTCTGCTTGAGATAATGCCTTTGTTGTCCACCATCTAAAGTCCTTAATATAACCTAAAAAGAATCCAGAATCTCCACCTAAGAACAGAACAGCACTAGCATTAATCGTTTCTGTTAAACCTGTACCATCAGTACCTTTTACACCATTTACATATATTTTGAGTTGATTTGAACCTAATGTAGAATCGTAAGTACAAACTATATGTTGCCATTGATTAGAACCACCACTACTAGCAGTAGATTGGTAATCAGTAGTATTAGCAGCATTTTCAATATGCCATGTAAAGTTACCATTAACATCGGCTGTATCCAGTCTAAATCTATGTCCTGCATTACCATGCCTTAATACACTGGTATCTGCACCACGATTCAGATTAGTAGGATGTATCCACATACTAAAACTAAACTTAGTTAATCCTTGTGACCATAATGTTGCATCGTTAGTACAATCAACATCATCATTAACTCCATCAAGTAATATGAATGGTGCTTGGACTGAACTAATTATTTTATCAAATCCCCATTTGAGTTCTGTATCATGTGGAAAACTTTTAGCAGATAACCACAATTTGAAGTTATCCATCTTCTCTGTTGCATGGGTATTCTTAAGATAAACTTCTGCATAGTAATCCTCACCAATTACCAGTTCATTTTTAGGAACATTTGTAAATATATTATTAGGTGTTGCTGCAAGAACTTGAGTACCAGTAATAGCACCTCCAAGAAAATTGGTTGACTTGTATACTTTTAAATCTGCTGTAGTTACCATGTTATTGAATCCTTATCTTTTTCGTATTGATTATTCTATATTGTGGTATATTTTTTAGTGTTCTAAGTCGTTCTGATAGTATTGGTTTATCCTGTAAATAGGTATTAATCTGTTGTTTTGTACCAGTTAGTGATGCATAGTCTTCATTGTTTTCTTTTTTATGGTGTGCTATATCGAGACCTTTTGGTAAGTCATGATATATTTTGTAATCCTTGAATATAACATTTTTAATAAATATTGTATCAGTCATTTATTTATCCGTATCCCCATGAACTACTTGTCATGAATGAAAGTCTTGCACCATACGCTTTATATGGTCTGTCTGCTGCTGTGCTGTTCTTTACAGAAAATTTGATTAGGTTGGCAGTAGGTGAAGCACTTGATGTAGGAATGTTGCTTGTCTTCTGTAGAAAATTAGCAGCATCTATCTCCATATTAACTTCTGGTGTTCCTAAATCTGGTAAGTGTATTATTCTAATACTAAATTTACTTGTACTAATGACTGCTCCAGAATCACTTGCTGAATTTGCTGTGCCATCAGCAGTTCTTAACCAATGATTATTATTTGTAACAGTACAAATCTCATGTTGATATTTTCTTGTGTTGCTATCTGCTGCTGTAACATCATCTGCTCCAACACCTGTATGTATTGCTATATTAGTAGCAGTTTCGATTTGTCCAACAGCAACAAATATTGAGCGTTCAGCAAATGAAAGGTTAAGAGTACTAGGATAACTTATTGTAGCACCTGATGCTGATGTTGCATTTGGACGTAATCTTACATTACGTATACTTGAACCATCTGTGTTATCTTCAATTGTTCCAGTTCCAGTGACAGTTTGAATCCACGATGCTTTTACTACATCAGTTGTTTTTGTTAAAAGTAAATCTATATGTTCAGGAACTGCTATGTCAATATTTGTTATTAATCCTCCCTGCCCAGCACCACTACTATGAGTATGTGCTTCAACTTGTGATACATCGATTAATGATAAACCATCAGCAGAACATAGATAAATATGATTTACTAAAAGTGCTCCTCCACTTGAAGTGCATACAAATATTTTGTGTTTTGTTTTATCTAGTGATTCTAGATATGTACCAGAACCATATACCACAGTTGAAGTGTTCATTTTACTTGTGCTTGCAGGAGTAATATTCTCCCAAGCATTGCCTAGTGACATTATATAATTAATTTAAAAAGTAATAAAATAGGAACTATACATCGTAACTTGTTGATGTATAACTTGTTGTTGTGAATGATGCGATTGGTGCTGGACTATATGTTGCCCAATAATTTGTTATCATACAATGACCAAAATCAATTGGTGCTATTGTCCATTTATTCCTAAAATGGTTTCCAACCTCATCAGTTATCCAGAATGCACCGTTGGTCAGAGTTCCTATTTTTGTTCCACTTATTCTATCAACAGGATTTCCAATACCTTCTACCATTTTTAACCAATAGTCAGGAAGTGGTGCATTTACTGAGTTATTATAAACATCTGTGATTTCTGTTTGTGTTAATGCTTTGGTTGTCCACCATCTGAAATCTCGCATATTGCCTTGAAAATCTGAACCACCACCTGCCAATTGTGCAGCAGTTGATAAGTTAATTGCACCATGACCTGATTCTCCCTGTGCTAATAAAGTACCGTTACGATATATTTTTTGTTGGTTACTACCTAGAGTAGAATCATAAGTACATACAAAATGACTCCATGTATTAATAGTTCCATAGTTACCAAATACATTAGATTCTCCAGCACCGAAATTTATCTTCCATGCCATATCGTTATTGAATTGTATACATCTAAAACCATTTGAAGCACCTGTTCCATGATTTACAACATCTCTTGTTATACCACCAGAATTAGTAGTAGGATAAGCCCAAAATGAGAAACTAAATTGGGTTAATGATTGTGACCATAATGAAGCATCATTAGTTAAGTCTATGAAATCATTTGAACCATCAAATTGAACGCTATTACCTATGATGTTACTTGTAAGTATCCTTTCTCTATAAGTCATGAAGTCATAAAAGTCACCATATACAAAACCTGCTGCCAAACCTCTTCTAAAGATAAATGTGTCAGTGCTACCAGTATCGATATTAGGACTATCTGCACTTGCTGATAATGTCTTGTCTACGTTATTGAGATAAACATGTATAACATTACCAGAAACAGAATAAGTGATAAATAATTCATAGACTGTATTTACTACTATCGCACCAGAAGCAGTTTCCTGTTTATAATCTGTTCCTGCTCTTCTCACAAATACAAGTAGTTTTCCATCATTACCAAGTTTAACAATAACTCCATTGCTAGCATCATCATATTTTTGAAATAGAGTTCTGTTTATTCCTCCCTGATTTGCTAAATCGAAAACTCGAAATCTTACAAAATATGATATTCCAGTTGCAATTCCTAATACCTCCATGTTTGCAGCATCTGGTATTTGTATCCATTCTTCATTAACAAAGTCAGATGTTGGAGCATTGAAACGTCTGCATACTGATTTAGTACCAGCAACATGAATGCCTAAATCAAAAGGTGTTCCATCTATGAGTAGTGGTTCTCCATATATCATTGCGGTATTACCAAATCCTGATATGTCTCTACTTGTATTACCTAAATTCATGCCTTTAATCCAGCAGGTATTGATTACTCCATCAGGTTCAAANGTTGGATAATATTGTATAGTACCATCAAACTTGTTTGTGCTTGATAATTCATCATGGAATTTTAATATTGTATCCATATCCTGACCATCTGCATAAATATCCTCATTGTCTTCCAGTTGGTCAATATCTCCTTTAGTTAAAAATGCAGATAATTTCTTTGCTATTTCATTGGTGTAACTTTGTCAGTGGGTCATTTGCTATTTCTCTAATATTTCTAAGATTAAAACTCAAGATTAAACACTACACATATAGACGATTGTTGTACTTCCAGGTGCATCTGCGTTTTGAGTATGAACAATTGGAGAAGCAAAAGCTAGAATGGTCAAACATTATATCTGTTGTTGGGTCTTCTGTTGATTGCATTCCACATTCTGTTAATGATGCACTTATTACAGTTTTTGAATGATTGCCTATTGAGTATACAGTAGAACCGTCTCTAGAAAGAGAACCACCATTTACTGTGGTGTTTACATTGATTCTATCTATTTCATCAACTAGAATCTTATCACTTGGATAAACTTTAGGCACTGTGCCCTGACCAATAGAACGATATGGAAATGAAGGTGAATCTACTCCTGTNATATCTGCTGCNATTGNTTCNAGTCCTTCATTTACTATTTTATCAATTGTCCTTTCTATCTGTAATGGTTTTATTTGCTCACCATTACCATACATCCTAACGGTTGAATCATTATACCACCTTTCCAAAAGTCTGTGCCATTCTCTACAACCTATAGGATTGTATCTTGTCATTATGTTTAATTTTGTTATATATCTAGAATCGTTCAAGTCAAAAGTATACAAGTAAGATGCATCCAGGTAAAGTATTCTGGTCTTGGCATCTTTGAATTCTCTTACAGCATCTCGAACTAATCGTTGAATATCATTACGTGTAATCCCTTCTAGTTTAACTTCTGAATCTGATACCTGCATTAATAAAAATAAACTAAATTTGGAAAAGGGAAGTAATTATCCACAAGTACAATCTCCAAGCAATGGATGATAAGAACCTCCAACTGATATCTCTGCATGTAGTGCACCTATTGGAGTATCCTCAGAAGTTGAAGAGCAAATATATCTAACCCTTTTTACCTGTAGTTCTTGTGCTATTCCTGATAGACCATCAACAAATGTAATCCACTGATATGGTTTGAAGATAAAGTCATTTGGTACTGTAACTTGATAATCCTGTATTATTCTTCTGGGCTTTGACATCTGCGATAAATTCAAAGATAGAAAACGATTAACCATCAATGGGTCACTAAGGAAATCAGTTGGTAAGAACTGTTCTCTCATCCTTAATACTGCTGCTGCTCCCTGGTTTGTTCTTGCTTGCAGTCTTCTGATATTAGACATTATGGAAAATGTATAGATTGGTCCATTATTTGTTGTAGACCACACTAGGGAATCATCCAGGTCTTTATCACCACCTGGTGCTTGTCCTGAATACAAAGATTGAGCAGTATTGAAAATATTATTATGATGCCACTTGATTGTATTGGCAGGGTCGTTTACTGGATTTCCTGTAAGTCCTGAACGTTGGAAGAATTTTATCCAGAGTTTAGTTTGTCCTCCTGATAAGAAACGTTGTCTAATATCTAAATCATTTACAAATATTGTCTGTGGTGTTGTTTCTATATTTGATAATGGTATTGAGAAACTAGCAATCTTCGTTCCAGTTGGTTTGTTTGCTTCATCCATAACGATTTCACCATTGACTCTATCTTTTGGAGAATCAGGGTCTCCAACTTTTGACATAACAACTGCTATGGAATCAATTCTTCTCTGGTCATTGTCTATTATAAATTGCTGTGCAAGTGCTCTATTATTCAGAGTTGTAGAACCCGTTTGAACAGTTGATGATGTTATAACCTGTCTATCAATGGTTGTTGTAGTGTAGAGTCTGGTTGCTACTCCTGCTTCTGATGTAGAATTATCTTCTACATTAAATGCTTTCTTTATGTATGATGTTAGTGTTGCATCATCTGTTGCTCCTACTCTCAAGTCACCTGACTTGATGGTAACACCAGTTGCAAGGTCAGTATTATATGATAAGGTAAAAATCTCAGAACCAGTTGTATAATCAATAAACCATACTGCTCCAGATACAGAACATAATTGGTCTAGAAAATCACTTAGATAAGTAAATGGTGCATTAACTACTGGGAAATTTATATTAACTTTTGAAGATACACCTGTAGTTGACCAACCAGTTAATGCCTGAATTGATAAATCTTTAAGTGGTCTCCACGATTGTTTTTCTATTGCTGCTTTTACAAGTCTATTGATATTGAAATTTTGGTCTACGATTGCATTAGGATTGTCTATGTCTGTAATGTTTGCTGCCTTTCTTTGATGTATATACAATTGTGATGCTTGTATTGCAGAACCAAATCCTGTGATTTGATATTCTTGATATCCAGTTCCTGGTCTACTTGTATTGAATATGTCACCAAATCCAATCATAAAATACTTTAGATTTGCTTGACTTTTTCCTAATTCAATATAGACTTTAGTAGAACGTAGTTTTAATTCATCAATTACATTAGCAGAATCCTGTATATTGATATGAAAACTTCCCGCTTCACCTACTGCACCCTCTATGTCAAGATGAGTTACAATAAGAGGATTTGTAGGTTCGAATGCATCAAATGTAAAATAAGTTGTTAAACCATCTAAAGACTTGAATGTAATTCTGGGTCTTACAGCAAGCCAATAACTAGCATCATTAGTAGATACGAATACCACATGATATATTTAAAATAGAATTAAAATGGGAACTATAGTAGTGTATCTCTATCTTTTCCCATTTCTAATCTAATCATCTTCTTCAAGTTTCTTGTGTTTACAATGTCATTTCCTATTATGGTTAGACTTACTGGAATTGTAAAGTTTTGTGTTCCTCCAGAACTTTGGTTTCCTGCCATACCGAACATATTAGCAATTTTGCTTAATGTTGGATTTGGGTTGTCATGTGGAATGAATGCTACTGTTTCATGACCTCCAGGATTATCTCCTACTGTTACCTGTTGTGCTCCATTTGTTGTGAACATTGAACCACCCTGTGCAAATGACATAAGTCCACCTTTTGCTTGTCCACCTTTTTGAACAGTTGTGACAGTAACTGTCTTATCTTTAATACCTTGTATTGCAGTATTAATTTGGCTTGCTGCATTCTTTGCTGCTTTAACCATATTCACCAGCATACTATTCCAGTGTGTAGATAGGTTTGACATTGCTTTTCCTACTTTTGATACCATAGAAGAGAAAGCAGTTATTATTTGACCTGTTGCTGTTTTGGATGCTTTAACCATATTCACAGCCATACTATTCCAATGAATAGATAGATTGGACATTGCTTTTGCTATGTTGCTAACCATAGTACTGAATACTCTGGTTGTGAATGTGTATAGTGTTGATGTAACCGTTTGCATTGCACTATTTGTCAGACTCCAACTTTTAGCAATTGCAGAATTTGCTTTAGATATTGCGGTTGCTAAATTAGTCCATATATTTTTTATTGAAATTGCATTCATATTACTATCATGAACCATCGTTGCTGTTATAATAGGTGTGTCTTTAGTTGCTGGTGGTGTAGTTTTTGTTGTTGTTGTTTTTGTTGTTGTATCATGTGGTCCTTTTCCATCTGTTGGTGGTGGTGGATTATCTGGTCCTGTTTTNCCACCTCCTGATATCCAGTTAAGGAAACCAGTTAACCAAGGAGGTGCTACTGCATTAAAGAATTTTACAACATTATCAACTATTGTTTTTATACCTGCAGCAAGATTTGATGCTGCTGTAGCAATTCCTGGTGCAATCCATGCTATGAAATCTTTTAACCATGTTGGTGCAACTAAATTAAATATAGTTGTCATTGTTTTACTAAATCCCGCAATTGTATCATTAAATCCCTTCCATAATGAGTTAATTCCTGTAGTGATACTATTCACAAATGTATTCCATGCAGTTGTTAAATCTAAAGCACCATCCATACCTAACAAAGTAGATACAATTGATTTTAAGAGTTCAAGCATTGATTTTACTACNGGTCCACCCATGTTACCCAATGCTACACCTAATTCATTCAAACGGTCAGTAATTCCAAAAGCATTTGTTTTAATTGCTAATAGTGCAACTGCTATTGCTGCAATTGCTATACCAATAGGACCGAATGCCACACCACTTAATGCACCTTTAAATCCTGACATTGCAGAACCTGCACCTGGTCCATTCTTACCAATATTTGCCAATGCACCTGACAGTCCTGTAAGTGAACCTTTTGACCCTGTTAATCCTGATGCTGCATTTCCAACCCCTGATATTATATTAGAAAAACCACTAAACTGTTTTGTAATGGTTCCACCAATTTTTGATAATCCTGATGATACTTTACCTAGATTACCTGGAATAGCACTAACTAAAGACATTGCTACTTGAAGTTGACTTGTATCAATACCTGTTAAACCTGTAAATGCTCTTAGAAAACCAGTCATCCCTTTTGCTGCAGTGCCTGCACTCTTTCCTATAGTTCCAATATTTTTTCCACTGCTAACCATATTAGCATTTGCTGTTCCTGCATTGTTACCAACAGTGTTTAGATTGGTTCCCATTGTTGCTAAAGGTGCTCCAGCATTTTTCGCATTGGTTGTTATGGTTGCTATTGGTGCACCTAAACCACTCACTTTAGTGGTTGCTGTTCCTGCTGCTGTTCCAATTCCTGTTATTTTACTTGTTGCTGTATCAAGATTAGTTCCTAATGTACTAGCACTGCTTCCTATTCCACTTAGGTTACCCTTAATACCTGCAACCTTAGAAGTAAAATTAGTATCATCTAAAGTTACATTAACAACAATTTGTCCACTACCACCTGTTGAACCACCAAAACTTGGCATTACTATTTATTTACCTCCTGTCCATTTACTGGAATGTTTTTTTAAAATACTAGGAAGGTTTGTTCTTACTGTTTCTACTGCTCTATCCATAAAGTTATGAGTACTACCTGATTTTGAACCTGGTCTTGCATTCTCAATTGCTGAATAGTTTGCTGCTGCTGTTACTGTTGCTACTTTATCTGATACCTTCGATGAAATATTATTTTTCATATTTCCACTTATTACATGAGCATTAGTTTTTGCTGTTGAAACTAATAAGTTTGAAATCTCTGTTAATACCTCTTTGCCAGCACTGGAACTATTTTTAATTATGTTATCAAACATTGCTTGGGTTTCTGCAAGTCCTAAAATTGTTACTTTTATCATTTCTTATTTTCCATTTCTCTTTGTTCTTGTGCTTCTCTTTTNTTTTCCATCTGTTTAATTTGAATCATAGTATTAATNTCNTCNGGATAAAAGAANCCTATCATATCTTCATTACCAAAATAATAATTTTCGTAATCCCATTGCCATGGCATAACATTATTTTTGAGGAATTGATATAAGATATGTATTCTAGTCTCTTTGTTATTTAGTACAGCCTTTTGTCCTCTTTCGTATAAGGCATACAGACCTGGAGAAGTATCATAACTTCCGAAACCCTTTTGCTATTATCCTGCACGCAGCAATAACATTTTGTAATAGAACACCATCAGTATTATCAAAGTCTGTATCAGTCATATTATCCAAACATATCTTAGATTGTTTTCTTAGGATTTCAAGTTGTTTATCTGGGTCATCCAAAGTTGCTTGCTGTTCTTTATCTAATCGTTGAAGTTCAAAAATTGCTTTAGGTTTTAACATCGTTCTTTTGTAAACTTTACCTGCTATTTGGAATTCATCTAACTGTACTAACTTTTGAATATTTTCTTTAACTATCTGGTCACTTTCATCGTCTAACCATTTTTGAAAATTATTAATTTCTGCTGGTTTAGTTTCTGTTGTTGATGACATAAATCAAATGTAATTAAATAAAATAAAGGGAAGTAAAAATCACTTTTCACAATGTTGTGTTTTGTTCTGTTCATACCATACACAGAATTGTTCATAAGTTGGATGTTCTGGAACCTCACCTCCAAACTGTGCTGCTAAATTAGCGAGATTTTCGAATGTTTCATTATATTGTTGTTCTGTTATGTTTCCTGCATATGCCATTGCAATTATTGCCATTAAAGCAAGTATGTTTTTCATTGTTTTATACCTACTGTATACTACGGTAGTCTGTTATATATACCTTAAAGTTATGCTGTTGCTAATGCTGCTGTCAGTGCTTCAAAGTTGTATGTATGCTTCATTGTATCAGTTGGACCTGCTATGCTTGGATTGTCATCTGAAACCAATTTGAATCCTGTCATGTTGCAAACCATTACACCTGTCTTAAATGTATAGACTGCTGGTACTCCTGTTTGTGGGAAGTCATGCATCTTGGTCTCCAAAAGTAAGTCTTTTCCAACTGGTGTCTGGAACGAACCTGTAATCTTTATACCACCTGTGGTAATCTGGTCGACCAACCCTGACCCGTTGAAATCGTCTGCTATCAGATTGTTATCCCATTTTATTTTAAATTCTTTGATTGGATATGATACTCCGTTAATACTGAAAGGTGTGCTTCCACCATCTATGTTACTAATTGCTGGAGTTGTAATTCCTGAGAAGTCTACAAGTGTTGGAGTTGTCAAACCAGATGATGCACTTGGTGCTGTTATTTCTCCTACAATCCAATCAGTTTTTGCTTCTACCAGTCCCTGACTTGTTACTGATATCTCCAGAGTATTCATTTTGCATCCTAAGAAGAATATATAATGAGTTGTAAGTGCTGCTGTTCCTAATGCCTGTTTATACTGATAAATGAATTGAATACTTTCTTGCTGAGTCCCTGCAGGAGTAACGTAATTTGGTGGTTCACTGCCGTACTTGAGTAGCGGGAGAGAGAATGGAAAAAGGTCCATTGATAAACCATATGAGTGGAATGCTGTTTGCTGTCCATAAAGTAAGTGAGAACCTATCTGTCGTGTATCTATTTCAGTTCCATTAATTTTTGGTCTTATTGCATCTACAATTGCTGCTGCAGTATAAACTGGTGATGCAGTCTTTTTTGTTCTAAAAGTTGTTTCTGCTGTATATTGAAATGGTTTTTCGATTAGTGCACTATGAGATAAATTCCATGTAATACTTGACATTGATGATTAAAAAAATGGACTTAAGGAAATAGAGAACTATTAAATATCTACTATTTTCTTAATTGATATCCACGATATTTATCTTAGGATAGTCCTTATTTTCTAACATAATATCATTTATCAGAAATTCTCCATTGGGTTCTACAACAACTTCCATAAGTCCTACTGACCCTGCATCCTGTCCGTTCTTCAGAATGAAACGGTCAAAGATTTTCCAACTTGGGCAAACGAAACCTGCAGTTGTAGAATATTTAATCTGGACGTACCGATGTGTGTGACTTCTTACTATAATACTAGGTGAATCCTTTGTTTCCCATAGTTTTTCATTGAAGAATACAAGTTGTGCCATTTCTCTACCCAGTGCTGTAGGAAGATATGAAAACCATTTACTGCCACCAACATGATGCATTATGTGAAATACTAAACCATTTATCCTACAAACAAAGAGGTCATCAATAACTATTTTTGGATGATGCCCACCTTCATTATTCCATTCTTTTCTAGTAGTGGTTTTGATTATATTATCATCAAATGGTGAATATGTAACTACATTGTAAACATTCTTCAAAGCATTGGCAGTTGTTTCTTCAAATGATGTGTTACCTTTTGTTGTATGATAATTAGAACCTCTGTTGAATCCAATGTCTGTAATCTTAAATGCCTTAAGTAGATTTTCAGCATCTGCCATCTGTCTATTGATATTTGTAGTCCACTGTTGTGCTCCTAATTCTTTTTCATTATCACCATCAATATGTTCTCCATTTATGAAAAACAGACTGGGTTTATCTCGTTTTAATTTGTCACTTGCAGAATACCACAAGTCCTTTATTGGTAGTAACTTCTCTGGTATCTTTGCAAACTCACCAGTATGAATAGCATAATTATTTCCTACATGCATATCTCCAGTTATTACAATAGATTTAGAAGATTTCGACCTGCCTTTTACAGTTTTTTGCATTAATTACAGTTTATCAAAAATATATGAGTGAACTAAAAAAAATAGGGAGTGTTTTATTCCGTTGCGTTTACTACTGGTAGAACTTCATCACAATTTACTGTATTAGGTGCTGAGATTACACATGCTACTTCGGTTCCATTTGGTGCATTTATGAATACTGTTGCTGTTGCGTTTGCTCC
>Ga0065705_10104409_pt1 | contig 16624 bp, 22 predicted proteins | sample SwibulcommuniRL2_FD_59092 | JGI IMG/M metagenome (GOLD analysis project Ga0065705, IMG submission 59092) | Bulk soil microbial communities from switchgrass field near Rose Lake, East Lansing, Michigan, USA - RL2 Bulk Soil v2 (version 2) | ecosystem: Environmental > Terrestrial > Soil >...
GCCAAGGCGAATCGTCTGGTCCGGCCGCGGCAATTCTGCTATATCCCCGCCCCTGAAATTCTCGCTTCTGCACGCCCTCCACCTTCTGGAATCTCACCGATGCGCTGGCCATGTCGAAGCGCCTGGATCATCTTGCTCGGCTGGCTGGCGATCATGACCGCCGGCTGCGCGGAAGGTATGGTTCCCGAGATGCGGTCGCTCAATCCCTGGATTCGCCGGCAGTGGCAGGAAGACGAGGCGTTCGGGCCAACGTTTCATAAGAAGATTGCCGATCTGGCGGCCCTGCGTTCGTCGGCTTCGTCCCTGGCGCCGGTCGAACGCGAACAAATCGCCCAGCAACTGGCGGGGCGACTCAAGGACGAGCCGAGTGCCGCCATGCGGATGGAGCTGGCTCGCACGCTCGGCGAATTGCCGGCCGAAGCCTCGCACGCTGCCCTGGCCGCGACGCTGACCGACGAAAATCCGCAGGTCCGCGTGGTGGTGTGCAAGGCCCTTGGCCGCCAGCAGTCAGCCGCGAGTCTCGAGTCGCTGGGCAAAGCGGTCGCGGAAGACACCGATCTCGACGTGCGAATCGCCGCGGCTCGTGAACTGGGCCATTTCCAGGATCCAGCCGCCGCCCAGGCCCTGCGGCCGGCGCTCGACGATCGCGATGCCGCGCTGCAAGGGATGGCCATGCAATCGCTGCGGAGCGTCACCGGCAAGCGTGAATTCGCCAATAGCGTCCCCACATGGCGGCAGTATCTCGACGGCGGCAACCCCGCTCCGCCCCCCGGCCCATCGCTGGCCGAGTCGCTCCAGAAGTATTGGTATTGGTATTAGAAGCCAAACGATTTCCTTCACCGCGCCTCCGCCCTACAATGACCGCTGGGGCAAGCGGATGTTGGCCAGCGGCCAAGGAGGCGTTTGTGCGTGCGGCCGGTTTTGTTTGCTGTGTACTGGGGGCGCTGCTCGTTTGTGATCGCGTGGTGGCTCAACCGCCCGCCGGCCGGCCTTATGACGGAATTCAGGCCGGCCTCGACGCCTTTCGTCTGGCCGAAGAGCAGCGGCAGGCGGCTCTGAATGTCCAACTGGCGACGAACGCGCGGGTGCGGGCCTGGTCCGGTTTGCCGACCTACGGCGGAACGACCATTTACTACGGCGTCCCCGGCCCAATCCCGATGGACTTGGACTTTGCCTATGGATTCGGCGTGGGTCGCTTCGCGCCGCAACCCCGCCTCTCAGTATTTGAGCCCTGGCCGCTCGTGCCGAACGACATTTACGGCTACGTGCTGACTCCGGCCGTTCGCCAGCCGATCGGTCAGTGGCAGGGACAAACGGGCCCGCGGCGCTGGGAGTCGCACCCGGTCTATGATCCGCCGCTGCCCGACATTCGCCCTCTGCCGGAGGTCGAGTCGCCCCTTCTGGACCGCACGCCCTACGCCACTCCGCGTCGCGGCCCGCGCGAGTATTGACTCGTCTGCCGACTTCCGACTTCTCACCTCCGACCTCTGACCACTGACTGCTCCGAACCTGCACACGAGACGCACGGTCCTAGCAATTAGCGACATCCGAACGGCCCTTGCGACCAAGAGGCAAGCTGATAGGCTGTTGGTTTGGCGCTTTTCATAGCGCCCGCCGCCCCGCTAGCTCAACTGGCAGAGCATCTGACTCTTAATCAGAGGGTTAATGGTTCGAGTCCATTGCGGGGCACATCGCAAGCCGTGAATCCACAAGGGTTTGCGGCTTGTCTCGTTTGGATGTTGTGAACATTGGATAAGCAACTGGTTACAAAAGTGGTTACGTCAGTCGAGTGCTAGGGACAAAACCGGGTACTGTCCTAACAGTTTGTTGCTGATGACTCGTCGTCATCGGGAAAATTTTCCCAAACATATTCGCCAGTCAGTCGGCATGCCTCTCGGATATGGTTTGGCGCGTGGCCAAGGAATAGGCCGATGCCGGCCCGGACTTCGTCTGGCGTGAATCGCTCAGGAAATAGGTGAAGGGCGACGATAAACGCCGCATCGGAATTCCAGTCCGCCATGTGAAGGCCGATATTCGCGGCCGTTAGAGGGTCGTACTCGCCAGTGAATGCATCGGCGATGATGTCCATTGTTGTTGTCGCCAATACGCTTCCATCAAGACTTACGGCGCGATCCTGGGCCATTTCTTGGAAAATAGCAGTGACCTTTTGGCGGACAGTTTCTAGAGCGTCGTCCATCGCTAATGCCTGAAATCTATGCCGCCGCTGCTAGAAGTTCCTCAATCGACCACGGCTTGTCCGCCAAGCCCTGCGCCACCGCAGGCGTTGTCTTGATGGTCGAGTGAACGCGGCAGTAATTGTACCAGCCGAAATAGAGTCCGATCATGGCTGCGTGGTTTTCCCAGCGCTTGCTGTGGCCATTTGTCAAACGAGTAAAACGCCGCATTTGCAACTGCACCGCATAGCGGGCCGTCGCCACTTCCATGTGGAAGCGGTCCGACTTCTCCCATCCGACCGAATCCATGCGTCTCTGTAGCTCGGCGAGATGGTGGAACATCGGCCGCAGGCGAGCGTAGAGTACCGGTCGCGTGCGTCCATGCTGGGCAATGTGGCACCGGCAAGGCCGGGAATAGGCAGAAAGTGTGGCCGAGCACCTCACTGACTTGGCCGACAGGGCCCAGTCAGGATTGCCCGAACTGCAAATAGTCTTTGCCCGATTTGCGAAGACTCAGCCCAAGCGTTGTAGATAGGTTGTCGGTATTCGCAGCGGGCTGGATCGCTCTTATCTCTCTATTCCGGAAGGCGACCTATGAACCTCTCTCGTCGTTCCGCCGCGCACTTTTGCGCCGGCTTCACCTTAGTCGAGCTGTTGGTGGTCATCGCCATCATCGGGGTCTTAGTAGCGTTGCTGCTGCCGGCAGTCCAGGCGGCACGCGAGGCTGCGCGGCGGACGCAGTGCTCGAACCATCTCAAACAGTTCGGTCTCGGCATGCACAATTACGCCGACACGTACAAGGTGTTTCCATCCCGAAGGAGCGGGTTTGCGGGAGTTCAGGGCAATAGGATCAGTCCGTACGTTCAGTTTCTCCCGTTCATCGAACAGAAGCCGATGTGGGAGCAGATTCAATCAGGCGATCCGGCGAACGGCATTCCCCCCGGCGGACCTCGCGGGGATGCAAGTTGGGTGGTGTGGAACACGCCTCCTTCCGTTTTCAGGTGTCCATCGGATGGGGGTGCGTTTACCGGAGGAAACAGCAACAAGGGTCACAGTTATGTGTTGTGTGTCGGAGACCAAGTGAACTTTATAAACTCTTCAACCAATACGCGCGGGATGTTTGCCCTCAGAACAAGCCGGTCCTTTGCGGACGTTACCGATGGCACGAGCAATACGATCATGATGAGTGAAACTTGTTGCAATGTGCCGACAGGCAATGGGGGCACAAGCGGCTTTGCCGTCACGGCGAAACAAGTCAAACTTAAAATGGCGTATGCACGCATTAGCTCGGACCCGACGAATTCACCGCAAGTATGCCGAACGGTTGTGGATGGTCTTTACTATGCGGCCGGCACCATTGTCCACGGCCGGCGCGGCATTAATTGGACGGATTCACCTGCGTGCCTGATTACTTTCAACACCGTGTTACCGCCCAACGGGCCACAGTGTGCCGACACGAGCTCGGGCGATTTTGGCGACCAAGACAGGGCTGCCATCCCGCCCTCGAGCTATCATCCAGGTGGAGTGATGGCGCTACTCACCGACGGCTCAGTCCGCTTTTTCAGCGAAACGATCAATTGCGGAAATCTGGGTGCTGCTCAGCCGGCTCCCAGTGCGAGTGGTCCTTACGGCGGCCCAAGCAACTATGGCGTATGGGGAGCACTAGGATCGATCCAGGGCAGTGAATCCATAACGAATTGAGTAAATCTGCTGCATTCATTGCGAGCCGCCGGCCGTTGGAGTGGCACCTATTAAGAACGTCCACCCTGCGGCAATAACCGCTGGTGCGCTGATTACTTCCGCTGGGCCCGCCGAGTAACTTAAACGGAGTACTTTCTCGTGATGAATCGTCCCTCCAAACTATCGGTCGCTACATTCGTGACAGTTGGAATTGTTCTAACTGGCTGCTCGAATTCGGACCGACCGCCAACTTACCCGGTGACTGGCACAGTCACCTCGCAGGGGCAGCCTGTCGCCGGTGCTGCGATTACCTTTGTTCCGACAGGTACGGACGGCGAAGCTGCGTCTGCGATAACGGATTCCGAGGGGAAATACTCGCTCACGACGTGGGAAGCGGGCGATGGTGCACGGTCGGGTCAATATCGCGTGAAAGTAAGCAAACAACAGCAAGTAACCGTCGACCCATCCAAGATGGTGAAGAATCTTTCGATAGAAGAAGAGCAGAAGATCTACGTTGAGAACACAAATCCGCCTCCGCCCCCCAAGAGTTTGATACCAAGCAAGTACGAAAACGACCAGACCTCTGGCCTCACTCATACGGTCGAAAAAAAACCGACAACGTTTGATATCAAGATCGAGTAATGTAGCCTTCACGCTCTGCGTGAACGTGCGCCGGCCGTGGCGTGCCGCGCTTTGCGGCGGCTATCTTGGCTCGGCGGCCACGGTCGCGGATAGGGTCACGGATTTTCGCGTGCATCGCCGCGAGCGCCGGCCAGAGCGCTGGCGACCTGCCAATTACCACTCGCAAACGATGGTCGCCTTCCGTCGATTTGACCCCCAATGCCTTACGCCACTTGGTGACGGTTTGCCCGCGGATGCCCCACCAATACGCCACGGCCTTGCTTGCTTCGCGGCGAACGGCGCGGGCCAGGTCTTTGAATAGAACGAGCGATTCGGCGGCATGCGTTCGACCGATAGGCCAGGGGTGAAACCGCTTACCAGTCAGCTGCTCGGTAATCATCCCCCCGTCGTATTTCTACAGTGTGTGCGTCCCACGAGATCCTCCAGCCGTCGTCTCGTAAAAACTCTGCCAAAGCGCTAGCGCGACGTTCCCACATGACCGCTGGAGTTGGACGCCGGTCCACCCACCACCCGATGCCCATCGCCACTACCACCGTCAGCAGCACCAGCTCGCGGATCGTGAATCGGAACATGGACGATTTACCTGGCTTGGAGGCCGAAGGGGATTGAACACAGGAGCACAAGGAGAAGCCCAAGCGGTATCAGACCGGGTTCGTACCAAAGCGCTGCCGTCACCGGCGGCCCCAAGGCCAGCACGATCAGCAGTGTGCGGAGGCGGAAGCGGAACATAGAAAGCTATTTGTCGCGACGCCACATTCTTGAACCCCGCGTCTCATGCGGAAATGACTGCGATTTGCGAAGCATGCGATAGGCAACGACGAAGAACGCCGCGAACGCGTACCATCCAACCATTCCAACGACCGAGTGAGTCAGGAACCATGTAACTGCCAAGACTGGCGGCGCGATTCCCAGCACGACAAGTGGCGTGCTGAGCCGAAGTTGTGTAGGAGCGAGTCCGCGCCGCCGGCTTTCGCCATACTCCACCAGGGAGATTAGGGCATCGCGCAACCCCCACGCCAATAGCGACGGCACCAATGCAACAGAAAACAGCAGCGTGCGGAGGTAGAAGCGCATGATGCCCCAATTGTAGCCGGCGGGGAGGGGCGATTCAGCGAGAGCGGGGGCTAGGGATTGGTTAAGACAGTGCGTTCCGTAAGCCATTCTTCTACACACGCCGCTGGAGAATAGATGGCCGACAACGCCTTCGACGGATATGTACGAATCACGGTCACACCGGCGCCAGCGATTCGCTTCTCGCACAGCCAAAAGTACCCAGCGACGTAGGCCAGCGATGGCAACAGTGCAACCACGGCAACCACGAATGGAGCAACGAGCTTTCGTTCCAGTTCCATGCCGCTATTCTACGCCCGCCCGAAAATACCCCGCCAGAGTGAGGCGAGCGCGACTCAATCCTCGCGATTTCTCAGTGTCGATCTTGCGTTTGCTTTGTAGCCCATGGGAATGGATCGGGCGTCGTGTGCCGAGCTTCCGCCGGGTAGTCTCCCAATACACTCAATGGTGGATGCCACCGCCGCTACCTAATACGCCCCCGCCCCCGGCTACGTCCCCTGCCCCGGCTCCCGCGTCTGCTGGCTCCTAAGTCAGTTCACCCGTCGCCAGCACCAACAAGGCTTCAATTCCAGATTCTGCCCGCTATTCGTCGAACTCGACCTGGCAGCCCCATGTTTTGGCCAGCGCTGTCATTTCCGCGCGCAACTCATCCTTCGTCGTCGCCTTGGCAACCGCGAGGCTCAGTTCCGCGTACTGCTCGGGGGTCAGGCGCGGATGAAATAATACGTGCATTGCCCCGTCACGCATCAATAGGCGAAGTCCGGTTTCCATACCCTTAACGTATGAACGATTGCAAATCGGTCGGTACGGTGGGACGCGAAAGTGCGGGGCGGGCAACAATTCGCCGCTACGTCTGGGCCTTGCGGCGGGCCGCATCCCCTTGTCCAGTCCGGCCAGCACGGCCACACTGACCTTTGCCGCCGTCACTGGCCGGTCGGTCCACTCAGCGTGAGCCAGCTGGAGCTACTTCGGTTAGAATCTCGGGAAGAGGCCCATTTGGGGCCAAGGGGTAGCGCTCGATTCTCTGGAGGTCGCCCGATGATCGATTCCGAAGCGCACGTAACTGCCACGGCGGACTTTGCCGACTCGGATACCGTGTCGGTTGAGGGTGAACTCGCAAAGCCGGAAGGGTTTTTTCAGGGTGCGACCTGGTCGCTGCAAAAACTAGCGTCGTGGCTCGAGAAGACGAACATCGTGGCCGATGACGAACCGACGCAGCGAGCCGTCGATGCAACCAAGGCCCTGATTGCCGAGCAAGCGCGGCACGCCGCCGACAAGTTTCGGCCCGAGAAATAAGCGGGGCCAGCGCAATAGCCTTCGCCGCGGCGCCAGGCGCTCGTTGCCAACGCGAAACGGCCGGGCTACTTAGCGGTCGCTCTTCCGCACCTGCCGGTCGATTTGGCGCAGCGGCCAATAGAGCACTTCGGCCGCCCGGCTGCCGTAGCGGTACTGTTGCACGTAGCAAATGGCGTCGTGACCCATGACCAGTTTGCCGGACGTATCGACGAGGGCCGCATAGCTCGCCACGTAAGTGAGCGGCAGCAGAAGCAACATGGCGGAGACTAGAATCGGCGCGGCGCGCGAGGGCTTGTCGGTCATGGTGTATCGCCGGCGTCAACAAGGGGCTTGTCCTGTCACTAGACGAACTGGACAGCCAAACGGTTTTCCCTGTTGCTCCCACGTCGCATAACCGTCTGATTCGTTTGACAGTATCATTACGGTTGGTGCTGCGAGGTGCGTGGACATGCTTTCGATTCAAGGCGTAATGCGGCTGAAATCGGGCGGCATGTCCCGCCGCCGATTCCTGGAAGTCGGTTCCCTCGGCGGTTTGTCCATGGCCAGCCTGTCCGTTGCTGAGCTGTCGCTTGGCCGTCACGCAGCAGCTGGCGAGCCAAATCCGACCGAGCTCTCATTCGGTCGCGCGAAGCGGTGCCTGCTGCTGTTTCTGATGGGAGGGCCGCCGCAGATCGACACGTTTGATCCCAAGCCTGCCGCGCCGGCTGAAATTCGCGGCGAGCTGGCCGCGATCCCCACGAGTGTGCCCGGCGTCGCCTTTGGGGAGCTGTTTCCCAAGCTTGCCTGGCAAGCCAATCGCCTGTGTGTCGTGCGTTCGGTCACCCATAACGACCGCGTTCACACGTCGGCGGGCTACACCATGCTCACCGGCCGTGCGCATCCATCCGCCAATGCCGACGGCGTCGGGCCGCGGCCCAATCCGACCGATTTTCCGCATTGGGGGAGCTTGCTCGCCCTCGCTCAGCCGCGGGGTGAGGGCGTGCCCGTGTTCGCCGCGCTGCCAGAGCTTATCAAGGACGCCAATGTCAACGAGATCCCCGGCCAGGGCGCGGGGTTCCTGGGCCGGCAGTTCGATCCCTTTCGCATCAGCGGCGATGCAAAGACCGGCCAGTTCCGCCCGCCCGATATCGTGCTGCCCAGCGACGTCACGCCCGCGCGTCTGGCCGAGCGAAAGCTGCTGGCCGACCGGCTCGATGCAGCCTATCGCCGCGCCGATACGCCCGACGCTGGGAACGCTCTGGATATTTACCGCGCGCAAGCGCTCGACCTGCTTTCCCATCCAGGCGTGAGGCGGGCCTTTGACCTCGACCGCGAACAGCCGGCGCAGCGCGACGCTTACGGTCCGCATCTATTTGGGCTGGGCTGTTTGCTGGCTCGGCGGCTGCTTCAGGCGGGCGTGAGGCTCGTGACGGTCTATTGGCACTACGAAGGTCCCGACGATTCGCCGGTATGGGACACGCACGAGAACAACTTTCCGCATCTGCGGAATCGTCTCGCGCCGCCGACCGATCGGGCCGTGAGTGCGCTGCTCGATGACCTGGCCGCCCACGGACTGTTGGAGGAGACACTGGTCATCGTAATGGGCGAATTTGGCCGTTCGCCGAAGATCAATTCCAAAGGGGGCCGCGAACACTGGCCGCAGGTGCAATCGGTCTTGCTTGCGGGTGCGGGGATCCGCGCCGGTTCGGTCTATGGCTCTTCGGACAAAGTGGGCGGCTTGCCGGCCGAGCTGCCGGTTTCGCCGGCCGATCTGACGGCGACTTTCCTGCACCTGCTCGGCGTGCCGACGGCGATAGACATTCGCGATCCCACCGGCCGCCCGTTCTTGGCCAGCGAAGGCCGGGTCGTAAGTGGATTGCTCGCTTGAGGCCACAGAAGATTCTTCGCATCAACGGCGTCTCGCTGCGCCGTGATGGCCAGGCGACGAACAGCCTCGAATCTCGACTTTTCCAGAACTGAGCATTAGCCTGAAATGGCCGATGCTTTCCGCGGAGCACCATAAGAACCGCACTCGATGTCGGACGTCACCCAGATCCTTTCGCGAATCGAGTCCGGCGATCCGGCTGCCGCCGATCAACTTCTGCCGCTGGTGTATAGCGAGCTGCGGAAGCTGGCCGCGGCCAAACTGGCGCATGAGAGGCCAGGGCAGACCCTCCAGGCAACGGCCCTGGTGCACGAAGCCTACCTGCGACTTGTCAGGAATCAGGAGCCAGGAGTCAGGGACCAGGAACCAGGCAACGGCGCGCTGAATTCGGCCCCTGGCTCCCGGTCCCTGGCGCCTGCTTTCAACTCCCGCGGCCATTTCTTCGGGGCTGCAGCCGAGGCAATGCGGCGGATCCTGGTCGAGCGGGCCCGTCAGAAAGCCGGGCCCCGGCGCGGAGGCAAGCATCAGCGGATCAGTCTCGATGAGTGCGAAGTGCCCGACCAGCGGCCGCTGGAAATCCTCGCCGTTCATGAGGCGATCGACGCCTTGGCCGCCGAATCGCCGATCAAGGCCGACCTCGTGAAGCTCCGCTATTTCGCTGGAATGAGCCATCAGGAGGCCGCCGAAGCGCTGGGCATTTCGCGGCCCACAGCCGACCGCCACTGGGCCTATGCCAAGGCCTTCCTCTATGCGGCGCTAGAAGACGATCAGGATTGCTGAGACAATCGAGGCTTGGCGCTCGGAGAAGGCATGGCCTTCTGCCAGTTTCCCGGAAAATCCGCGCGGGCAGCGATGCATCTGACTTGCAACTCTCGCACTGCCCAATGGCCCTTCGTGCGGCGAGCCCATCCGTATGACCATTACCCAGACCGTCGATCAGATCTTCGCCGAGGCCCTGGCCATTTCGGCGGGGCCGGAGCGGTCGCGTTTCATTGACCAGGCGTGCGGGACCGATGACGGCCTGCGCTGGCGTGTTCTGCGATTGCTCCGGGCCCACGACGACGCCCAGAGCTTTCTGGAGTTGCCGGCGGTTGACCCGGCGTCCACGGCCGACGCTGTTTTCGAGCGCCCCGGAACGCTGATCGGCTCCTACAAGCTCCTTCAGCAGATTGGCGAAGGGGGCTTTGGCATCGTCTTCATGGCCGAGCAAACCGAGCCGGTGCGACGCAAAGTGGCCCTCAAGCTGATCAAGCCCGGGATGGACACGCGGCAGGTGATCGCGCGCTTCGAGGCCGAGCGGCAGGCGCTGGCCGTGATGGACCACCCGAACATCGCGCGCGTGCTGGACGCAGGGACCACGGAGTTCGGCCGGCCCTACTTCGTTATGGAGCTGGTCCGCGGCATTCCCATCACCCAGTACTGCGATGAAAACAATCTGCCGATTCGCGAGCGACTTGTGCTCTTTGCTACGGTTTGCCAGGCGATCCAGCACGCACATACCAAGGGAATCATTCATCGCGACATCAAGCCCACGAACGTGCTGGTTACGCGTCTGGACGGTCAGCCGCTCGTCAAAGTGATCGACTTCGGCGTCGCCAAGGCGATGGGGCAACAGCTCACGGACAGGACGCTGTTTACTGAGTTCGCCCAGATGATCGGCACGCCGCTCTACATGAGCCCCGAGCAGGCGGAGCTATCGGGCACCGACATCGACACGCGAAGCGACATTTACTCGCTGGGCGTGCTCCTTTATGAATTGCTGACCGGCTCAACGCCGGTGAGCAAGGAACAGCTCAAGCAGGCGGCATTTGACGAAATCCGCCGGATTATCCGCGAGGATGAGCCCCCCAAGCCGAGCACGCGGATCAGCACGGCCGAAGCCGCCCCCAGCATCGCCGCTCACCGGCACACTGAGCCGGCGAAGCTGGCGCGGCTGGTCCGCGGCGAACTCGACTGGATCGTGATGAAGGCGCTGGAGAAGGAGCGCGGCCGCCGCTATGAGACGGCAAGCGCATTCGCGGCCGACGTGCTGAACTATCTGGCCGACGAGCCGGTGCTGGCTTGCCCGCCATCGGTGGGCTACCGACTGCGGAAGTTTGTGCGGCGGAACAAGGCAGCACTGGCCACCGCCACCATAGCGAGTTTCGTGGTGCTGCTCGCTGTGGTGAACCTCACGGTAGCCACAGCCGCGATTGTGATCGTCGCGCTGGTGCTGGGAATCGTGGTCAGCACCTGGCAGGCCCTGCGAGCAATCAAGGCCGAGAAATTGGCGCAAACGCGGCTGCAAGCGGAAACGAAGGCCCGCACCGACGCGGAACAGGCCCGGCAGGAGCTGGAAGAAAAGGTCCGCCAGATTGCCCTCCATTCCAAGTACAAGTCGGAATTCCTGGCGAACATGTCGCACGAGCTCCGCGCGCCACTCAACAATCTGTTGAATCTTTCCGACCAGTTCTCGAAGAATCCCAATGGCAAACTCACACCCCAGCAGATGGAATCTGCCAAGACCATCCACTCGTCGGGCAGCGACCTTGTGAACTTCATGAGCGACCTTCTCGATCTGTCGAAGATCGAATCCGGCGCCCTCGAGGTCGATGTGGGCGAACTACGGCTGGACGAACTCGGCCAATTCGTCGAGCGTACGTTCCGACCTGTTGCCGAAGCGAAGAACATCGAATTCTCCGTCCAGTTCAGCGAGAATTTGCCGGAGTCGATACTCACCGAGCCCAAGCGGCTCCAGCAGATCATCAAGAACCTGCTCGCTAGCGCACTGAAGTTCACTCAGCATGGCCGGGTGCGACTGTCGGTTCAGTTTGTCTCGAGCGGCTGGAGCACCGATCTCGAAAACCTCAATCTGGCGCCCTCCGTCTTGGCATTCGAAGTGGCCGACACCAGCATCGATATCTCTCCCGAAAAGCAACGGACCATCTTCCAGCCCTTCCAACAGATCGATAGCGCCGCAAGTCGTGATGATGGCGGTACGGGACTCAGTCTAGCGCTCAGCCATGAACTGACGCGGCTCTTGGGCGGCGAGATCCGCGTGGCCTCCCATCCGGGACGCGGGAGCACGTTCACGCTCTATTTGCCCCAGACGACAGGCCCCTCCGGCGCGTCGCACAAGCGGTAGGCCCCGGCCTAGGGCAAGCGGCAGGAGAAGTCCGACGTATCAGCAGCGGCTCAGCGGTCGGTTGTCCGGCCGCGGCCTTTGCGATCGACTTCGGACCAGCGCCGGCGAATCGCCTGGACCTTCCGCTCCACAGTTCGCAGGACGCAACCCAATTCCTCGGCAATCTCCTCGTTGGTGTAGCCCGCCGTCTTCCAGACGGCAATCGACTTCAGCTCCTCATCGCCCAGCGCGCCCAGCAGCAGCTCGCACTCCTCCGCCACCTGGACGACGAATTCAGGGCTCGCCTGGCGACTGGCAATTCGTTCGGGACTGGCATCCCGGATCGGGGCAGCCGCGGGCGAAGCCTGCTTGTCAGTTGCCGAACCTCCGCGCTTTTGGCGGCCCTCGCGGCGGACCTGATCGATCGACATGCGAACGGTCAGCGTCACCAAGAGTCGCCACAGGTCGTCGCGATTGCGGACCTTGGGCAGCCGCCCCTGCTCCGCGCTCTGGCAAAACCGGGCAAAGGCGGCCAGCGCCACGTCTTCTTCATCGGCGGCGCGGCGGGCCTTGCCCGACAGCTTCCGGCGGGCCAGCCCGACCAGTTGGCGGAAATATCGCTGCCAGAGCAGCTGGGCCGCCGAGTGATCGCCGGCTTTCAACTTTCCCAGATGGACTGAAACCGAGCCTTCGGACGTCACTCTGACGACTCCGACTACGCGAACCAAGCGGTGAACCAACTCGATTGTAGATCGCGCGGCCTCAAACCGATAGTTGCCGGGCAGACCCGGTGCAACCGAGGGACGCCAGCTTACGCGACGATCTCCCGAATCACGTGTCCGCTCACATCGGTCAGGCGAAAATCGCGACCGGCGTAGCGATACGTCAGCCGCTCGTGGTCGAGGCCCAACAGGTGCAAGATCGTTGCGTGCAAGTCGTGCACACTTGTCGGATTCTCGGCGGCTTTGAAACCGAATTCGTCGGTCGCGCCGTAGGTTGTTCCGCCTTTGACGCCGCCGCCGGCCAGCCAGACCGAGAAGCCGTAATGGTTGTGGTCGCGGCCAAGTTTCGATTTGCCGTCACCCCCCAGCTCGACCGAAGGCGTGCGGCCAAACTCGCCGCCCCACACCACTAGCGTGTCGTCGAGCATTCCTAGCCGCTTCAAATCGGTCAGCAGAGCGGCGATCGGCTGGTCGAGTTCCGTCGCCAGCTTGCGATGGTTGGCCTCGATGTTGTCGTGATTGTCCCACGGCTGCCCGGCCCCGTGCCAAAGCTGCACGTACCGCACGCCGCGCTCAAGGAGCCGCCGGGCGATCAGCGTCTGCCGGCCGTGTACGCCGCTGCCGTAAAGCTGGTGGACTTCCTGGCTTTCGCGCGACAGGTCGAAGGCCTCGGCCGCTTCGGTCTGCATGCGGAAGGCCAGCTCGAACGTCTGAATGCGGGCGTCCAAGCGGTCATCGGGGCGGCCCGCGCGATGCTCGGCGTTCAGCCGGGTCAAAAGGTCGAGCTGCCGCCGCTGCATCGCCGTCGTCGCATGCGGATGCGTGATGTTCTCGATCAGCCGGTCGAGCTGCTCGTGCTTGGAGTCGATGAACGTCCCCTGGAACGCCCCCGGCAAAAACGCCGACTGCCAATTCTCGGAATCCTTGATCGGCATGCCGCCCGGAACCATCGCGATGAAGCCGGGCAGATTCTGATTCTCCGCCCCGAGGCCGTAGAGCACCCACGCCCCGACGCTCGGCCGGGCCTGCACCGAGTCGCCGCAGTTCATCAGCATCAGCGACGGCTCGTGATTGGGCACGTGGGCATACATCGAGCGGATCACGGCCAGGCTGTCGGCGTGCTGGGCGGTCTTGGCGAAAATCTCGCTGATCTCAAGGCCGCTCTCGCCGTACTTCGCGAACTTGAAGGGCGAGGGAAACGCGGCCCCGGTCTTCCGCTCGGTGAGCAATGTGCTCGGCAGCGCCTGGCCGGCATATTTGGCCAGGGCCGGCTTCGGGTCGAACGTATCGACGTGCGACGGCCCGCCGTTGCAGAAAAAATGGACGACGCGCTTGGCCCGCGCGGCAAAGTGCGGCTGCTTGGGCGCCAGCGGACCACTCGCGTCTTGACCGCCGGCCTTCGCCTCCGCGGCGTGCAGCGCGACACCGCCCAGCAGACCCTGGTCGGCCAACAGCGACCCCAGGCCGAGCATTCCCAGGCCCGTCCCCGCCCGGCACAACATGTCGCGACGATTGAGAAACATATCCACCTCGCTCCCGTCTCGTCGTAGGACAAGTGCCTCACTTGCCCATTCTCTCTTCCCTGTCCCCTCAGCCGCAATTCTCAACGGCCAAAACCTGGCTCACAACGATGCATGCATAATTGCAAAAAAACTCGCCGACGCCATTTTCACCGCAAATCTTTTACCCGCAACGACTTGCGATCAAAAACCAGCGGCCAAGTTTATGCACATTATGCAGGTTAAGCACCGACACCCCCAACTTCGAGCGGGCCAGGCATGGCTACCCTTTCCGCCGACAGCTGATCCCGGCTCATATCACCCGATGTTTTTCTCCGACTCCTGATTGCTACTCCAATCTCCCTAACTGCTTGCCTGCCAATACCTTCCGCTATCACCGGCTGTCTGCCGCCGGACTAATAATATGAGTGATATGAGCCGATGAACCGCCACACGCTCACGCCACACAACGTGCTCAAACCCATTAATCGCCGTGCCAACACAAACCCGTGCCTATTAAACACCTGTCCACACGAAAAGTCTCGCTTTGCCGGACAACATTTTCTGGAAATTTCGCAGCAAGGTCGAACACACCTAGCCGCGGAGCGGCGACAGTTAATAGCCCCGGCCGTGAGGCCGGGGTCCGCGCCCCAGTGGCGCCAAATGAGCCCCGAAGGGGCGACATACACAGCGCGCGCCGTCAGTTCGCCTACTCCCCAGTTGTCCTCGACCCGCCGCGGCACACGGGGCTAGACTGGCGAGCAACATGGAGGGCTGGCCGATGTTTCGATTTACGATTCGTGAGTTGCTGATTCTGACCGTGACCGCGGGGCTGGCGGTGGGTTGGTGGTTGGAGCACGCAAAGAACAGTCGCGCCGCCGAAAGGCTACGGGTGGTCGAGAAAATGCTCCAACACACTTTAGACATGTACGAAGAGCACACTGGCCGCAAAGTGGGAATCTCTGCCGATGGCTACTCGGCGGGCCAAGATATATCGTATCACTCTCAGAAGACGGAGTCGGCCACCAAGCACACGGCACGGACATGGACCCGGAAGTAGATCGACGCATTATCATCGCTGGCGTGGTGATACTGGCGGTCCAGCTCCAGATTTTCGTAATCCTTTACTGTGCTCTGGTACTGTAGTCCAACACGCCAGCGCCCAGGTGTTCTCACCCCGCAACTCTGGCGGGGCTTTTTCGTAAGCGGGTACAATGACAGTCGTCGAGGTAGAACACGCGTGGCGAGCTATGTTCTTGGAATTGCACTGCTGGCGATCCTGGCTCTCAACCTGGCTGCCGTGGGGATGATGGCCATTGCGTTTGGCATGATCATTCGCAGGGGAGGATGGAAGGCAGCTATTGACGATGCCACTTGGACTCCACCGGAAAGGAGGCTAATGAGGGCAGGCGCTGGCGCTGGCGTGATCACAGGCATTAGTTATTTCGTGTTCTTTGCGGCGGCGGACCACTTCCTAGGCGTCCCTAATCCGCTCTGGTGAGTCAGGCTGCCTCGCGTCTTCTGGCGGGACGGGAGGGAAAAGGGGATAAGTCCAATTACGCCATAATTGGACTTATCCCCTTTTCGCCACCATTTGCAACTTCCTATTCGTCCCGCAGGGCATCAAGGGTCTGGTTTCGGACAACGGCGATGGCACGTACACAACCGCTACCCTACAAAATGACGGAAGCGTTCTCACAGAAACCCGCCATTACTCGGCCACCAAAAAGAAATAGCCCCTATGTTCCGATTCACGATCCGCGAGTTGGTGCTAATGACGGCTATCGTGGCCCTGGCGGTGGCGTGGTGGGTAGACAGGTCTCAAGTCGCCTCGGCAAAGCGAGCATTTGAGACTGACGCCCGATCCATGTCTCGATACTTTGACGCAAACCGGAGTCCGTACGCAGACGATGCTGAACGGATGAAGGAATATTTTCAGAAGTACCACGGGGGCCCCGCTCGCTGAATCGCCCCTCCGCGCCGGATACAATCAGCGGTATGTTCCGATTTTCGACGCGAGAGTTGATGGGTGTGCCGGCGATTGCCGCTGCCGCGTGCGCTGTCGCGATGTGGATTGGACCTCCAGACCCTTACATTCAACTATTCGGGGCAGCGGGCATGTTCGGATTCGGAACGATCAGCTACATCGGCGGGGTGATGATGGCTCGGCAGCGCTAGTCAAGAAGCTTCGAGCCTGCCCTAGCTCATTCCCCGCTGCGAGGCATTTTGCTTGCCGCCGGGGCCGGGTGCCAGCGACAATCGAGGGTATGGAGCACAAGCCTGCAATGAGTGATGACTTTCCAGCCTGTCCGAGTTGCGGCAGCAAGCGAGTCGCTAGAATTCTCTACGGACTTCCCGATGATACGCCAGAGTTGCTCAGTGAGATCAAGGTAGGAAAGGCAACACTCGGCGGCTGCTGCATCGACGACAATGATCCAAAGTGGAAGTGCCACGACTGCCTGCTTAAATGGGGCACGTCGCCACCAACGCCCTAGATTGCTCACGCTACTCTGGCGGGGCTTTTTCGGGCGGGGACAATGGTGGGGTCAGCGGCAATGGCCAGAGGGAGTGAA
>Ga0065705_10001999_pt1 | contig 16587 bp, 8 predicted proteins | sample SwibulcommuniRL2_FD_59092 | JGI IMG/M metagenome (GOLD analysis project Ga0065705, IMG submission 59092) | Bulk soil microbial communities from switchgrass field near Rose Lake, East Lansing, Michigan, USA - RL2 Bulk Soil v2 (version 2) | ecosystem: Environmental > Terrestrial > Soil >...
CCAATGTAAAGATCGCCGGTCACGCCGATCGGAACAGGTCCCAGATTTGTACCCAGAATGTGAACCTGTGTATTGGCGATCGGTTTGCCGATGGGAATGCCACCGTTTGAGTCCTGCTGCGATATTTTTTCCACCCGATAGAGGCTCGACCAAATTGTAGTCTCAGTGGGACCGTAAAGGTTCCAAAGCTCGCAGCCGCGTTCCAATAACTGACGGGCCAGATCGTTGAGCAGCGCTTCACCGCCGCACAGAATCCTCAGGTCAGGTTTTCCCTGCCAGCCCGCGTCTATCAACATCCGCCAGGTGGCGGGAGTAGCTTGCATGATGGTGGCTCTACAGTGTTCCATTTCGCCCATAAGGAGAACCGGGTCAGAGGCAGTTTCCCGGTCAGCAATGACTACCTTTGCTCCGCTGATGAGGGGAAGATAGAACTCCAATCCTGCAATATCGAAGGAAAGGGTGGTGACTGCGAGCAGGGTGTCATGCGCCGTCAGACCCGGCTGTCTCTTCATGGATGTGAGAAAATTGACGACAGCCCTGTGTGGGATCATCACGCCTTTGGGCTTACCCGTCGAACCACTTGTATACAGTACATAGGCTAGATGATCAGGAGAATCCTGCTGAAATTCCTGGCGGGAGCTATGCTCTTCTGTCTTGGCAATCTCGTCGAGCAGGATGATTTTTCCTGCGTAGTCCGGGAAAAGGGATACGAGAGCAGTCTGTGTGATCAGCACCGGTGCAGAACAATCAGCCAGCATGAACGCAAGACGCTCAGGCGGAAAGGTCGGGTCAAGGGGCACGTATGCTCCACCGGCTTTGTGGATGCCCAGCAAAGCCGCCAGCATGTGAAGCGAACGCTCCACGCACAGCCCGACAAGGGTTTCAGGCTTAACGCCCGCCTTTCGCAGGAAAGCCGCCATGAGCTCGGCGTGTTCGTCGAGTTCACGATATGTCCATTGCCGATCGTGGAATAGCACGGCAACACCCTCAGGTGTGCGAGCGACCTGTTCTTCGATCAGTTGATGCAAGCATACTTCGGGATATTTAGCTTCGGTAGCGTTGATCTCATTGAAGAGAAGCTGTTCCTCGTCTGAAAGAAGCGGGATGGTCGAGAGAGGTCGATCAGGCGCGGCTGTAATTCCATCCAACAAGTTCTGGAAGTGTTCGGCGAAGCGCTCGATCGTGGAAGGATCGAATAGATCGGGGTTGTAGATGAATGCCGCAGATAGTCTGTCGCTGGTTTCCGCCATCATCAGAGTCAGATCGAATTGCGACGGCTGCCGCAGCAGGCTCATCGATTCGACCTCCAATCCGTCCAAAGGGATGCGCGTGCCTGGTATCCCAAGCGCCATCGAACTCAGATTGCGCACGTTTTCGACATGCGCTTTTTCGAAGATGAACGTGGTTTCAAACAACGGTGGTCGGCTCGCGTCGCGGTGGGGGATATGCAATCGATCGGCCAGCAACGCCGGAGGGAAATCCTGATGGTCGAGTGCATCCAACACTGCCTTGCGTACCTGCTCAAGGACCGCGGCAAAGCCCGGATCATTTGAAAAATCTGTACGCATACCCACCGGATTCACAAAATACCCCATCAGCCCTGCAAGATCTGGATGCGTCCTTCCAGCCATGGCGGAGCCGACAAGAATATCGGTCTGGCCGGTATAACGATGCAGCAGCGTTTGGAAAGCTGCCAGCAAAGTCATATAAAGAGTCGCGCCATGCGAGGCTGAGAGATCTTTCAGCCTTTGAGTCAGTTCGCTGCTGATGCGCAGGTGCTGCGTTTCGCCTCGATAGGTTTGAACCGGTTTGCGGGGCCGATCGGCGGGCAGATTTAGAACCGGCAATTCGCCTGATAATCGATTCCGCCAGTATTCCCAGTGACGTTCTCCTTCGAAGCCTGTCACGGTCTCATTGCGCCAGTGGGCAAAATCGATATAAGAGTGGCTCAATGGCGGAAGGGTTGGCGCTATTCCACTTTTTTCCGAGGCATAGTACATCATCAATTCGGAAGCCAGCAGCGTCATCGACCAAAAATCGGTGATGATATGGTGGACCGCGATCAGCGCAACTGTTTCCTCGGGTGATCGATGGAAGAGAACCGCTCGGAACGCGGGTTCACACTCGAGGTCGAACGAGCGAAATGCATAGTCTTCCAAACAGGACTGCAGAGCCTCATCCGTCCAGCCCGCGGCATCTTCTTCAACGAGTGGTAATGGCAGTTGAGGGTGGACGGTTTGCATGGGTTGACCGTCCAGCACTTTGAAGGTTGTCCGCAGGACGGCGTGTCGCTGCATTAAGTTTGTGAAAGCCCGCTGCATAGCGCCGCGATCGAGCCTACCGAGCAGGCGCACCGCCCCGGATACATTGAACGAAACTCCTTCTGGCATGAATTGGTCAAGGAGCCACATCGCCTGTTGATTGTGCGTGAGCGGATGAAAACCATGCAACGGTTGATGCGGGATCGCAATCGAACGGCCCATGAACCCCTTGAGTTGGTCCAGGATCTGCGCCACCAATCCGCTTATTGTAGGTCCCTGCAGCAGACTGGAAACGGGCAACTGGATTCCCAGCTTTGATTCCATAACATTCTTGAGCTCGATCGCCATCAGGGAATCAAGTCCCATGGTGTCCAGCGGTTGATCCAGCCTTAAAAGCCCCGGTTCCATTCCCAGGATGCGCGCAGCACGTCGCTGCAGAAAATCTTCCAAAAGATTCTGTCGCTGAGCCGGATCCGAAGCGAGCAGTGCGGCAAGATCCAACTCATTAAACGAAGATTGCCCTGCATGAGGTTGTTTATGATTGCCACGACCGTTATTATCCTCATGCGCCANATGAGAACGCCCATTCGAGCGCGTCCCGCTGGAAGGCAGTGGCGCCTGAAGCTTCTCCGGCGTGGCATTGTCTAAAGTCTTGACCGCCGGGACCTGATGGCTCGCCTTCATCGTGGATGCTTCAAGCCAGTAGCGCTGACGATCAAAGGGATAATTGGGCAAGGAGACTCTATGACGAACATATCCCTGGTCGAACCCTGTCCAGTTTATGGCTGCGCCGAGAACGTAGAGTTTGCCAAGGCTATCCAAAATGGTTTGCCAGGCTTCCTGCCTCTGCCGTAAGGATGGTAACCAGCTGAGGTTGGAATCAGGCAGGCAGCGTTTACCCAAGCCAAGCAACGTGGGCGTCGGACCAATTTCAATAAACGTATCAATGCCAAGTTTCTCAAGAGATTGCATGCCGGCATGGAACTTTACTTCCTCGCGGATGTGATCCCGCCAGTAAGCAGCACTCGGGACGGAATCAGGTGCGAAGAATTCACCGGTCAGGTTCGAGCCCAATGGGATACCAGGAGCAGAAAACTCAAATCGGCGCGCGGCTGTCTCCAGTTGATCCAGGATTGGATCCATCAACGGCGAATGGAAGGCGTGCGAAACGGTGAGAGCTTTGGATGCTATTCCAAGGCTGGTGAGAGAATCCACGACAGCCTGCACTGCGGATGCTTCGCCGGAGATCACAGTATTCTCAGAGCTGTTACTTGCGGCAACAGACACCTGGTCTCGATAAGGTTCCAATGACTCTGCAATCCGCGCTGCATCCGCGAAGACGGCAACCATGGCTCCATTCCTTGGCAAGGCACCCATGATTCTCGCTCGTTCGGTGATGAGTCTTAAACCGTCTTCCAGTGTAAAGACTCCCGCAATGCACGCGGCAACATATTCACCCACGCTATGACCGAGAAGGGCGTCTGGCTCAATACCGCAGGAGCGCCACATCTGTGCGAGGGCGTATTCAAAGGCAAAGAGTGCTGGCTGGGTATAGGTCGTCTGGTGAATGACCGCCTCATCTGCGGACGAAAACAGCACATCCAAGAGGGGACGATCCAGCAGTGGCTCAAGGATTTTCGCACACCGATCGAGGCTGGCATGAAAAACGGGCTGGGTTTCATATAACTGTCTGCCCATACCCGCATATTGTGAACCCTGCCCGGTGAACAGGAAGGCGACCTTCGGTGGCGTACCAGGTTTTATTTGACCAATCGAGACTGCGGGTGAGGCTGAGCCACCGACAAATTCATCGAGTTCCTTCTTCAATTCATCTGTGGAACCGGCTTGAATGGACAGCCGGTGTTCGAAATGGGCACGGCTTGTGTTTGCCGTAAATGCAATATCCTGAAGTGTTAGCTTCGCGGTGTCGAGTGTTTCATGGAGTCGAAACGCAAGCTCCTGTAACGCTGGTTCGCTTTTCGCCGACAAGGCCAGGATGTGCCTGGGGCGCTCGGGATTTTCTGCCGCTTTGATGGCGACCGGTTGAGCGTCGGAGAGAATGACATGTGCATTCGTGCCGCCAAACCCAAAAGAACTGATACCCGCAAAACGTGGCTGTTCGCGACGTTTCCAGGGTCGAAGGTAGGTCCCGATCTCCAGTCGCGAATCTTCCAGGGCGAGATACGGATTAACTTCCCTTAAATGGAGATGCGGCGGGATGGCTTCGTTCTGTAATGAAAGCACCGACTTGATCAGCCCGGCAATCCCCGCCGCAGATTCAAGATGACCGATATTTGTCTTGACTGAACCAAGCAGCACTCTGCTGTTGAATCCATCTGCATCGAGAACCGCGCGCAAGGAAGCGATCTCAATCGGATCGCCGAGCGGGGTGCCCGTCCCATGCGCTTCCACATAACTAATTTGATCGGGTGAGACCTGCGCTTCTGCCAATGCCTGTCGAATGACATCCTGTTGAGCAAGTCCGTTCGGCGCGGTCAGTCCGTTGCTGCGACCATCCTGGTTCACAGCCGAACCGCGAATTAGCGCCAGGATGTTGTCTCCATCTCGCAGTGCATCCGTGTAACGCTTGAGCACCACGACTCCGCAGCCTTCGCCGCGTACATATCCATTTGCATTCGCATCGAAGGTTTTGCAGCGACCATCCGGTGACAGCATTCGCGCTTGCGAGAAAGTGATCGTCAGTTCCGGCGTCAAGATGAGGTTCACGCCTCCCGCCAATGCCACATCGGACTCGCCGTTTCGCAGGCTCTGGCAGGCGAGATGCACAGACACTAATGAAGAGGAACAGGCTGTGTCCACTGCCATGCTGGGACCACGCAGGTCAAAGACATACGACAGACGATTCGCCGCGATGCTGTGTGCGTTCCCTGTCCCGGAATAGGCATCCATCATTTCCGGGCTGTTAAGCAGGCGCGAGTAATCATAACCACTAATGCCTACGAAGACACCCGTGCGCGTGCCGGCCAGACTTTGAGGCGGGATAAACGCATTTTCCAGAGCTTCCCAGCTTACCTCCAATAACAGGCGCTGCTGCGGATCCATGCGCGCAGCTTCGCGCGGGGAAATACCGAAGAAGTGTGGATCGAACAAGTCCACACGATCGAGAAAACCACCCCATCTCGTTGTGGTTTTTCCCAGAGCAGGATTTTCGGAATGGAATGCATCCACATCCCAGCGATCGGCAGGGACTTCGGTGATCGCATCCACGCCGTTGCGTAACAACTCCCAGAATGCTCCTGGATTTGGAGCGCCCGGAAAACGACAGCTCAAACCAATGATGGCAATCGGTTCTTTCGTGAATTTTGGAGAATATTGTACCGGCGCGGTTGAGGTGCTTGCGAGGCTGGCTGGCAAAGGATCACCTGCCAGATAATTTGCCAGCAATTCTATGGTGGGATAATCCCATGCCAGCGTAGGCGAAAGTTTACGATCGAGAAAAACTTCCAGGTCACCTGTAAGGCTGACCGCTTGAACGGAACCTAATCCATAATAGGTGAACGGTTGCCGGGGATCGATCGATGCAGAATCCGATTCAAGCATGGCGGCAACGCGCGTGATCAACCAGGATTGAAGTATGGGCGCCGAATGCTCCCGCTGTTCGTGGTCCGCGGGTTTTGGAGCTGGTGTTAGATTCTGTTCACTTCGTCGGGATGCCCCTTGAGATTTTGCATTCCACTGACCAACGACTTCCAACGTATTTTCCAGGAACGAATTCTTGCATGCGCGCCGCTGGATCTTGCCACTGGACGTCTTGGGAATGCTCATCGGCTTAACTAAGACAATGGCAAATACTTGAAGGTCATGTTTTTCCGCCACAGCCTGGCGTATGGCAGAAGCGACTTCAGCAACATCCGCCTGTCTTCCCTGGCGCGTGACCTCTTGCACAATGACAAGTTGTTCCTTGCCATTGTCTGTGATAGAAAACGCAGCTCCTGCGCCGGATTGGAGAGCAACATGCGATGACTCTACCGTCAGTTCGATATCCTGGGGATAGTGATTGCTTCCATGAATAATAATCAGATCCTTCAGGCGACCTGTGACGAAGAGCTCGCTATTATGGAGAAATCCCAGATCTCCGGTGCGAAGAAACGGACCTTCACCGGTGTCCGCTAAATATGCCTTGAACGTTTTACGAGTTTCTTCTTCGAGTCCCCAATAGCCCTGCGCGACGCTGGGTCCGGAGACCCAGATTTCGCCAACGTGGTCAGGAGCGCATCTCTCCATGCTTGTTGGATTCGCAATCACGATTTGCTGATCGATGATGGAATGACCGCAATCCACCATGGTCACTGAACCCGCATCCTCTGCCGAAGCTGGGACAACGTGATCACGTTCGAGAGCTTTTCGATCCACCGTGAGCGTACGCGGTTCACCCGCGCCATCTCCACCTGCGACGATCAATGTGCTCTCTGCCATTCCAAAGCACGGATAAAACGAAGACGTGCGGAAGCCGCACCCGGCAAAAGTTCGCGCGAACCGTTCCAACGTTTCGGGACGAATCGGTTCGGCTCCACAGAATGTAAGGGATAAAGAACTTAGGTCCAGGGTTTCAATCTGTTCAGGGGAAATCCTGTCAACGCATAAGTCGTAGGCGAAGTTGGGTGCGCCCGTAATGGTTGCCTTATAGCGGCTAATCGTCTCGAGCCAGCGGAACGGGCGTTGCAGGAAGGATACCGGTGACATCAGCGTCGACGGGACGGATAGATAGATTGGCTCAAGAATGCCACCGATCAGTCCCATGTCGTGGTAACTTGGCAGCCAAAAAACACCAACCCCACTGGAGTCGATCTGAAAGCCATGACGGATCGCCTCCAGGTTGTGCATCAGGTTTCCGTGAGTCAACATCACGCCCTTGGGTTGACTGGTGGAACCTGATGTGTATTGAAGGAATGCAAGGGTCTCAGAAGAGATATTTGGGTGACGCCAGTCCGCTTCGATCCCAGCTGAAACCTGCTCGGTGTTTAACCAATGGAGCGCCGCCAGATTCGGTGAGTGTTCGAATCGCTGCTCGATGTTGTGGAGGATCGCTGACGTGGTGAGTGCAAACGTTGCCCGTGAATCTGCGACAATGGATTGAATGCGCGGCACTGGGCGGTTCAGTCGCGGCGGATAAGCCGGAACGGCAGTAACCCCAGCATATAAACAACCGCAGAACGCAGCGATGTAATCCAGCCCGGGGGGAAATAGCAGTAGAGCTCGTTCGCCGCTGGCGCCAAAGCTTTCTAACCAGGCGCCGATGGCGCGCGCCCTGCGATCCAGTTCGGAAAACGTAATTGTGATGGGCTCAGAATCGTCGTCCTGAATGAATCGGTATATGAGGCGGTTGGGCTGTTGCTCTGCCTTCCGCCGCAGCAGGTCGATCATATTTTTGGGTAGACCGGATGATTGGGAGTCCAAGAGGGATCAGTGCTCCATGAGGAATAAATGCTACCGGGGTTATCCGAATAATTTTTGATTTATAACACAAAAGTGTTCCTTCATTATAAGCATTTAGTACCGGTCCTTCGGCTCCAATATGGTTGAGGAATGTAACTTTCCCATTGCTTGACATGGTTTCCCAAAAAGGTATAATCTTTTCGATTACTACCTCTTTTATCTGTATTTATTATGCTTCTTCAACCTGGGGAACATCCTTGAAAATCCCTCGATTGTAGAGGGATGTTTGATATCAGTTGGAAACTCATCTGCAGACCACCCTGAAGGATCAGACTCGTGACCCAAACAAGCGGTTTCAAGCTCACCATTATCGATAACCAAAATTTAAGTCCTGCGACCGACTATGAGCTCATAAAATCAGAGATCGTTGTCGGTCGCGATCAGGAAAATTCGGATCTCGCGGTTGCCTATTCGGCGGTCTCGCGACGTCATGCGCGATTGATACGAGAGGGGGATGTTTATTTTGTGGAGGATTTGGGGAGCAGTAATGGAACATTCCTTAATGGTCAAACGCTCAATGGGCGCCACCCCTTAAAATCAGGTGATCGGATCCAACTGGGGCAGGCTGTCACGTTGATTTATCAGGCGCCCTTGGCAGAATCTGCAGCGACGGCTCTACACGCCGCTCCTGTGATGTCTGCCGGGCTGCAGACCATGATCGGCGAAGAGCCCATGTTGCCGCTGGTGAACCAGGCACCGCCGCGATTGACCGTGACGATCGCCGGGGAAAAGACCAATACATATTCACTGACCGCTCAAACGCTGACCATCGGTCGAGCCGAAGGAAACGATATCGTAATTCCCTCGCAGGTTGTTTCGCGTCAGCACGCACAGTTGCAGAAGGTGGATGGCGGCTATAAATTATCGCTTGCTCCTGAAGCGAAGAACGCCTTCCTCCTCGAAGGACGACCCCTGGATGGTCCGCGTGTACTGCGTCATGGAGACACGCTCCGAATCGACAGCACGGATCCGGGCATGCTGGTGACGCTTACGTATGACGCTCCCAGCCAGGAAGCCGCGAAAGTCGAACGTGACATTGTCTTCGGAGAGAAGACCCTTGTCCAGATCGGTCGTGATTCGACGAACGATGTAGTTCTTCCGTCTCCCAATGTCTCGCGCTTTCATGCACAGGTGGAGCGAGTCGGTCAACGCTACCGCGTCGAAGACTTGCGCAGCTCCAATGGGACATTCGTCAACGGCGAACGCATCGAAGGTCCTGTGTGGTTGAAACCCAATGACACCATCCGTATCGGGCAGTTCCGTTTTGTGATGGGTAAGGATCAGCTTGCCAAGTACGATGATAGCAAGGGATTAAGGGTAGACGTTGTGGGGTTGAATAAATGGGTGCGCAAGGACCTCAATATCCTTCAAAATATTTCTGTTGCATTGCAACCGAGGGAATTCATCGTTGTAGTTGGGCAGAGCGGTGGTGGAAAGTCGACATTTGTCGATGCGGTCGCAGGGTATCGACCGGCGACGCCTCCTTCGAAAGTGTATGTCAACGATGTTGATATTTATGCTCATTTCGATGCTATTCGCAATGAAATCGGTTTCGTGCCGCAGAAAGATATCATCCATATGGAGTTGACCGTCTATCAGGCGCTGGATTATGCAGCGCAGCTGCGGATGCCGACGGATACATCCAAAGAGGAGCGCCACAAGCGCGTCATGGAAGTGCTTCAGGATCTGGATCTTGTGCACCGGCAGGATGTGCAGATCAGCGGCTTGAGCGGTGGACAGCAAAAGCGCGTTTCGATCGGTGTGGAGCTGCTCACGAAGCCGGGCCTGTTCTTCCTGGATGAGCCTACATCCGGTCTGGACCCCGGAACGGAAACCGCGTTGATGCAGTTGATGCGCCGCCTGGCAGACCAGGGACGCACGATCATATTGATCACTCACGCGACGAAGAATGTAATGCTGGCTGATAAGGTCATTTTCCTTGCGCGCGGTGGCTTTCTGGCGTGGTTTGGTCCCCCTGATGAAGCCCTGGAATATTTTGATAAGTACCGCTCGGAGCGCGAACGAAGGGCTGCTCGCATCGAATTCGATGAGATCTATGCGATCCTGGATAATCCGAACCATGGTAAAGCCGAAGATTGGGCGCGGCGCTATCGCGATAGCCCGGCATATCAAAATTATGTTGCAAAACCGCTCGCAGGAAAATTAACGCAGGGAAACATACCTACTGTTCCCCAACCTGAGAAGGTTGTCCGCAAGACAACCGGTGCGGGATCTCAGCGTACTTCTGGGTTTAAGCAGTTCTTCATTCTGTCTGCACGCAATGTAAAAATACTGACCCGCGATCGGTTTGCGCTTATCCTGATGCTGGTCACCGCGCCTATTGTCAGCCTCTTGGATGTGATCCTGGCGATCCTGCTTGGGAGGGATCCGTTCAGTTTTCAGAACGGAAGCATGGCGAACGTCATGATCACTTTGTTCCTGATGACCATTTACGGCGTCATGGTGGGCGGCATCTCCCAAATGCGGGAAATTGTCAAGGAACAGGATATTTACAAGCGCGAGCGACTCGTCAACCTGCAGATCCTGCCGTATGTACTCTCGAAAATATGGGTGGCGGCAATCCTCGCACTTTATCAGGCGCTCGCCTACACGGTCGTGCACTATCTTGCCTTCGATATGCCCGGCGGGGTCCTGGAATTTCTCCAGGTCTATATTACGATGACGCTGGCAACCCTTGCCGGGATGATGCTTGGGCTGTTTGCCTCCGCACTCGCGCCGAACGCCAATTCAGCTCCTTTACTGGTGATCATGCTGATGCTGCCACAAATCGTGCTTGCCGGCGCGCTGGTGCCACTTCCGGGCTTCGTGTCGGCACCCACGTCGACCCGCTGGGCGTTCGAAGCGCTGATGAGCATCACGGGTTCGGGTTCCGATGTGGCAGCGGATATTTGTTGGGCATTACCTGAAGATGTACGTGCGGCGATGAGCGTCGAGGACAAGCTGAAAAATGGATGCCGCTGCATGGGCTTGAACATGCTCAAGGAAGAATCCTGTAATTACCCGGGCCTCGGGGAGTTCTACAATCCGGCGATCGCTCAACCTCCGCCCCCCGAGCCTGCGGCGCTGCCTCCTCCTCCCCCAGAACCTGCTGTTCCCGAACGACCGCTTCAGCCGCTGGATCAATCTGACAATATCGCCATGGCTGATTTTTTCGTCAAGCTTCAGGACTGGGAGGCCCAGGCGTCCAGGATCCAGGAAGAATACAAAAAACAGATTGAAGCTTATCAGGCTCAATCTGAAGTCTACAAAAGCCAGGTTATTACCTACCAGCAAGACCTGATCAATTGGCAGATCGCGCAGGCATCGGCGGTTACACCGGCTGAGAGCACCGTGAACGTTTTCTACACCGGTATCGGCTGGTCTTTCGTCGACAAGGAAAATCCGGCTGCCTATTTGGCAAAGATCATTCACACCTGGCTGGTGCAGCTTGGCATCATCACAATTCTATTCGTGGTGATCCTATTCCTGCAAAAGCGAAAAGATGCGACGTAAGGCAATGAAGCGGACAATCTCATTCGCGATCGCTACACTTCTATCTGGCAGCTTTCTCCTAAGCGCCTGTGGAGGCGGGCCGGTTGACGTATCGAGGCAGGCAACGATGGATGCGATCAGTGCATCCGTCCGCCAGACAGCCACAGCTGAAGCGGCACTAAATCAGAATCCGAACGCTCCCGTGGAAACCGCCCAGGCGGAAGCTACGCTCCAGGCTCAATTGCTTGCCACCCAGGGGGCATTCACCGGTCCGGGTGCGGATGCTCAAACCGCGACGGCCGCAGCCGCGGGTCCAATTCTGGCGGAGCTGCCTACATATGGTGTCGATCCTTCCACCGGACATTTGGGGTGGGTGCACCCACCCGTCTCGTTGGAAGTCCAGGGCTTCATGAACTACGATTATGTGAACTACTTCATTTCAGTCCTGGCCGCCGATTTTGTAGTTTCAGCTGACATCACCTGGGATGCGATCGGGAGCGAATCCAGTTGTGGCTTTGTCATGCGCTCCGATGGGAATGAAAAATCGATGAACACCTACCTGGCGACAATTTCCAGGGTAGCCAGCGGACACTTCTTATTTCTCACCATCGCCAAAGGGGAGGTCGTGACCGGGCAGGATATCTATGCCTATAACATCGATCCGGCTTTCGACTGGCAGAACAATGCAACCAACCGCCTTACCGTTGTGGGGCGCGGCAACCGGTTTTCCATTTATACGAATGGGACATTCATCGGGGAGATTGACCCCAGTGCGCCACCCAAAGTTCCCGCATTACCGCCAGAGCCGGAAAAACCCGGGGATACATCAGATGCGGCGGCGATGGCTGCCTATGCTGTGAAGAAGGCGGAATTTGATATTATCGTAAAACAAATTCAGGCAGACTTCCGCGCCAGGCAGAAGGCACTTAAGAATGCAGATACCACCTTCGACCGCGGTTTTACAGCATTGGTGGCGCTGAGCCGAGCTGGCACCAAGGCTACCTGCAAATTTGACAACGCCTGGCTGTGGCTGATTGATTGAGGCTGATAGGATCAGGATTTGTTATCCGGGCTCACAGTAATAATCATATTTCCTTTTTTATGCCCTTGCTCGACATACCGATGAGCCTCAACGATTTGTTCAAGTGGAAGGCGGCGATCAATAATCGACCGTAGCCTTCCTGCTTCCATCAACTCCCTGAGGAAGTTCAGATCCTCCGCTTTTTCGCTGGATGAACGCAAACCCGGAGCCACAAAAGCGGCCTTTTTACCTTTGCTTTTAGCGGTCAATAACACACCAAAAAGGAAATCCAACGTTGGGACAGTGGTGACATAGACCCCGTGGTGAGTGAGCGAGTTTTTGCAGCGTGAAAAGGAACTCTTGCCAACTGCATCGAAAATAATGTCGTAGGTTTGCCCGTTTTGGGTAAAGTGCTCTTTGGTGTAATCGATAACCTTATGTGCCCCCAATGATTTCACCAACTCGACATTGGCAGTACTGCACACACCTGTCACTTGAGCGCCAAAGTATCTTGCGAGTTGAACCGCATAAGTGCCGACCGATCCGGATGCGCCGTTGATGAGGACGGTTTGCCCGTTCTGAATCCTGGCAGCGTCGCGCAGGAAATTCAATGCGCCCAATCCCCCGTCGGGGACGCCAGCCGCCTCATCGTAGCTCATATTGGCTGGTTTGATCGCCAGTGGACCATCTTCGGGCAAACAAATATACTCAGCCTGACCTCCCTGGGTCATGGCGCAAGCCGCAATAACCTGGTCGCCCGTTTTGTATAAAGCTACATCCTTGCCAACAACCTCGATTTTCCCAGCCAGTACATCACCCGGGATCGAATGCCTGGGTTTCGTCAGCCCATTGAAGAATCTTGTAATAAATGGATCCCCTTTTCGGAATTGAGGATCGGTAGCGACCACCGCTGTGGTGTAAATCCTGATCAAAACTTCATTGTCTTTCGGGGTAGGTTTATCAACCTCTCGCAATTCAAGTACTTCGGGCGGACCGTATTTTGTAAGGACAATTGCTCTCATTTTCGTATTCATTTCCTTTTCCCTCCTAAACCCATTTCCATGCATTCGAGACCGTCAAAACATTGAACCCAAGTCCGACAACGATCAGGAACTTATCATATAGTGATGGATACGTTGGCAAACCGATCAGATTGAAAATAAAAAAGAATATGGCAACAATGATATTTGTCCAGCGATTGGCTTGATGCGGAAATGTCACCGACAGGACAACCATCAATATTGGTATCAACATCAACATGGCGGCACCCAGCCACATTCCCTGCGTGAACTTGACCTCAGTCATTTTTTGGATGTCACCGCTAAAGAGCCGCAGCACATCTCCCAAAAGATATGTAAGCATCAATGCCACCCAAACTGCCGAAAGTCTTATTTGCACATCTTCCATACTGGTTTCCTTGTCGAGAACAAAATTAGATCGTGATGACCACTTTTCCCCGAGCGTGTCTCTTGCTGTAATACATGAATGCTTCGCCGGTCTCGCTCAGCGGATAGATTCGGTCGATGACAGGTTTCACTTTATCAGCCTCGATCAAATCTTTCAATGTAGCAAAATCAAAATTTGGATTCATGGTAAGTACGCCTAACTTCTTCCCTCCAGGCTCTGAGAGTCTCTTTGCGAGAAGCAGCGCCTGAAAAAGTTGAGACCAGGCGCCGCCGGTGCAGACATAAATCCCCGTAGGCTTCAAGGCGCGTTTGTAATCGTATATCGAGCGATAGCCTGCGGTTGCAACGATCAGGTCGTACTGTTGTCCATTTTTGGCAAAATCCTCTTTGGTGTAATCGATCACGTGATCCGCGCCGAGCGAGTGCACCAGGTCGACATTCTTCGTACTGCAAACTCCGGTTACATTTGCCCCGAAGGCTCTGGCGATCTGTACAGTAAATGTCCCGATCCCGCCGGATGCGCCGTAGACTAAAACCTTCTGCCCCTTTTGAATCTGACCATCGTCTCGGAGGGCCTGCAACGCGACGAGCGCCGCTTCAGGCACAGCCGCGGCTTGTTCGCACGTTAAATTGACCGGCTTCAACCCGAACGTTTTTTCCGGGGAGCAGACAAATTCGGCATAGCCACCTTTTTTACCATCATCACCTGCAAGGTAGCCCAACACTTCATCTCCAGGCTGGAACTGCTTCACCGTTCTGCCCACCGCTTCCACTGTCCCTGCGATGTCGGAGCCGGGTGTTTTGATTCCCGGCTTGCGAAACGTACCACCTTCCATGAATCGGACAAAGAAGGGTTTTCCGGTTACGAGAAGCAGGTTGGAAAAAGTCACAGACGCCGCAAGGACTTTCACCAGAACTTCATCATCATGAGGAACAGGCTTTTCCACTTCTTCCAGATGAAGCACGTCCTTCGGCGATCCGTATTTCGTGAACACAACTGCTTTCATGGATATTCCTCCAGGCTCATATTGAGCAGCGCAATACTATTCAGACTGCCTTTCGGGCTTGAGCCAATTCCATGCATACCACATAATGAACATGGCACACACGATCTCTACAGATACAAAAAACACATACTGCAGCGTGAACGATCCGCCGCCGATCACCCACAGGAGAGCCACTGAGCCAAAGATCAGGTTTGCCCAACGATTTGCCTCATCCTCCAATATCCGGGTTAGGAAAACCATGGCAATCGGAATCTCTGTCACAATTGCGGCTATCAACAGAAATTCCGGGGTGATTTGAATCTGTTCCGCATTCCCTCCCATGATCTGCTGCAGAAAGCCGGGAAACATAAAGGAAAAAATATCCGCAAAGACTATGTTGAACGTGATGAATATCCATAAGGTGGAAAGCAATGCTCTCCGATCCTGCATTCCGATGAGATTCTTATTTGAGTTCATATTGTGCTGTCTCTTGATCAAACAGACCCTGAAACAGTGGCCGCCGAATCAATGGATGTTCTGGGTGCGATAATAGACGGATTGAAGCCCTTTACGATCAGCCATATCGCTACGAAGAGTTCATTCGATATGATTGGCAGAGCGAAAATCATCCCCAAAGGCATACCGATATCCATAATGTTCGTGGCAAATACCAATGCAACGGCGATCAGTCCCCAGATGGACACAAATCGTGGCAGGAGTTTTGATTGATACAACAACACATAAAACAACACAGCGCCCGCACAAAAAAAGATCGCAAGCATCAGTGAAGCCGATTGACGTTCTGCCAGTACCAGGGCCGTTGTCGTTTGAACGGGTAACACTTCTGAAGCGCCAGCCCCTACCGATCCCTGGCTTAATTTCAATAGTGTCAATGGACCGAGATCCATGCTGATTTGCACAGCGCACTCCAGTATCCGCATTGCGACATATCCAAGTGCCAGCCCTTCATTGAAATATTTCAAAAGTGGATACAGTATCACCGCCATGGCAACGACGGCGATCCCATTAACCAGCTCAAGAAGCAGCCCAATCATTACTTGCGTTCTCTGTTGAAAATCCACGAGGGTATCGGGACCCTTCAGAGCAGGTTCCAATAATGAGCTGCCTGCAATTACGCCAAGGTAACTGACCAGGAACAACACTCCTACAAGGATAGCCGTCCTTCTGTTCGAGTTCATTTCTTACTCCTGTTCAATGAATGATTTGTTGATCTCTTCGTCATCGATTCAACGAAGAACCATCGCAAATTATTCGATTTTGCACAAGAGACATTTCTGCTTCCTACTCGGATCTGAAATCGTTATCTCTCACCTGAAACTACTATTTTCTAACGCCTCCACGTATCGTATTACGCTTATGAGGCAGAGAGCCCGGTTATTTACGAGTCACCTGCCTGTCGATTTTTTACGTCTGAGATATCCTGCGGACCGGGTACAACGGAATTTACCGAAAGCAATGGCATACCTAAATCACGCACTTTCTTTAGTAATCCATGCAGAGCGGACTGATCGAGTACCGGACCGGATAGAAGAGTGTCACCGTCCTCTTCCCGGGTGACGGTCAGTCCCTCAAACCAGTCCGTCCACTGCGGACCCAGATGGCCCTTGATCCGGATCTGATAGGCCATTGGCGGATCTGCGTCACGTTTTGGGTTGTCTTTGTTCGACATGATTCTGTTCCACAGTGATGACGACTTTTCCCCGGGCGTGTTCTTCTTCAAGGTACCGAATTGTTTCAGGGACGTCACTCAACGGATAAGATCTATCGATCACAGGGACGACCTTGCCGGCTTCAAGAAGATCTTTGAGAAAAGGCAAATCTTCATTGTTGGTGTGCACCGTGTCCATCCGCCCGATTTTTTTACTTCCGATCATGGTGGTCAGCGGCCCCGGAAGCATCGATTCAAACAGAAGCGGCAAGGTGGTAAACCCGGCAATGACGCA
>Ga0065705_10104410_pt1 | contig 16577 bp, 17 predicted proteins | sample SwibulcommuniRL2_FD_59092 | JGI IMG/M metagenome (GOLD analysis project Ga0065705, IMG submission 59092) | Bulk soil microbial communities from switchgrass field near Rose Lake, East Lansing, Michigan, USA - RL2 Bulk Soil v2 (version 2) | ecosystem: Environmental > Terrestrial > Soil >...
TCCAGCGACGGGCCAACTCTCCGTATCGTGAGGATCTCGTCAACGATCCCTATACCCAGATGAAGTTCGAGGAGGCACGGAAGAAGTACGACGACGCGTATAGAATGTACAACGCGTGCCTCAAGTACGACAAAGCTTACTGGGAAGGGACTCCGATCCAGCAGCCGGTGACGCCTCCCCCAGTAGAGACGGGCGCTCCTCAGGGGATGGATTATCAGTATCCCCCTCCCCCTCCCCCTGTGGCATCCGAAGATGTCAGGCCGATGGTTCCAAGTGTGGACACAAGGATGCAGCCCGACTGGCTAAGGGTCCCGACAGATGTCGTTGGCCCGGAAGAGCAGCCGTCAACCGAACCTCAATTCGATCAGGAGGCGCCAGGATCGGAACAGGCCCAAGGCCTGCCGTGTCCCGAAGGACAGCATCGTCCACCGGAAGGCGGCTGGTGCGTTCCGGATGCGCCTCCTGTGGCGACGGGATATTCTCCTGCCAACGCGCTTCAGCGCTTCGGAGGATACGGCGGCATCATCAACATGGCTCCCGCCGCGGCAACGCCTTTCACGATGGGACATCGAAAGGAAGAAGATATGATCAATGGACCGTTTCTCGGCCAGATTCCCATCGCTCCGGAGGCTCAGTGCCCCCCAGGAAAAGAGCTCTACAATGTGGGCGGAAGCCTTCTCTGTGTCGAGAAGGGGAAATTCCCTCCGGCCACCTACAGTGGCGCGCGGCCTATCGGCGCTTTCGGCGGATTTGGGATGGCGCCCAGCGCGCCGTTCGGCACCGCCGGAATGGGGCCGAGCAGCGTCCCCGTGACGCTGGGCGGCCGCGCGATGCTCGGGCAGGTGAGGCTCGTCCGGCGTCCGTATTAAGAGGATCGGGATGGATAGGAAGCAGAACCGTCCCAACCGTCCTCTGATCCGGAAGGTCTGCCCGCTGCCGTCCAGGAATCAGCCGCCTTCGAAGCAGCAGTGTTTCTTCGTCGTCGAGAACCGAAGGGTTGCGCCCGTCTCGAGGAGTGCGTTCAGTCCTACGGGAGGCCCGGCAAGCGGTCTATTTTCGAACGGCGCGGGAGGCGCGCCTTCTCCAGCGCCGACCCCAGCTCCTCCGACTCCGGCGTGCATCACCGCCGACCTCTTCGCCGACTGCTTCACCACGGGAAACGTCGGCTGGAGCGTGGAGACTCCACCAGGCACCGTTGTCTTCGCGGACCAGAAGGTCTACCTCGGGAGCGGTCCACTCTTCATGTCCCTCCCTCAGGGCGAGATCAGAAAATCCGTCCTGACTCCGGCGGGAGCGTGGACGTTGAGGTTCCAGTTCACTGAGATCAACTTTACCCCGACCTTCAACAAAATCTATATCATCGGGGCCTTCGACAGCGCCGGCAACGCGGTGGCTCTCGCCCAGTTTACGGGTGATGGAACTGGCTTTGCCGGAAACCTGACGAATCTCTATACGTTCACATGGACGCCGGTGCAGGGGGCGACGCACTCGGTCATCCTTAAGGATGATGGCCTGGGCAACCTCACCCTGACGGTGGACGGTGTGAATATTCTGCTTATACCTTTCGCCCCTGGGCCTGTTACCGGAACCCCTTCCGTCATGGACATCATCATCACGGACAACGACGAGGCCGACGGGAAGGGCTCCTTCGACAGCATCTTCTTCGCGAACGGGAACATCCCAGACGGGGCAGAATTCTGCTGTCCCTGAGGTGGCCTGGAGGCACGACTTCAGGTTTCCATTGGAATCGGCTTTCTGCCCCTGTAAACTCTCTATGAGCCTTCCAAATATTGGGGTGCCGATCGTGCATAGAGGCCTCCTTTGCCCCGACAGGATCGGAGTCCGATGAATACGGCCGTTCCTCGATACCCTCTTTCTGGGATTGCAAGAGCCACGCAGGCTCAGATGCAAGGGCTGGCTTCCCCTCTTACGACCTTCGACGCGGCCCGGACGGTGGAGCTTTTGGGAGCCGCCAGGAATTCCGTTTCGACGGCGGAGCTCCTTCTTAATTTCGTCCACAACAACCGCAACGTTGCGCGGCAGGCCGGCGTCGAGACGATCGTGATCGAGATCTTCGCCGTGATGCAGGGCGAAAGCTTCTCGGGCGTGATCGACGCGATCGAGGAGGCGGGCAGGACAGGACAGTCGCTTAACCTTTCCCAGGGCGGCCTGGCAACGCTTCGTCGGCTCGAAACCTTGACCGCCGAAGCGATGGCGAACATGCGCCGCTTTTCGGACGGAGACTTCTCGGTGATGGAGCTTTCCGCCGATCGCGCGGCCCTCGAGGCGGATTCCCAGAGGGCGTATCTGGACATGGAAGAGAAGCGCCTCGAGATGATGCGGCGCGAGCTCTCCATGAAGCAGGAGAATGCCCGCCGTCAGCAGGAAGCGGTCTCCTCCCTCAAGTCTTCTCTCGGTCACACCTACAGATCCCCAGTACAGATCAAGCTCGCACAGGCGGAAGAGAAAAAATCAACAGACTTTTCCTTCCTTCTTCCTTTTGCGATCTTTACCGCTCTCGCCGCGACCGCTGCAGTGATCTACATGGTCGTCAAAGAGAAGTAGTCGTTCGCCATGAGCGACCTCGACAAAGACATGAAGTGGGGCCGGATCCGCCGGCTCGGCGCACCCAAAGATCTCGACGACGCCGTTCGCCTTCGTGACATCATCGGCTTTCAACAGTCTAGTTGCTACCAAGGACCGGCGATCATCGGCGGCGGCGGCCGCGGCGAGCGCGGCTTTCAAGGTCCGGCAGGCACCGGAGGCGGAGGAAGCGGGACTCAGGGAAATCAAGGCAACCAGGGCAATCAAGGTCCCGCTGGAGGCGGAGGCGGATCGCAGGGCCCTCAAGGAAATCAGGGAGCGCAGGGTCCTCAGGGAAACGTCGGGCCTCAAGGAAACATCGGGCCGCAAGGCCCTCAAGGAGTTTCCGGTCCACAGGGATTGCAGGGGAACCAAGGAAGTCAGGGCGCTCTCGGTCCTCAGGGAAATCAGGGCGCGTTCGGTCCGCAGGGCCTGCAGGGAGCTCAGGGAAATCAAGGCAACGTCGGTCCACAGGGAAATCAGGGGAATTTCGGTCCACAAGGTCTTCAGGGAGCCCAAGGAAATCAGGGAAACGTCGGTTCACAGGGCAATCAGGGAAACCAGGGGCTGCAGGGATTCCAGGGGAACGAAGGACCGCAGGGGAATCAGGGCAACCAAGGGTTCCAGGGGAACCAGGGATTCCAGGGACCGTCCCAAGCGGGAGTTCAGGGACCACAAGGGAATCAGGGATTCCAGGGGAATGTCGGACCTCAGGGGAATCAGGGCAATCAAGGATTCCAGGGGAACGAAGGGCCCCAGGGCAATCAAGGGAGCCAAGGGCTCCAAGGGCCTCAGGGTAATCAGGGATTCCAGGGAAATGCTGGGCCGCAGGGGAATCAGGGAGCCCAAGGAAATCAGGGAAACGTCGGTCCACAGGGCAATCAGGGAAACCAGGGGCTGCAGGGATTCCAGGGGAACGAAGGACCGCAGGGGAATCAGGGCAACCAAGGGTTCCAGGGAAATATCGGTCCGCAAGGCAATCAAGGGAACCAAGGGTTCCAAGGAAATATCGGACCGCAGGGGAACCAGGGAAACCAGGGATTCCAAGGGAACGCTGGCCCGCAAGGTCTGCAGGGCCCTCAGGGAAACCAAGGAAATCAAGGGTTCCAGGGGCCGCAAGGAAACCAGGGATTCCAAGGAACAAACCCTGGACCGCAGGGAAACCAAGGAAACCAGGGGAATCAAGGCCATCAGGGGAACCAGGGGAATCAGGGATTTCAAGGTGCTGGCAGTGAGACCTGTGCGACCGTTACGACGACCGATAATACGGTTACGACGATCGCGACAATCCCTCTTTCTGACGATACGGTCTATTACATTCGTGCGGAAACCGTAGCTCGGCAGACGAATGCTCCCGCCTCCCGCGCTGGATATGTACGCGAGGCTGTTGCCTACAGAGAAGGCGGAGGTGGAGCGACGATCGAAGGTGCTGTAGGCACTCCGTTTACCCGAGAATCGGGTGGAGTCGGAGGATGGAACGCCAATATTGCAACCTCCGGAAACGATGTGATCCTAACGGTTGAAGGCGATGCTGCCGACACGGTGAACTGGCGCACCTGCTATACGGTAATTCAGGTGAGTTGATGATCACGGGCGCGACACAACTTGGCGACGACAGACTTCTTCTGACGGTCGATGCCGATCCAAGGTTGACCGCGGTGGACTGTCTCTCCGGAAGCGTCATTGTCTTCGTTCCGTCCGGGCAGGTCTTCTACAAGAAAGACGACGGCCTTAGCACGAACGTCACCCACAACGTCAACATTAAGAGCAACGTTAGTGCCGTAGTCCCGCCGACGGTAAACGATGACGCTACACTGTTCTACTCAACCGGCTCGATGTGGATAAACACCGCGACCGGAGTCGTATACTTTCTCGTCGATCCTACCGCCGGAGCCGCCGTCTGGGTGACTTTCAGCGGACAAGGAACCGTCTACCAGTTCGAGATAGGTCAGGAACTTGACACTTTTGACATTCCATTCCTGAACGCTGCGAGCGAGATTGTATCGAGCGCAAAAACCTTGACGACGTTTAGCGGTCGTCGAGCCGTCCCAGGAAGCTCAGGAACGACGACTGTTCAGCTTGAACTCAATGGAGCGCCGATCGGAGGGGCGATCCTCTCCTGGACGCCGTCCGATCTGGCGTTCGCTCTGAAGACGGTGGCAATCTCCGTTTCGATCGTCGCGGGAGATAGGCTTTCCATCAGATTGACTTCTGCCGAAACCGGCGGAGAAGATGTTTTCGCGGAGGCAAGCTAGGTATGGGAACAACCCTCGTAGAGCGTCTTTTCGCTCAGTTCGCTCCGCTGACCGGAAAGTTCATGCGAGTCATCGGCGGTCGCCGAGCCGACGGAAACGCGCAGGCCTTCCTCACGAACTACAAAGGCTCCTCGTTCATCGAAGGCGCCGAGAACGTCACCGACGCGTTCGACCGGTTCCGGAATGGACAGCCCTTCGGCCTCTGGGACGCGAAGCAGGTCTTTGACAACGCTCCCAATTTCTTTGCCACGCAACTGACCGGGGCAGGCACGGCCACGTATCTTGTGAATGAATCGTCCACGCGGTTGAGCGTGACCACGGCTTCTGGAGACCGCGTGGTACGTCAGAGCCTGACATACGTTCCCTATCAGCCAGGCCGGAGCCAGCTTATCTTCATGACCGGCCTCATGGGGGCGATCAAGGCGAACGTGCGTCAGCGTATCGGCTACTTCGATACGAACAACGGGGTGTTTTTCGAGCAGAATGGTTCCGCACTACGCGTCGTTCGTCGGACTTTTGTGTCCGGCGCTCCCGTGGATAACGCCGTCGCCCAGTCCGCCTGGAACATCGACCGGCTTGACGGGTCGGGACCTCCGAATAATCCCAGCGGCATCACGATCGACATGACGAAGGTGCAGGTCTTCGTCATCGACTTCGCATGGCTTGGCGCCGGCCGCGTCCGCATGGGATTCCTGATCGGCGGGAGGGTCGTATACTGCCACGAGTTCCTTTCGGCTAATGTGCTCACGACCGTCTGGACGACGATGCCGATGCTCCCGGTTAGGTGGGAAATCGAGAACACGGCGGTATCCGCGTCGCCGACGGACATGCTCCAGATCTGCGCTGCAGTGTTCGCGGAAGGGGGATTTGATCAGATAGGGATCACAAGGGCGGCGAGCACGGCGCTGCCGCCCACTTTTCCGTCACGCAGTTTTACTAACGGCACGCCGACGCCGGTAATGTCGATCCGTCTGAAGACAGCTTACAACCGTGCCGCTTTCGAGGCGACTCAATACGAGTTTCTTTCGGATCAAGGGCAGAGTGCCCTGCTTGAACTGTATAGAGGCGGAACGCTGTCCGGCGGAACTGCGGTCGTGACGAGCGTATCGGATGCGGTGGAGATGGAAACAGGACGAAATACGCTGACCGGAGGAGTAAGGATTGCTGCGCTATTTCTCAGCAGCCAAGCTAGAGCCGCGTCAGAGGTCGTCGAATCCAAGCGCTTGGTGTCTTCTGATATTGCGGGCACACCTGAGCTGATGACGATGGTTATTACCCCGTTTGCCAATCTTAGTGGATACGGCGCCATGCATTGGCGGGAGCTTTACTGATGAGCCTTAATGCAGATGACGTTCTGTGGGTAAGCTGGACCTTCCTGAAGGCTCAGTTTGCAGTCAAACCCTTCAGGATGGGATACACCCTAAAAGGGGACGGGACCTATCAGGTCTACGCTGTTTCGCAGAACCTGGCTCTGGGCGCCCTCCTAATTGACCCTGCGGACATCACGGATTTCACGACCAACTATCAAGCTCAAGCGACGGCAGTGACGAATGCCGGCGAGGCCATCGCGCTGGCTTTATTGCCAGAAGTTAGCCAATCGGTCTTGAGCAGTCAGAATTCCGGTCGCTCGTTCGGCTACATCGGGACTTCCGCGGTCACGAGCGTGACCGTGCGCGCGACCGTATACACGCCGCCCGGGAACAACGCACAACGGAGCTTTAGAAGCACGAACGTGAACGATGCGGCTGCCGGCACGGGTGCCAGGAAAGTAAAGCTCACGTACTTCGACGCCACGGGGAACGGGCCTTTTGAAGAGACCGTGACGCTCAATGGAACTACCGGCGTCAACACCGTGGCCACGAACATCGCGCTCATCGAAAAGATGGAGGTTGTAGAAGTCGGGTCCAACGGCGGGAATCTTGGCACCATCGAGCTCCGAACCGGTCTCGCTGGTGCCGGAACCATCATAGGGTCGATCGCCATCGGCGACAACCAGACCTACTGGGCCCACCACTACGTGCCGCTTGGAAAGAAGGCGAACATCCTGGCCATCGACGGGGCGGCTTCGGTCGCCGCCGGCGGCATGACGCTCAACTCGATCAACCCGGTGAACGCGCTTCTTCCTCAGCGAGCGCTCGATGTCACCACCCGGCACGGAACGGTCCATCTTCAGCGAGCGTACTCCGTGCCGATCCTCGTCGAAGGTCCGGCGATCGTATTTCTGAACGAACGACCTGATGTCGTCACGGCATCCACGATGTTCGCCGGCTTTTCGTGGATCCAGTATTAGTCTCGTGCTTATGCTAGAATTCTTCCGAAAGCTAATTTCCAAAGAGAGGAGGGTTCTCCAATGGCAGTAACCCCAGTTAATCCGCCTGTTCCACAAAACAACAATGTGCTTCGCGCCGTCTACGACTATCTGAATCCCGACAACATCAGCACCGACCAGAAGCTCCAGGCCGTTCTCAATTTTCTTTCGGCCAATGGCGCAAACCTCGTCTTCCAGGACATCTACTCGTATCTAGGTGGGGCAAACTGGAACGCGACGAAGCTTGCGCGGATGCAGACCGCGCTCCATTACATGCACCTGTCCGGGATCAAGGTTTTCGCCTACGCGGGCAACACCGACTGGGGCGGAAATCAGCAGTGGGTCCAGAAGAACATCATCTACCCGTTGCTCAAGTTCCAGGATCTCGCCCCCACGATCACGAAGCGCTTCGACGGATTCCACCTGGACGTGGAGTATTGGACCGATCCGCAGCTCCAGGCGTCCGTCGTATGTCCGCAGCTCTGCGATCTTGGGCGGAACATCCGCAAGACGCTCGATCTGCCGATCGGCTGCTTCGCGGCCTTCTTCCTCAAGGACAACTCCGGCCAGCGGCCGGCTTTCCCCTACCAGGGGAAGACGGCTCAGGACGGGGAGTTCCTGATGGACAACTTCGACCAGGTGGTTGTTGGGGCCTATCGGAACCACGCCCAGGACAACGTTCCGGATGGTCCCGGACAGATCTCTCTCTTTCAGCCGTGGTACGACTATGCTGTCCAGGTGGGCCGGAACATCGGCCTTCTGTGCGGCTCGGAATGCCAGGACATCCAGCCGCCGTACACGACCTACTTCGGTATGACCAAGGCGCAGATGGAAGCCGAGCACGCCCTGATTTCAGCCGCGTTCACGCCGTCGCCCAGCCCTCAGTCAGTTTTCCTCGGGCAGGCGATCGACAGCTATTCCGCATGGGCCGCGATGTCCTGACCTATCCGGGGCGCGTCCGGTCGCATAGGGACTGGGCGCGCCCTGAATTCATTTGCGGATACCGCGTATACGGCGTATAATCCGCCCATCTACCTATGCCGACCGCCGGGATAAAAGTCCTCACCGTAGGGCATCCCTTCAAGCTTCCCTATGAGGTGAAGCATCTTGACGGCGCCTCCGGCCTTGTCGGGGCGATCGCCACCTTCCGTCCGGACGTGATCGTGACCTCGAGCTTCATCCCTGGAGTTCTCAACAACTTCGCCTTCGAATGGAGGAAGCGCTGGATCCACGTCGATCCGAAAGCCAAGAGCGAGGACGTCTCAAGCCAGGTGGAGGGGTGCTACTCCTTCAACATCTGGGGGGTCTCCGAGAACCAGAAGTATAACCCTCTCGTCTCGGTCTATACGGGCACGAAGAACACCGGCGATCACCTCCGGGAAGCCTACCAGTCGCTGCTCGATCAGACCTATACGAACTGGGAATGGGTGGTCATCGACGACGCTTCTACCGACGAGACCTGGAAAAGGCTGTGCGCGGCGAGCGAGGAGGATCCTCGGATCCGGCCCTACCGGAGCGCGGTCCCGATCGGGAAGATCGGCGCGGTGAAGGATCAGGCGACACGTCTGTCGAGAGGAGAGTATCTGGTCGAGCTCGATCACGACGACATCCTGGTCGACACCGCGCTCGCCGAGCTCGTGAAAGCCTTCCAAGGGAATCCGGATGTCGGGTTCATCTACTCTAACTCTTCGAACTTTCTCGAAAGCGGAGGCTTCCAGAGATTCAACGACGACTTCTGGAAGAACCGCTATCGGGATACGGAGTATCGCGGGAAGAAGTGGCTCGAGTGCCTGAACCCGAATATTTATGATCGCTTTGGGCCAAACTACTGGGATCAGTTCGGATATTTCCTGACCGTCGGGCCCAATCACGTCCGGGCCTTCCGCGCCTCCACGTTCCGGGAGCTTGGCGGCTACAATCCGAACCTCCCCGTTGCCGACGACTGGGATCTCTACGCCAGGTTCTTCCTCCAGTCCAAGTGCCTTCACTTGGACCGGATGCTCTATCTTTACCGGATCAAGGACAACTGGGGGAACACCACGTTCACTCGGAACAAGTCGATCCAGGATCATCTGGCGCTCGGGCGGAACCACTACTTCAGGGAGTTCGACGCGTTCAACAAAAAGCGTCTGGCTCCAAAGTCCGGCGGCGGTGAGATTCTTCTCACCGTGGCGGTCCCGGCGATCCCGTCCCGCATGAAGACGTCGCTCGTCTCGGTCCTCGAGGAGCTTTTTGCTCAGGCTGAAGGAAAGCCCGTCGAGATCTCCTGCTTCTTGGACAATAAGGCCAGGAACCTCTCCGAGAAGCGCAACTCCATGATCGCCGCGGCCAAGGGGAAGTTCATCGCTTTCGTGGACGACGACGATGAGGTGGATCCGGACTACGTGGACGCGCTGCTGCAGGCGATCCGGTTCAATCAGGATGCCCATTGCGTCGTCTTCGACGTCATGGTTCACGGATACGATCCGGAGCCAAAGCTCTGCAAATACGGGATCGAGTACAAGGACCAGAACGCCGCGGACGCCTACTACCGGCTTCCCAACCACGTCATGGCATACCGGACGGAGATCTCGAGGCGGCACCTCTACCGGAAAGATCGCTCCGGGATCAATGAGGATTTCGAATGGGCCGTCCGGGCTTCGAAGGACGTCGTGCAGCAGACCAGGGTCAAGAAGGTTCTCTATCACTACAAGTACGATCCGAAGCAGACCACCCAGAAAGGAACCCAGCGCCAGCGCGGAGCCACCGACGTGAGCTACGTGATCCTGCAGGCCACCCAGCATCCAGCGATCGTCCGCTGTCTGGAATCGGTCCGGGCATGGTCCCCGGGATCGGAGATCATTCTCGTTGCCAACGGCGTCGAGCCGGATCCAAAGCTCCAGGAGCTGTCCGATCAGGTGGTCCTCCTCGAGAAGAATCTCGGATTCGCCGCTGGCGCGAACCTGGGCGCCACGGAGGCCACCCGGGAACTCGTCTGCTTCCTGAACGACGACGCGGCGTTCGTGGACCAGACGCCGTTCAAGCTGATCGAGGCCGTTGGAGACGATTCGCCGATCGTCGCTCCTTACTGCAACCGAGCCAAACCTCCTCAGGGAGATATCCCCCGGGAGCAGACGCCATCGGGAGATACTTGGCCCGACATGGTGACGGGCCTATGCCTCATGATGGAGAAGTCGAAGTTCTTCGATCTTGGAGGGTTCGATACGCGCCTCCTCACCTGGGAGGACGACGACCTCTGTCTGAAAGCCGCCCGGCGCGGATGGAAGTCCCGTATTGTGGGCGGCACCTGGGTCGACCACGAGCGTCACAGCACGTTCAAGGCCCTTGGATTGGATCCGAACGCGGTGATCGCTGAGAACCGCCTGAAATACCAGACGCTTCATCCCCGGATCCGCGTGGTCGCGATCGCCAAAGACGAGGCCGGTCCCATTGAAGGCTTCTTCCGGCAGTTCGAGAAGGTGACCCGGGATTGGTGCCTTCTTGACACCGGATCGACCGACCGGACGCGAGAGATCGCCAGAGACATCGGAGTTCGGATCGAGAGCGGTCCGTTTGAGAACTTCTGCGACGCCAGGAACCTTGCGCTTCAAAGGTTCAGGGAAGGCGCCGACTGGATCATCATGATGGATCCGGACGAAAGGCTCGACGCTCATGCCATCGAACATCTCGAGGCCCTTCTTTCGAAGACCTCGGCGGATATCCTTCTTGCTCCGCTCGATGCCGTCTATCCAGACGGTGCAAGGAAAGCCTTCGTTCCGAAGGCATTTGCCTTCCGGGCGTTGCCTCAGATCCTCTGGGTCTTCAAGGTTCACGAGAAGGTGATCGGCTCCAAGCGGCAGGCCATGGTGAAGAATGCCCTGATCGAGCACGTCATCTCGCTGCACGACCAGGAGCGCCGTGGAAAATCCTCCGGTCTCTACGAGAGGCTCATGAAAGAGGAGCCGTACTTTACGGACCCCTCGTACAAGGCCCGCTGGACGCAGGAGTGGCCGATCCTGGACTACGATCACATGGACGACGATCGGATCGCCAAGATCCATTGCGGCCCGCTCGTTTCGACCGTGATCGCGACTTACGACCGGAAGGAACTGCTCGAGAAGGCGATCGCTTCCGCCTTTGCCCAGGACTACCCGAATCTTGAGGTCGTCGTAATCGGGGATGCCTGCCCATCCCTCAAGATCGAAAACCCGGCCGTTCGATGGATCAATCTCCCCAAGAACCACGGCGCCGGCGGAGCCGTCCCCAGGAACTACGGGATCATGTTCGCCTCCGCAGAACTCATCGCCTACCTGGACGATGACAACGAGTGGGCTCCGGACCATATCTCGAGCCTCTATGCGGCGCTCCGCTCGACCGATTCGGCCTATGCCTTCTCGTCGATGCGGACGCTCGGGAAGGATCTCATTTTCCAAGGGCCCAAGCGCGGTTCGATCGACACATCCTGCGTCCTCCACAAGAAGTCGCTTATCCGGAAGTACGGCTGGTGGAAGGATCGGATCCAGGCCGGATACGCTCACGACTGGGAGTTCTTTTCAAGGTGGGCATCCGAGCGATGGGCGGCGACTGAAAAACCGACCCTGCTCTACAATGCCGAGACTTCCGGGCAGCTCGATTTCCTGAAGCAGCTGGTCGCACAATGAGCGAGTCCAGGCTTTAGGATCGCGACCCAGTACGGCATTGAGCACATCTTCTACGTCACCAGAAGCTAGTGAAGGGTTGTCCAGATCCAGGTACAATCATTGGAGAATCCTCCCCGGCGTTGTCCGGCCTAACGTGCCGGGAAGCGACGTCGGTGAAGTATCAAAGGGCTTCGATGCGAAAGAAGAGGCCGGTCGTGAGTGCGGAATACCGGCTGCTTCGGGAACTGGCCGAGCAGTTCGATGCCGAGGACGTTTCGACGTCCGACCGATCAGCGCATTTCCACGGCTTCAAGTCTGTCCAGGACAAACAGACCTTTGCCGAGAAGGCCGCCCGCATCGTTGGCCCGGACAGCGTGTCGTCTTTTCAGGGTCAAATATTCGTCGATATCGTAAAATTCATCGACCCCAACGGAACGACAAAGCGGATACGAAAGGGTTGACATGGTAAAGCCCGCGAAGGTCGGTCAGTGGATCAAGGTGGACGGGACGATCATCCCAGTGCTTCCGTCGAAGGGAACGAGATTCGAGCTCAAGGAGCTCCAGGACATGGTGGGCGGCTACGTGGAGCGCGTCAAGCTGCCCAAGAGCATGGTCCTGATCGCGAATGAGGACGGTCATCCGATGGGACTTCCTCCGAACCCGACGGCCAGCCAGATGACGGGCCTGGACCTCGTCGGCGACGTCGTTCTCCTGCCGCGCGGGATGGGATGGTGAGGTCGTGAAGGACTGCTACTGGTCTGTCTTCAACAGGCGAGAAGGCGTGATCAAGTCCTTCGAGATCAAGACCTCTTCCGCCAAGACGAAGGCCCGTGCGGAGGCGTGGCGGAAGAAGCACCGGCCCAGGGGAACGCGTCTCGTCACCTTCTGCATCCCGCCGAGGTAGTTCATGCCAAAAAGCGGGGCGTATGAGTTCAAGCTCGCCGCCAAGGCCGTCGACGGCCTGATCAAGGATGCCTTCGAACTCGAGCGTGGAGAGTGGGCCTGGGTTGACCGGACGGCAGAATACGTCGCCGCCGGCGTTGCCGAGAAATGTCGCTGGCTCATGATCTACGCCTGCTGCCCGGACTGCGGAAACGCCATGACGCTCTACCGTCGTCGCGGTGCCGGCGAACCGAAGGGACATGACATAGATTCCAAGGGCAACATCTCTCCAAGCGTCCTTCACAGCTGGAAGGTGAACGACACCGAGCAGTGCGGATTCCACACCCAGCCGACGAAGCTTCTTGGGTTCGTCGACCGAAGGATGATGCCCTGATGAAGAAGCCTCCAGTCCAGAAGGTTCGGAAGGTCCAGAAGTACCTCTTCGACTACCTGTCGATCGACCTGGATCCTTTCGATTTTCCAATTTCCTTTTTCAAGGACTGGGCAGAGGAAACGGGCGTCAAGGTTCATGAGGACGACGATCCAGGATCCCTCACCTCAGAGCAGTTGGCATCCTACGAGAAGTGGCTTCGGGACAAGGAGAAGGGGATCGCGTGGGTCGAGCAGGATCCATTCGGATCCGCTCCCTACCTCACGTTCCGCTGGCCCCAGAGGATGCCAGCGGGTACCTGGGGAATCCATTTCACGAAGGACATCTTCGACACGTTCGAGAAGGGCGCGGAACTCTACGGCCTTCATCTCTCGACCTGGGCGAAGGAGAAGAAGATCGCCGACTGCAGAATGAACCTCGATCCGGACAACTCGCCCTACAGCACGGTGTGGGGATTTGCCTTCCAGGCCGTCGGCGCTCCAGGAGGTTGGAGCCGGAACATCATCTCCTACGGCAAAAAGTACGGCCACAACGCGGTTCTCTTTCAGACCGACGGCGCCGTGCGCGTCTACCACGACGGCGACGAAGAGTACCAGATGATCTTCCCTCTCTGCTCGGAGTACAACATCGTTCCGCTGGCGGATCCAGAACCCGACTCGGTCGGCTGTACGCTTAGGAATGGCGATGAAGTCAGGTTCCATTCCCTCCAGGAGCTTATCGGCTACCTCGAGGAAGATGGGGAGCGGAAGGTTCCGCAGCGGATCAAGACGCTGGACTGTTAAAATCCCCAATCCCCCGATAGAATATTTAGGCAGCCAAAGGGAGGTTCGATGAAAACGATTGCGCTCCCGCCCCCAGCAAAGAGCAGGAATCCCTTCTCCTACACGCCCGCGGCGCCGCGGCCATGGGCCCCAGCGCGTTTGGGCGCGAACATCGCAACCGAGATCAAGGAACGTCTCCCAGAGCTCAAGGAGGCCGGGAACTTCTTCCTGGTGACGGGCGCCTTCGCCGCCGGCGACCTTCTTCTCCATCAGGTCTTTCCCAACATCGAAGGGAAGAAGACGCCGCCAAACTACTACGGGAACAAGCTGATCTGGACGATTCCAGCCCTTCTGACGGGCCGTATCGTTTCGGACTACGTAGTCAAGGGATCAAATCTCGCCCGCGCATTTACGATCGGCACGGTCGCCAACCTGATCCTTGGATACCGGTACATCACCGGATCTCCGGTCGACCAAGCGCTGACGTTCCTGGCGATCCACGAGGCGCTTCTCGTCCCGCTCTCGCTCCTGATCACCGGCCCGAGCGCGGCAACGGGGACTGCGCCGACCGGTTCTGGGTATTAGCCATGACCAAGATCGAAGAATTCGCCCAAGCCTTCACCGCAGCGGTCCAGGACGCCTTCGTCAAAGTCTATGGTCCCCCGGCGAAGGAAGAGCACCTCTCGTCCGTGCGCCCCAGCTGGGGACTCGACAGCGTCAAGCAGGGCTGGCACGACCCGGATCCGCGCGTTGTCGTGGTGGGCACCGAATACGGATGGGTCGACGATCCTTATCGCTCTGCAGCCGACAATAGAAAGTGGGAAAAGGTCCAGAAGATCCTGACGGATGAAGGCTGGGGCAACGTCCATTGGGAGTCGATCAATCCCGCCGTCCACATCGTGTACATCGACCTACCCCAGGAGTGGAACGCGATCCTGACCAAGCGTGCCATGGAGCGGTCCCGCTAAGGAGGGGGTTATGGCGAAAAAGATCAAACCCCAGGATGTGGCGATGCAGCTCGACTGGGACGCTCCGGCGATCGCAGACTTCTCGGCCGACATGATGGAGGACGCGAACGACCATAACCTCGCGGCCGCGCTCCGGGCGATCAACGTCCAGGAGTACGATCTGGCCTGCGAGTTTATCCAGCTCGAGAAGGATCAAGCCGCCGCCGGCGAGCTCACCGCCGAGCTCCGCGATCGCCGGGAGACGCTTCTGACGCGCCTGAGAGAGGCCGCGCAGGGCTGATGCTCGACGAGCTTACCCTCCGGAAACGAATCCTCGACACGGCGAATATGATCATCACTCTCGAGGGAGGACCAATTCCCGTGGCTGAAGTACGCACCGTCACGGCACCGGCATTCTTCGATTCGACTTTCGGGACGTCGCTTCTTGACGAGAGCGGCCAAGTCGTGATGCGGGTTGCCGTTCAGAGGCCTGGAGAAGCTGTTGCCGACACGGTCCTCCATGAGACCGCGCACGTTCTCCTGGGCCCGGACCACATCGACCATTCGGATCACGGGGCGGACTTCCAGAACACGTATCGGCGGATCCGCGATAAGTACTTCGACGTGATGCTCGAGGAGATTACTCGCCCTTAGCCTTGGCAGGCGTTTTTCTCTTTCGCTTCTTTCGGGGTCTTTTTGCGGCGGCTTTCCGGATCTCCTCGGCTTGCTCGGCCTCTCCCCTGACGATCTCCTCGGTCTCGCTCGCTTGCATTCCGTAGCCGGCGCCGAAGATCTGGCTCATGATCGTGATCAGCCACACCCAGAAAGCCGCATTCAGTGACTTGAAGGGAGTCGCTTCCGAGGTCTCGATCGCGTTGGCGATGGCGTTCTCGTCTCCGGTATGGACGGCCTCGATCATCTTCTCCGGATCCAGAAGCTTGAGCATCTCCGGGGGAATGACGTTTCCCAGGCAGGCGTATCCGAAAACATCGAGCCCATCGGTTACCGTCCTTGCCTCGGAACCCTTCTTGATCAACTTCCTGAGGTGGTCGATTTCCTTTTTGCGGGCGCCTTCCTCGATCAGATACTCGAGGTCCATCTCCATGTTTGAGAGATCGTCCCCATACATTCCGATGCAATCCATGAAATAGAAGTCCAGCTTGTCGTCGGGGATGTCCGCTTCGATGAAGGCAAGCTCCCCTTGCATGGACATGGCGTGATCAGCTTCAATTTCCGGGTTGTTCGAGAAGACGATCTCCGCGGCGTAGGGATTGTCGAATCCGTTCTTGAGGATTCCTGGAAGCTTCTCGAACTCGATGGTCGTCCAGAGCTTCATAGCCCTAGTTGGCGCTGCGGGTCTTCCAGAAGAGGAGTCCCAGGAGCAAAGCGCCGGCGCCGATGGCGATCGGGATCGTGTAATCCGTCTTCGCTGCCGTGGATCCGGGCGTGGTTCCTGGGGTGGTTCCCGGGGTCGTCGACGTTACGGGGCGCAGCGTGGTGCTGTGCTTGGCGATCAGGCCGTACATCGCATTGATGTTGGTGGCCCAGGTGGTTGCGTCGGTGATTTCCTGCTGGGTGACGGTCCAGGCTGCCGGGTCTGGGCTCTGAAGGGCTTTCTGGACCTTCTGGGCGGTGGCCAGGAGCGGCGCCGACGCGGTCGCCAGGCGTGCGACCTCATCGCCATCCTTCTGCATCGCCAGCTGCCAGTCCGGGTTCTCGGAGCGCCAGGAGTCGATCGCCGCGCCCTTCTGGAAGGCGTCGTTGAGCACGGTGAGCGTTTGATCGCGCGTGGCCTGGTTCACGGCTCCCGCGGCCTGTCCCATTCGGATGG
>Ga0065705_10104411_pt1 | contig 16568 bp, 15 predicted proteins | sample SwibulcommuniRL2_FD_59092 | JGI IMG/M metagenome (GOLD analysis project Ga0065705, IMG submission 59092) | Bulk soil microbial communities from switchgrass field near Rose Lake, East Lansing, Michigan, USA - RL2 Bulk Soil v2 (version 2) | ecosystem: Environmental > Terrestrial > Soil >...
TCCCAACAGGCCAGCTTGACGGGACGTGCTTCGGAGATCGGGCCCAACTTGGGACGAGGCGAGTTTGCCAAGGACATCTACGGAAATGGGGTGGTCGGCGGGATTCCCACAACCAAGGACATCGGAAATACCCCGGCCGGAACCGCGCAATACGCTTTAACAGTGGGTTCAGTCAATAAGAAGCTGGACGAATTGGGAGCCTATAAGTGGACTTCCTATACCACCAAGGACGAGAACGGAAACTGGGTCAGGGTCTATCAAAAGCAGCTTCGCGGTGCTTACACCGGAAACGGTGGTGCAGAAGATGCGGCTAACAAAAAGAAAAAACCGAACAGAATCGACAATCAAAATTACAACAACCTTGTCACACTAAGGGCAAACTATGGCTAACCTAACAGGAAGCTGGGTAGACGATCTCAAGAAAACCGGCGAGGACATGTTTGGAACCGGGACGGGGGTGTATCCCCAGGAACCTATGTCCATTGACGACCAAATCAACCAGATGCCCAATGCCGAAAAGTTATCTGGCGGCGAGCGCTGGCTCTATAACCGCCTGCCTGGTTTTTCAGAGAGTTCCATCGGTAAAGTCTTAAGTTCGTTTTCTGAGAGCCCTGCCGGAAAGATACTTGGAAAGCTGGACATTCTGGCCGAAGGCTTCGAGAGGGGCCTGGGCGTGATCGCGCAATATCGAGACATGCAGCCAGGGGACGATTTCAGACTGAAAGACGCCTGGGAAGCAGGGTCATTGTTTTATGACGTCGCCCAGTTGCCCAGATTATCCACGGACGAAAACGGAAACATGGGGATTCATATTGACACGGCTCTACCCGGAGCCTATGCTCTTACAGAAGCCAGAAAGTTGATGCAGAGCGGCAAGACACTGGAGGAAGTCAGAGATACGCTATACTCCAATCTGGGAGCTCTGGCTTTGCGTTCCCAATTAAACGACACTTTGGGACACATTGTGCTCGATCCCTTAAACTGGATGTTGGGGGCCGTTAAACCTATTGAAAAACTACATGCCATTCGGAACCTGGCTTTAACGGGCAAGATGGACATCGAACTGGTTAAGGGTCTGTCTGCCGAAGCAAAGGCAGCGGGAGCCCTGGATGATGTGGCGAAATACTCCGCCGTCATCGCCAAAGCTGAAAAGGAAGGCAAGGCTTTAACCAAGCTGGACAAGTTTGCCATCATGATTACGGGTGGAACACCCTACACCCAGGACGTCACTAAATTAACAAAGGCACAGGGCTGGCTGGCTAAGGTCAACCCCTTCGCCCTGACTCCCCAGGCCCGCGCCCACGAACTCCTGGACATCGTTACTTCCAACGTGGGCGAGTATTTAATTAGACCCAACTGGACAAAAGACCCGGAGGAATTTATCAATGCCGTGGCCAATGCGGCCAAAGGTGGGATCGGGGATCAGTGGGGCCACTTGGCCGCCACGACCCAGGGACGAACCGTTCAGGGAATCCTATCCAATTCAGACGCAGCCGTAAAAAGCTTGGGGCTGGAATGGAAAACATATGAGGGCGAGAGAACCCTATTAAATACATTGACCAACTTTCTGCCCGGCATGGACGAGGGCGACTTATATAAACTCGCCAAGGAAAACCCGGAGTTTCTGTATAAAAAGATTCTGGCTGCCGCCGAACTTCCTGGGGCAGAGATGCTTAAGGTCGAGACTCAATCTGGAAAGTTGTCTCAAAAGATCATTGAGCAGGTGGGCAAGATGGACGCCTCCGTGCCTTTGACCAAGGAAAACTTTTATGTCAAGGCCATGGCGACCGTTGAAGACGTGGCAGCGCAACAGGCCATTGTCCAATTTGGGATCAAGGAAAAGGGCGTGATTACAAAATGGTCGGATGCCTTGAAGGCCTGGGAAGGTGCGGCCTTCCTGAAGATCAACCCGGCCAACGCCGCTCGTAATGTCATTAATAACGACGTAACCATGATCGCAAGAGGGGTGTATGGAACCATGTCGGAGAAAGCTATCAACCAGTTCTGGGAGGGAAAATGGATGCCTCCCCAGATGAAACGGGCTTTCTCTCTTGGGTTGGATACAGAGATCGACGCTGACTTAGCCACAAAAAGGATCATGGAAGTTGTGGAGGGAAAGGGCGGAGGTCTGCTGAAGAAAATTAAAGGCATTGCCAGCAGCGTGGAAACCCCCATCTCCAAGTATTCATCCAAGATGGAGGCCAGCGCCTCCCTGCGGGCCTCGACCAATGGCTGGATCGAATTTCACAATAAATATTGGAACGCCAAGACTGGCTTTACCAGCATTTCCAAATCCCTTGACCCCCAGGTTTTAGACGAGATGGAAAAGGTGGCTCCGGGAATTGCTGAAACACTGGACAAGGTTGCCCAGTCAGCCGGAGCCGATCCCGATAAGTTTGCGAAGTTACTACAATCCAATCTGGAGCATAACATAGCCTCGGTCTTTGAGGATGCCTCCGACAATCTTGGTTATAAGATTGATGATGTATTGGGGACAGAATTATCTCATACCATTCGAGAAGGACTTCCAGACGCCATGCAGAAAGGCAATGTCCGGGAATTTGTAGACGGGGTTAAGATGCAAATGGAACAACATGTGGATGACCTGTTTAACAAACATGTTGAGAACCTGCCCGGCATCATCGCCGCCCAGGTTCAAGCGGGCGGGCCTTTGCAATATCATCGCATTTTCGGAAAAGCGGTGGACGAGTTCTGGGGTGGAAATGTTGAACACGCCATTCGGATGTCGTCCATTAATGAATTAATGGATTCTGCTTCGGTTTCCGGGAACTATGAGAAGGTCAGTAAATTGTGGGAGAAAATCTTCCAGGACAGCGAAAGTCACTTCGGACGGGTTTGGAAAAAGTTCGATGCCTATCAGGATGGTTTGAAGAACGGAGCCAAGGCGGCAGGAGTTAAATATCCCCAGGAGGTCACTCAATCCTTTACTGATATGAGAAAAGGTTGGGAGGAAGTGTTCAAGTTTAGGAACACGGAATACCGGAAACTTTTTGATGCCAAACTTGGCGGCAAAGACTACGCCAAGACCCTGGATCAACTGAAGTCGGAAATTGATGTGATGTACAAGGGCATGGCCTCGAAAGAGGACGAACTCTATCAACACATTGACGATCTGATGTCTGAAAGTTTGGATAGTTTTTCGGGAACGATGTATCGCAACTATCGGGATCAGGCATCCAAGTTAAGGCTCGCGGATCGACAAAAGACCATTGACTTCTATAAAAAGATCGGAGACGCACCTAAAGACGAGGCTCCGGCGTTATGGACGCAGTACTGGCAGGATCGAACCACGGGGATGGAGCAACTGCGTCAGTTGGAACTTAGAGGTTCGGCTGCCTTACAGGGCGACGCCAGTTCGATTGCCATGTTCTCCCAGAAGGCAGAAACAGAAGCTGGGACAGTTTACGACCTGGCAAATCAATTTGGGATTCCCTCGGCCACCAAGGGTGGAGCCAGGAACGACAGACGGATTTTGAACACGGTCAACAAGTATCTCCCAGAAGGAACCGAGAAATTTAAGAGCGTCAACGACATCCCCATGGAAATAGCCCAAAAGGCTTTTGAGACCAGGGTTCAGGAGAAGGCGGCTCAACTGGGAAAAGGTGTAGAGAAGTCCTTCATTCCCGACGCCGAGAAAATATTCAAAGACCCGCTGCCGCTGGAAACTGGTTTAAGTGAAATGAATTACGGTCGGTCTTATGCCTCCCTGGAGGCCCTGAAGGATTCCGCTGTCAGTCGGGCTTCCAAAAAGTCGGCGCTGCTGCAAGACCTGTCCCCTGAAATTCAGGGAAAAGTCAATAACTGGATGGGTCAAGTCAACGACGAAATGTCCTCGTTTAGAGCCGGGGCCGTACAGTATTCGCAGTTCCGTCGAGACTCGGCACTATTGGATTATAACCGCCGAACCAACTTCGACAACTGGGTCGGGCACATGGCTCCCTTCGGTTTCTGGACAACCCACTCTGTGGTCAATTGGGCGGTTCATTCCATTGACCGTCCCGCCATGTTGACGTCCTTCTTCCGGGCCAAGAAGCTGTTTGAGACTGCCGGACTGGCAGATCAGAACATTCCTCAGCGTTTGAAGGGCAAGATACGAGTGGACTTACCGTTCACGCCCAAGTGGATGGGACAGCAGTTTGCCGACCCGCTACAAACGTTATTGCCGTTTGATTCGTGGATGCAACCCTGGGAGCAGGCCCAGTCTTCCAAATTCTCTTTGGAGGGAAAGGCAAAAACGACCCTGGATCAGATGTTGGAAGCCAACAAGATTTCACAGAATGACTACCAACAGGCGATTCAAAGTAAGTCCGGGCCCGCATGGGAACAGGCTTACGCGGCAGCCCAGGAAGGTGGGGATAACTATAATGCCATGGACTTTGTGAACATGACCATGACACCCCACGCGCCTTTGATGTGGGCTTACAATGCCGCCACAGGAAACAAACAGGACATCGGCCCATTTACGCCCATGTCGAGATCGGTGAAGAACTTTGCCACCATGATGGGCGTGGATGACTGGTCGAATAGCCCTTACAACGTCGAAGGAAAGTTAAGAAAGTCGATGGGCCTTCCTGCTTATGACAAGTGGGATGACTATCGGGTTGGACGGGAGATTTCCAATATTGCCGCCGATGGGCAGCACGACATGAACGAGGTCAACGAAGCCATGCAGACGGCAGCCCTGGTCGAATCTGGAAAGATGACCTCTGCCGACGCCGTCAAGAACAATCCCCTATACGCCGAAGCAACCAAAAGAGCCAACCAGGAATATGCCGGGGGTTGGTTGGGCACGGCGGCAAGTTTACTGGGGATCAACATCAAAATGTTCCCGGAAGGTGAGCAGAAGCAACGCGAACTGGCTGATAAGTTCGCCATGGCTTACGATGAATACGACAAGGGCAATGTTCAGGCACTCACCGATTTCTTTGACCAACACCCCGAATATGAGTCGAGACTGGCCTTATTCAAGTCGCCAGAAGAGCGCCTAAAGACCTTTATGGTGGACAATATCTGGCAGCGCTGGAACGACCTGCCCAAGGTGAACCAGGACGAGATCAAGGATCAACTTGGCCCTGACTTTGCCAACAGCTTCGTCAACAAGGAAACCAGGAACTACGATTCTGTCACACCTTTACAGATGCAGGTGTGGTTAAAGCTGATGGGCGGAAAACCCGTCGGAAGCCTAAGTGCCACCGAGGACGTTATGATTGAGTTGAACAGACTTAAGCTGACTGACCCGGAAACGGCCTGGCGGGTACAGACCTTCTATGATATGCGGAAGGATTATCCCGATTTCTACAGACTCCAGAACGAGTATTACGGGATGAAGGAAACAGATCGACCGAAATTCCTGCAAGCCAACCCGCAACTCAAACAATACTGGGATGCCCGGCGGAGTTGGATGACCAAGAACCCGGACTTGGTTCGGTTCCTCACAGACGACCCCAAACAGTTGAAGAAGTACGAAAACGTCAAGAGAAAGGCAGAGATTGCCACACCTACGGCAGATGAAATTAGAAGCAAAATCTCCCAGCCTACGGCAGAATTACTCTCTGAGTGGTATAACGGGGAACAACTTCCCGCCTCGGTACAGATTTACATAAATAACCTGGCGGATTCCTACGGAATCGACACCCGCACGATGTTGGGAATCCTGACAGGACAATAGGTTGACAGAACATCCGTTCTGTGGTAAAATTGGTTATACGCACTATGTGCGAATTTAGAAAATGGAGTGAATTACAACATGGGCAAAACGGATAGCGCAGAATTGGAAGGGACTCAGGATAGCCAATCCAAAGGTTCAAATAACAAGTCTGGTCAGCAGGGTTCGGAGCCGGAATACGTTACGGTAGAACAGTTCAAGGAAATTCAAAAGACCCTCGACCTCGTCAGTCGGCAACTGCAAAGCAATAAGGATCGTGCCGTCAAGCACACCAATGAAAGACTGGGGGGCGTTGACGAAAGACTGGATGGTGTTGAGAAAGACCTGAAGCAAGTTCTACAATTAGCCGCCAAGGATGGCAAAAGCGTGAACGATTTGTTGAGCGAAGTGGAATCCCAAGAGGAAGCCGACTTCCGCAAAACAATGAAACTCATTGCCGAATCATTCAAAAACGGCAATCCCCAGGCGAACTCGTTTGGCAGCGAGAAAGCCAAAGGCGTGGACGTTTCCGAAGTGTTGAAAGAATTGGAACTCGACTCAAATGATGTGCGCGTCAAGGATTTTGCGAACCGCACCTTTGAGTCCAGGGAGCAGGCGCTCTTAGAAGGCGTGAAGCTCGTCAAAACTATCATATCTCGCCAACCCTCGGATGCAGATAAACCCTCTGGAACATCTGATCGGGCCAAGGCCGCCAACAAGCAGGAAGCGCTGCAAGCGGAGTACGATGAAGGTTCTAAAAAACTTCACGGACAGGCCCTTATTAATTTCAAGATGGAGATGAGAAAGAAGGGTCTTCAAATCTTTTAGGGTTGTAGCATATGAAAAGATGTTCAGATTGTGAAAGGCAGTTACCAGCGTGGCTGAAACAAAACAACTACCCGGAAGGGTTTAGGGTTTTATGTCACAACTGCAACCAAGCAAATGGATATTTTGGAATATGCCCACACCAAACTCAAAAGGAACTTGTAGCCCAATAAGCAACAAGACATATTAAACATCATGGCTTTGTTTGACCAGCCAAAAACTTCGTATAGCGACACGACTAATGCCAAGCGCATTATCGCTGACGTTATCAAGTTGATCGACCCGGTTGCCACACCGTTAATTGTGGCTCTCGGCGGATTCAATGCCGCCCGCAGTAAGTTTGACATTCGTGACAACGGTACGAAAGTCGAATGGCTTGAGGACAGCTACGCTCCCCTGAGTGATGCTGCGAATCAGGGTACGACCATCACCACAAACACGACCACACTGACCGTGACGGATGCGTCCATCTTCCAAGATGGACACGTCATCAAGATCGACTCGGAACTCATGGTTGTGTCTGCCGTTGATACGACCGGCAACACTTTGTCGGTGTATTCTCGTTCCTACGGTGGCACAAACGCGACCCACGCCGCGACTGCCACGGTTAATATCGTAGGTATGGCCCGTCTTGAAGGCGACGATGCCGACTATGTCGGTTTACAGCAAGTGTCGGCCCCGTTCAACTACACCTCCATCTTCCAGAAAGCTATGAAGATTACTGGAACCGAGGACGTAGTGGACGAGTACGGCTACGAAGACGCCTTCACCTATCAGGCCATGAAAGCGATTCCTGAATTGGCTCGCTTGGTGGAATTGGCCATCTTCAACGGAATCCGTGCAGTTGGTACAGCTACGACACCCCGCTCGTTTGGTGGTCTCGGAACCTTCATTACCGACAATACGGTTGCCGCGAGTGGCGCGATTGCGAAAACGCACATTGACGATCTTGCTGAAAAGATTCGTCTGGACGGCGGGATGCCTGATCTGTTCGTGACGCATCCTTCCATCGCCAACGACCTGCGTGCCCTGTTGGACAGTTCTTCCTTTGTCCGCTTGACGCAGGAAAACAGCGTCTTTGGTATGCAGGCTGTCGACCAAATCCGTACCCAGTACGGAAACCTGCAAATCGTGGAATCCCTGTGGTGTCCAGTGGCGACATCCTACATTCTCGATTCGGGTCGCGTCGGTTTGTACGAACTGCGCCCGTTTGGCTGGTCGCCTTTGGCTAAGACTGGTGACAGTCGCAAGGCCGAGGTGGTCGGAGAGTTGTCCTTGGCACTCGCCAACGATAAGGCTCACGGCACAATCACCGGTATCACTTCATAACACACTGGGGCGGGCCTCAAAACCCGCCCCTTTTACCTGGAGGTAAAATGTTCTATCGTGTAAAGAATCTGGAAGCCTTCAAGGACGGCAACGTTCTGGGAGGTCGTTTTCTCAAACCTGGCGAAGTTCTTATCGTCAGCGAAGAAGATAAGTTAAAAATTGAACAATCCGGTGGAACCCTGGAAGTTCTGGAATTATTGGTTCCCAATCCACTTAAGAAAGTGGCTGTGTCTGAACCTGTTATTGAACCTGTAGTTGAGCCAGTCGTGGAAGAGTACAAAGAAGCTCACTGGGTTGGAGAGCCCGTTGAACCTGTAAAACGCAAGGCTGGACGACCGAAGAAGGTTGTCAATGTCCCATAAAGTATCTTTAGGAATCCCATTTTACGGTGGGGTTTCAGGAGAATGGTGGACGCAGACTCTCCAGGTTGTGTCGGTTCTTGCCAAGCAGGTGGACATCATCGAGATCATCACCTGCGGAAGCATGACGGCAGATCACAGTCGCAATGTTATTGTGGCGGACTTTCTTAAGTCTCAGGCGGAATGGTTGTTCTGGATTGACTCGGACACCATGGTTCCTGCCGGTGGGCTGGATCGACTCCTGGGAGTTGGAAAGACCCTGGTCTCCGGGTTGTACTACGGCAAGAATCCCCCCAACCCTCCCATCGCTTATTATTTATACAACGGAGCAGTCACCCCCATTGACCAGGAAAGACGCTGGGAGAAGGGCGAGATACTGCCTGTAGATGCCGTGGGCATGGGATGTATGCTGACCCATCGAAGCGTGTTTGAGGATATTCTCAAGAAGTATGACATCTATCAAATCCCTGGCGGCGGGCTCGTACCCGTTCATCAGGACGATATTCTGGGAGATGTAGAGACTACAGACGGCCCCAAAAGCCACGAACACGACGGAAAGGTCTACAAAGGCCAGCTTCGGCAAAGACTGGTAAAGCCCAGTCTTGCAAATCTGCGGTTTCCGTTTTTCATGATCGAGCACATGCGGACAGAGGATATTTATTTCTTTGATCTGGCTCGCCGGGTTGGGCACATGGCCTGGCTCGACACCAGTGTGGAATGTGGACATCTTCGACAGGTTCCATTTACTGGAGCAGATTACCGGAGCCAACATGGGCACTAAAGTTTTAGAACTATCGCCCTTTGAGGACAGCGTGTCTGCCTCTGTTTACCCGGACGCAGAAGTCACCAGATGGGATTTTGTCTCTCCCATTCCACCTGAATTTGTTGGTCAGTTTGATGCTGTGATGGCAAACAACGCCCTTCAGCGTTTTAATTACATGGCCTCCATTACAGCCTTGGCGGCCTGGGCACAGTGTTTGAAAGAAGGCGGAGAACTACATGTCGTTGTGCCTTCCCTGGAATGGGCCTGTAGAGAGGTTCTGTCAGAGAACCCATCTCCCGTTTGTATGATTGTCTTATATGGTGGTCAGGGCGGGGATGGCAGCATCCACACCAGTGGCTACACCATGAGGCTGTTGAGAGCCCACTTTGACAAGATCGGATTGGGTGTCACCAAGGCTCGCACGGGCGATGTTGATATTGAAGTGAACGGCAAGGTTATGAAGTTCCAGCAGCACTATATTTGTGGCGTCAAAGGTGTTCCTGAATTGAGTAAACAATGAAAGCGGTTTTGATTCAGCAGGTTTACCCCAATAGAGGTTTCCTGCCCTTGGTTCAGGAACAGTTTATCAGAAACACAGATTATTGTGAGAAGTTCGGACTAGACTACCGCTTCTTCTCTTCCGAGAGACATGATTGTCTGTTGGGTGGTTGGGATAAATTGGATCACATCCATGATTGCCTGGACTATGAATTAATCATCTGGCTGGATGCGGACGCGATTGTTTGTGACATAAACCAGGACATCAAAACCGTCCCCCTGCCGGAAGATTCCATCGGGGCCGTGAGATTCAACATCCCAATCTCACATTACAATGTCGGTGTTTTATACGTCAGACCCGGAATAAGGTCAAAGGCGTTTTTAGAGAAGTGGATTTCTGAATTTCCAGGTAGTGGTATCTGGCACGAGCAAAGTGTATTCAATTCAATCTTAAACGAATGTGTTGTGCCCCTGCCCATCACCTGGAACAGAAACTATGATAATAATCCGTATGCCAAGCCCATGGTCATGGGCTTCCATGGCTTCGGAACCCCAGAGCACAGACTGGCGCTCATGAAAAAGGTGTTACAATGACATTGCAATATTCAACGACTGTTCGGAACGCCCAATTGGATGCCATTGAAACGGCCATTGGGGCAAGTGCGGTACTTAAAATCAGAACCGGGGCGGCCCCTGCGAACTGTGCTGCGGCCGATTCCGGTACGGTATTAGCTACCTTAAATCTGCCTGCCGACTGGATGGCTGCGGCTGGTTCTGGTGCAAAGTCCAAGACTGGCACATGGGAGGATACGTCTGCTGATAATACAGGCACGGCGGCTCACTTCCGTTTGTATGCCAGCGATGGAACCACCTGTCACGCCCAGGGCACAGTAACCATTACCGGCGGGGGCGGGGATATGACCGTGGACAATACTTCCTTCGCTGCGGCTCAGGCCTTCTCGATCACGTCTTTCACGATTAACGCTGGCAATGCCTAAGTTCTTATGATCGCGTTTCGGGCCAAAGGCGCTTACGGAACAGGTACGACCTCCTGCGTGGCGGCTGTGCCAACCGGGGGAAGTGCGCCCCAAGCCAACGACATTTTACTGATCGTTGTAGAATCCTCGGATTCAACCACGGCTGCCGGAACGCCCAACACGCCAGCAAACTGGACAAAGATATTTGAAGAGACCCAGGGCAATGGTGTAACGGGCGTCACAACCCTGACCATTTTCGGAAAAAGAGCGGGCGCAGGGGAGGCAAATGTCACCATAGACGGAGTGCTCAATCATTGCTCTGCGACCATGCTGGTGTATTCTGGATGCGTCAAGACCGGAACAGCCTGGGTTGCCGGAACAGGTAACGGGGCCGACACAGGCAATGGAACTTTAACAGGTGTCACTACTCCAGAAGATAATTGTATGGTAGTTGGAGTTTGTGCCACAACCAGGGATGCCAATGCAACCACAACCTTTTCGGGTTGGACAAACGCGAACCTGACCAGTATTAACGAGAGAGAAGATAACACAACCTCCTCCGGGGCCGGGGGCGGATTTGGAACTTTTGACGGCTTCAAGGCCTCTGCTGGAGCCACTGGAAACTCGACTGTCACTTTAGCAGTCTCCTCTCAATGGCGGGCCGTTCATATCACTTTGAAGCCAGATACGTCCATTGTGGGAACGGCCACCATCACACAAGCCTCTGATTCATCCTCGGCGTCAGGAGCCCTGCCTATCAAAAGCATTGCTTCTATGAACCAGGCAGCAAATACCGCTACCTCGACAGGTGCGGTTTCCGTCAAAGGAAGCGCCAGTGTTACTCAATCTTCCAACACACTATCTTCGGATGCCGATCTGTTTCTTTCAGGAAACGGTTCCTTGACACAATCCGGAAACTCCATGTCGTCAGAAGGTGCTTTGAAGATCAATTCACTGGCAGTTCTAGATCAAGGCGGAGACACCCTTTCGGCTTATATAGGTTCTTCTGAACCCGAACCAGATAAACCAAAGAAGGAACACGAGCACCAGGGCAATATTATTCACTGGCGAGGTAATACCAGAAACCCGACGTTCCGGGCCAGGGCAGCACTCATGAAAGCCAATCGACTGGTAAAGAAAACCCATGGTTCATAAATACACGTTCTACTACTACAACAAAAAATATTCCGATGGTTACGACAGGATATTTGGAAAGAAGGCCAAACATGAAAACAATGAACTTCAAGAGCAAGGCAGCATACAAAAAGTGGCTGGCCTACGGACACATGCACAAGGTCTTTCACGGAAAAACGGCCGTAAAAATAAAAGGCCAGGCGCACAGGGTAAAACACAAGTAACGAGGCATAAATGAGTTATTCAAAAAGCAAGTTTCAGCTTACCCATCTTTTACAACAGGCCTGGTATCGCATGGGCCAGATGAAGACCTGGGTCATCACGGGCGGAAGCACAACCACGACTGTCAACACGGCCTGGGCTGGCGTGGATGACGCCATCTTTGAAGACGATGATCCCACCCTGATCTACGGTAGCATTGTCGTTGTAGAGGACGCTGCCTTAACCGGGGCGGCTCCCGAAGGGGAGATTGCGCGGATCACAGATTACGACTCCGCCTCCACGACCATCACCCATGACGCTGTCTCAACAGCAGTTGCGAGTGGCGATAGAGTTGCCACGATTTCGGCTTTATTTCCCTACGAAGACATGAAGGAATTGGCAAATATTGCCATTCGGAAACTGGGTAAGATCGACGTGATTGACACATCTTTAACGGTTGTGGCTGGACAAACAGAATATGTCATGCCCATTCGCCAGGCCCCCAAGCGGGTTCGGATTCAGCGCCTCAACGCCTCCAGCGACAATCGCTGGCAGTTGATTCAGGGCTGGAGCGTCATTCCCGCCGTGGTGGGAACGGGCTGGAAATTGGTTGTACCTCCACTGGTTCAGGGATTTAGTATTGAACTGTTGTACGAGGACTTGCATCCGAAGTTGAACTCCTATGAGGACGACATCATGGAGATCGTTCACCCGGAACTGGCTGTGAACGCCCTGGTGGCCGAAGCCTATCAATGGTATAACAACCAGATCAACGGCAGTAACTCATACTTTCTTCAACGCGAGAACAAGGCCCTCCAGGACTTGGAGCAGGCCAAGGTAAATTATCCAATCTACAAACTTGACGAACAGGTTCAGGGTCTTCCTCACTGGGGCAGACAGTCTGAATATGTTCCCAAGACTTCTGACTTGAGGTACTAATGGCTTTACAACCGGGTAAGTACGACGCTCTAAAACCAGACATCGAGCTCTTTGACTTCAAATCCAAGAAGCGTTACGGTCTCAAACTGGATGGAAATGGATTGCAGGTGGGAACCATTTCCCAGGATGATTCCGTGCTGGTCAGGAACGCCGGAAAAAGAGTGGGCGACTTTGACGAACAAAGAAGCTGGAAGGGTGGCCGGGCCGTGGAGAATCTTTCTGACAATGCCGAGGGATTCTACGACTCCATGAACGCCTGGACGCTTTCGGAAAATCGCGTTCATCCCACCTTATTATGGGAGTTTGCCAAGGGAATCCGTGGATCGCATCACTTTATGCCCGACAATACCCATTCTGTAACCTGGAAAACATTGTTGGCGACGACGCTGTACATGGCCAATACTTTCACGCACTCTGGAGCCTCTGAAGAGCCAAGTTCTGGAGATTATGTCAGACTTTGGATACGCAGAGTGGGGACTCCCGGAACCTTGACGGTGAAACTCAGTCAAGAGACCGCAAATGCCCCTGGAACAGTTCTGAAAACAGCCACCATTACCACGGCTGACGTCCCCGATACAGTGAGTGTACTTCAGAAATTTGACTGGACTGGCACGCAATCTCTTTCCAATCAAGATTACTGGATTTCCATATATGGAGATGCGGCCGATAATAAAAACAATCACTGGGAGGTCGGGGGGTACGACACCGGCGCAAATGGACTACAATCCACAGACGGCAGTTCATGGTCTGCCGCTTCCTTTGACCCGTATTTCTACCTTGCCAGCAGCGAGGTGAAGAAAATATTCTTTACCTTCTTCCTCGACGGAGCCATGTATGTGGTTGACCGGAAAATAGACGGTGTAACCGCCAGCGAGGTGTGGATCAATGGCGACAGAGGGATGCCAACTTCCGCTACCGCGTCTTCCCTTACGGATACATTGAAGACCTGGACGACCAATATGTGGGCAGGCGCAATGGTTAGGATCATTCGGGGACGTGGCAAGCATCAGGTCAGAGGGATAACTGCCAACTCTGCCAGCGCTCTTTCTGTTGATGTGGACTGGGATACCACTCCCGATACCACTTCCCAATATGTTATTTACTCGACAGAACACTTCATTCCGATCACGGCGGCCATGAGCGTGGTGATGTCAGAGCCTTGTGTAGCGAATAGAATCGCATACTTTCCACAGGGGGAGGACGACAACGTCCTGCACATGGTTTACAACACCGCCACAAAGGCCCACGCATTTACTGATGACGGATCGAACCGGGCTAGTTTTATGTCGCAAATCTCTTTGGGCGGTCAGAATTATGTCGTCAAGGTAACTGAAGACTCCTCGGATGTGTCCATCGCACCGGCGGCGGATTATTCCAACACACCCTCCAATCTGGTGTTCGGTTCCATCAAGAGAGTGGGTTCCGTCACTTCCAGAGTAACGGGTATTGTGCCTAAAGAGAATCTGATCTATATCTTCAAGGAAGACGGCGTCTTTACTGCTGACAAAAACCTGAATGTTGTCCGACTCACGGGCGGCTTTGAGAAGACGCCTTTCTATCAGAATGGATTAGCCAACATCATCCATGGTGAGTTTGTGTATTACAACTGGCAACATTCCCTGATTAGAATCTACGGACAGACTCATGACGACATTGGTCAGGACTGGTCAGGGAAAGGATTACCAGATGGACGGGAAGGCACGTTTTTCTCCCTGGACTCTTACACCTCCCTGCTCATCGGCGGAATCAATGCCGACACAGGAACATCCAGTGTCCTGGGATTTGATGGCATTGCCTATCATGAATTATTGCGGGCTTACGACGCCAATAGGCCCGTTACCATGGTAAGAGTTGCTCCGTGCCCCATGGCAAGAACAAGAATGTGGGTGGGTATGGGAGACAATCTGGTCTTCCAGAAAATGCCCTTTATGAAGGGCAGTCCAAGACTGGACAGCGGGGTTCGCTATCAACACGAAGCCGTAATTGAATCTTCGGCCATTGATATGGGCACGGCTTCCGGTCTTCCCAAGTTTGTCAAGGAACTCACGATTCTTTCCGAAAATCTTGGAAGCGGGAACGACATTGCCGTGGACTATCAAGTAGACGAAAATGTAGGCACGACCAACTGGGTCGAGGCTGGAACAATCTACAATTCCCCGGAAGCCACGATCTATCTTGGACTGGATAACATCCGCAAGTTTGCCTACCGTCTCAGAATCCATTGTGCCGACAACACCACGCCTCCTGTGGTTCGTGGTGTGACGCCCAACGGGTACGCCCGCGCGCCCTATAAAATGATCTGGACGTTACGTTGTCGAGCCGACAACATTACTTCCAGGGGCAGGATCGTCAAACCTGCCGAACTGATGCGCTGGTTATTGGATAGTGCCAGGTATCCCGGACGGGTCATGATGTTGTCCCAATACGAGTTGGCCCATAAGTTCTTTGTGATTATCCATCCACCCCGGATGTTCCCTTACAAACCAGCGGCAGCGGGACAGGCAGAGGAGTCGATCTTTACCATTGTTTTGGAAGAGAGCTAATGAAAACGTTCAAGTTCAAGACCAATAGGCGACCTCAAATCACACCCATGCCGTCCCATGTCTCCATCATACACGAGGAAGGCGAGACGCTTTTAGGGAGCGTGCAGGGCAAGGAAGCCTCGGCTCCCGAAGAGAGAATGGCCAAGGAACTTACCAAAAGTGGCAAGCAATTTCTATTTCGGTATGTTTTCGGGGCTCCCAAAGGGCTTCCGGGCTGGAAGGAATTGGACTTTCTGATCTCGTCCAACGGATTGTTGTACGCCGTGGAAGTGGATACGGCTTTTACACACAGAAACAAGGCTCAGAAAGACAAACTACATGATGCCTTGATTCTGGCGGATCGACACATCAGTTCCATGGGCACATTGTACCCGCAGGTTTTCCATGCGTCTGGAGACACAGACCTGGCTGACCAGCGTAACGCGGCCCAATACGTCAAAAATAATTTTGGAAGGTAGATATGGCAAAAAGAGACTTTGGACAGGTGGCTACAAATAGGATGGAAGTCCTGGAGAGTCCGTTGACGATCCTCCCGGCGGTTCAGCCCATCTTTACGATCACCATCGGAGGAACCGGAACACTGGCCTCTCCGACCATGAAGCTATACAAGGGCACGAAGGATATTTCTTCGACTGGCTTAAGTGGCTCCATGTCAGTCAATGGCAGAACAATTACGTGCAAACAAATTACCGGACTTTCTGCCGGAGATTATGCGTTCTATATCTACTACACCGATGGTGGCGTGGCGGATTCGAGATTCTGTCGTTTTAGTGTTCCCAGGGAGGGCGCGTGAATCTAACGGCGCAGGACAGCGACTTCAAGCTGAACGCCCTAAACTTTTCCCGTAGGGACATTACCTTTGTGGGCGTCTATAACCTTACCGACACAGCCGGGAATCAATTAACCGACACGGCCGGGAATCATCTTGTCGCCAATGGCGAGAATACTGTCAGCGCCATTATTCTGATAGCTTTAGCCAGCGACTTTCAATTAAATGCGGAGTAAAAATGGTAGATAAGATTTTTGGTACTGACTTTACAAATAGCACAGACCCACTCTCGACCTGGACAACCTCGATCAATGACGGCTCTGTCTTGAAGGATGTTGCACTGGGCGATTTGCACAAAGCCCTTCAGGTTCCGGCAAAGTATATTACCTCGGCTAGTGTTCCCACAGTCAATGACGATACGGCTGATGGGTATAAGATTGGCGACATCTGGATCACCACGGGCGGACAGGCTTTCATTGCCGGGAGCGTGGCGGCCGCGGCCGCCAACTGGATACCTATTCCAGAATTTACGGATTATCAAATCTCCGTGACTGTCACATCCAACA
>Ga0065705_10001981_pt1 | contig 16563 bp, 11 predicted proteins | sample SwibulcommuniRL2_FD_59092 | JGI IMG/M metagenome (GOLD analysis project Ga0065705, IMG submission 59092) | Bulk soil microbial communities from switchgrass field near Rose Lake, East Lansing, Michigan, USA - RL2 Bulk Soil v2 (version 2) | ecosystem: Environmental > Terrestrial > Soil >...
GCAGCCGCTGCCGGCAGCACCGAGAAGCGCCTTGTAGTGCGCCGCCGCTCGGTTCCGTACTGGTGAGCGATTGCTGACGACGGTAATTCCCCGCAACTGGCTTCGGCCTATTGCTGAATTGCTGCTTGAGGCAGTTCTTCACCGGAAGGCGGGTCCGAACCCAAGCGACACTCCGCGTTTTCTCCGTGTGATTCAAGCGAACGTCCCGCCTTCCAACGGCCTCTTTGAGCGAGAACAAACAAACGATTCAGTGCCACTGTGGCGCTGCTGATTGGAAAGGAGGTGCAGCCATGACGCTGCTCAAGTACATCAAGATTCGTAGCTACGAGATGGGCCTGGTCTTCCGCGACCGCGAGTTCAAGGGCCTGCTCGCTACAGGTACGCACTGGCTCGTAGATCTCCTGGGCAAGACTCGGGTTGAGATCGTGTCGCAGTGCGCGCCGTGGCTCGTCCATGACCAGCTCGACATGATCGTCAAGTCGGGTGCGCTCACTGGCCGCGCTGTCGCACTGGACCTCAAGGACCACGAGCGTGGTCTGATCTGGATCGACGGTCGCTTCAGTAACATCCTCGGTCCGGGCCTGTACGCCTACTGGCTGGGCCAGAAAGACGTGCAGGTTGAGATTGTCGATGCGCGGCAGGTCCGGTTCATTCACAAGGACCTCGCTGTCATTGCGCGCAGCGCGTCTGCCAAGGTGCTGCTCGATGTTTGCAGTGTCGAGCGCGACCGCGTCGGCGTGCTGTTCATCGACGGCCGCTACATCGATACGCTGTCGCCGGGCCAGTATGCCTTCTGGAAGGGTCCGGCTGACGCCCGCGTTGTCGAGGTCGATCAGCGCGAGACGACTGCCGATGTCAGCGGTCAGGAGATCATGACCGCAGACAAGGTCACACTGCGCGTCAACGCCAAAGTAACCTATCGCATCGCTGATGCTCGCAAGGCAGTCAGCCAGGCGGACGATGTTCGTCAGGCGCTGTACCGCGAGACGCAGTTGGCTCTGCGGGCCGTGATTTGCGCACGGGAACTCGATGCTTTCCTCGTTGGTAAGGACACGGTCGGCCAGGAGATCGAGCAGGCGATGCGTCAGCGCGCCGGTGAACTGGGTCTGGAGATCGCCTCGGTTGGTATCCGCGACGTGATTCTGCCGGGCGAGATGAAGGACCTGATGAACAAGGTTACGGAGGCCAAGAAGGCAGCCGAAGCCAATCTGATCTCGCGCCGTGAGGAGACGGCCGCAATTCGCAGCCAGGCCAACACGGCCAAGCTGCTGGTCGAGAATCCGGCGCTTATGCGCATGCGTGAGCTGGAGGTTCTAGAGAAGATCGCCTCGGCTGGTCACCTTAAGATCGTCCTCGGCGGCGAGAAGGGTCTGGCCGACCGCGTGACCAACCTGCTGTGACAACCCGCGCCCCTGGCCCGAGCAATCGCGCCAGGGGCGTTTTGCATTTCGCCTCACGCTATGCGAAGAACGTGGCCAGGTAAGATGTACGCGCGGACCGACCCGATGGCAAACCACTCACTTTTAATCGATGGCCTCCATGTGCCCCCAATCCTTTATGGGACGGCTTGGAAGGAAGACAGAACGCAGCCGCTGACCGAGCTCGCTCTCAACCAGGGCTTTCGCGGCATCGACACCGCGAACCAGCGACGCCACTATCACGAGGCCGGCGTCGGCGCAGCGATCACTGCCGCGGTCGATAGTAAGCTTGTCGCCCGGGACGATTTGTTTCTCCAGAGCAAGTTCACGTTCCGACCGGGGCAGGATCATCGGCTGCCATACGACCCGGACGCGCCAGTCACAGTGCAGGTGCAGCAGTCGTTCGCGAGCACGCTCGATCACCTGGGAACGGAGACTCTTGACTCATATTTAATGCACGGACCCACGCGCCGAGCTGGGTTGTTGCCGGATGACTGGGAGGCCTGGAGAGCGATGGAAGCCATCCACGACACTGGCCGCGTTCACCTGCTTGGTGTCAGCAATTTCACGCTGGAACAGCTGCAACGTCTGTGCCAGCAGGCACGCGTCCCACCCCGGTTCGTTCAGAACCGATGTTACGCAGCGCANGGTTGGGATCGACTGGTACGCGAGTTCTGCGCCACCAACGGAATTGTCTATCAGGGGTTCTCNCTGTTGACCGCCAATGCTGAAGTGATGGCCAGCGCCGAGTTACACCGACTCTCCAAACGGCACGGACGGACCATCGCGCAGATCGTCTTTCGATTTGCCATTGAAGTTGGCATAATCCCGTTGACTGGAACCACGAACCCACAACACATGCGGGCGGACCTGGACATATGGGACTTTGACCTGGAGCCCGACGAGATCGAACGAATCGCGCGCGTCAGCGAGCGGTGACGCTGAATTTGCCTCCGCTCATGGTGTTCACCCCGCATCACACCCGTTTAAGCTACGTCCGGCTAGGTCCGGAGCCGCACCCACCGGCCAAAAACGACTAAGACGCCCGTCACCGGGCCTCGACTGTGGCAAAGTCGGGGAGGAGAAAGTTCAGTTTCGTTCGGATAGTGTAGTGGCCGCACATGCATGCCGCGCCCACCAGGGCCGTCTAGTCTCGCATTGTTACCGAATGAAGGTCGGCCAGCCGGCTTCATTTCTCGACACAACAGTTGTGTCGAATTCACGCATCCAAGGGGGAAAGTAAGAGTCCCCGCACTCCTTGCGGGGACTTGAAATGGCAATCCGTATTCCGCAGATTCGGCGGATTGATACTGGTCGAGTTCAGGAAGCTCAGCGATAACGCCGGCAGCAGAACCACATCCCACTCGAACTGCAAGCGTAACCCACATCGACCGTGCTCATTCCACTATTCGCGTAACAGCAGGCGTTGTAGGCGGCTGCCGCACTGGCACCGCACCCGCAGCCCTCATAGCCCGAGTTGCCGCCCCAATGTCCGACCCGGCCGCAGGCGGCCATGATTTGCGCGACCCCCTGGGCCGTCTGCGTGCTATGTCCCGCAGGGACGGCTGCCACCGACTGCGTATAGGTCCCACCACCTGTCCGCCTAAACCCACGGGCCTCCGCCGTGTTGGAGACCAGCAGCAACATCCCGCAAACGAGCAAAACAATCCGTTTCATTTCATCGATTCCATTTGTGGTGAACAAAACCAGAAAAACCTTTGTTGGAAGTGGCGCAATTACATGGCTGTCTCCTTGTGTCGAAGGGCTGCCGGGCGTTGCTCGCGGCATCTTGACGCGAGCCTCGAATGTGGTCACAGCGCCTAATGCATCCTGCGCGGCGCTCTCGCAGATCACCCTGAAGCCGCTGAGCGGTGCAGCGTGAAAGCAAAACAACGGGAAGCCCGACCGCGGGCCGTTGGGGTGGGATTGGCTAGGCGGGAACTGACATGTCGCGGATAGCGCGTCCGTGGCTCGTTCCGTCGGGGAGACGGCGAGTCCTCAGCCAGTCCAAATTCCGCGCATCCGTGCGGGGACTTACAAGGGACCGCCGTGTCCCGCGAGTGGTCCGCATGCGTCCAGTTAGGAACGAAAGGCTGACCAACTGTGGTCAGCAATGTAATGGCAGGCTTACGTAAGGAAAGGTGGGCTTGACGAAAGCGGGACTAGCCGTTTGCTCCCGACCAACGGTGCACCATGCAATGATGGGTCTTCAAATCCCTGCAACACGACAAATTGGTCGAGCCGTGGCTCGCAAGCGACAATCTGTCGCGGCAAGAGTTCTTCGATACGCGGCACACTTCAAACGACTGCTGCCGCGCAATTCCAGGGTGTGCGCATGTGACGAATCGCCCTTTTCCTACCGCGGGAACGCTTTGCGGAAAGCCACGCATTCAAGAATCGCAATTGCGGCATTTCCTTTGCGATCCTTGAGAACCAAAACATTCAGGGTCGTGAGGGGCCGCTGGCAGGCTGGACATCATGCGCTCGATCGCCAGATGCCCTCGCGCAGGAATCAAATGGCTACCCAGCTCACTGCCGCACACACGACGGAAGAACGAGGGGATGTCCTTGCCCAGGTAAGCCCGCGGGCGAGTTGGCCTCTGCACGTGCTGGCAATCCTTGCGGTTTTGACGGCCCTGCACGTTGCTCGGGAGCTAATAATGCCAATCGTCGTCGCGCTACTCCTGGCGCTGCTCTTACGGCCGATCATGCGACGGATGCACGGTCTGAAGCTGCCTGACCTTGCTTCCGCGTTCCTGTTGGTGGTGGCGACCGCTGCTGTTATTACAGCCGGGATCTACCTTTTGGCGGGCCAGGCTCAATACTGGCTGGCCGAAGCACCAAAAACCATCGAGCAGGTCGGCCAGATGATTCCCAAGCAGCTCAGTCCCCTGGACGACCTTGCAAAGGCGTCTCTGGCTGTTGAGGAACTTACGCAGACTGATACAGCGGCCAGTCCGTTGCCGGTCAAAGTCCAATCGAGCGATGCCGCCTATACCGCGCTGGGTGTTAGCGGCCACTTCCTCGCTTCCGCGGTAATTGTTTTCGTGCTCGCTTTTTTTCTTCTGGCCTATAGCGACACGCTCCTGAAGCAGGCCATCGGCACCCGATCCAAGTTCAACGAGAAGCGGAACATTGTCGAGTTAATGCAGAACATCGAGAACGGCATCTCTCGCTATTTGCTCACGATCACCAGCATCAACATCGGCCTGGGCATCGTCACATCGCTGGCAATGTGGGCCCTAGGGATCCCGAACCCGATCCTGTGGGGCGTGATGGCAGCCACGCTCAACTACGTCCCTCACGTGGGCGCGTTTGTGTGCATGGTCGTGTTGTTCTGCGTTGGCACAGTCTCCCATGCGTCGTTGGGCTACGGGGCCGTGGCCGCCGGCACGTTCGTTTTCCTGACTTCCGTGGAAAGCTATTTTGTTACCCCGATGATTCTGAGCAAGTCGCTGCAACTTTCGCCGCTGGCCGTGATTCTCGCCATCCTGTTGTGCGGCTGGATGTGGGGAATTCCGGGAGGTCTGATCGCAGCTCCCCTTTTGGCGATACTCAAAGTCGTCTGCGACCAGTTTGAATCGTTGCAAGGCTGGGCAGCGTTTCTGGCCGGCGAGGTACAAAAATCGAACACTCCCCCGCACAGCTCGATCCCTACCTTGCAACCCGAGGCAACGGACAATCCACCTGGCCATCCTTCCCTCGGCTGAGTCGCTTCCTCGCGGCGGCTAGCGGGGCTAGTCATTGCGAAAACTCCGCAGGATTCCATTCGCCATCTGTAGGTTTACTGTACGCGCAGTTGCCCTCGTATGAACGTCCAATGACGTAACGCGCCGCCTCTCGACCTCTGGCAGAAACTCACCCGCCGTTGATGGCTGGAAGGATCGAAATTTCGACGCCGTCTGCTAAGGGCGTCGCGAGTCCGCCGCCCAAGCGGGCAAGTTTGTTTCCCACAAATACATTCACGTGCTCACGGATTTCGCCTCGCTCCGTAAGCACACGATCCCGAATGGCCGGATGTGCCGCAAATAGTGCTTCGAGAGCATCCCGAAGCGTGACGCCAGATGTCTCCACGTCCACTTGACTATGCCCGGCAGTCATCGACCTTAGCGGGCCCGGTATCCAAAAATTGACCGTCATCGGCGGCTCCACCGTCATCTGCGGCTCCGTTTGCTCCCTGTCACGCGGGTGCTCTTACGTTTGGAGATGCTGCTCTTCGCGCTGGTTGGAGACACTCGTCTTCGCTTCTTAATCGGCCTGCGCTTCTCGGCTGGCCTTGGCGTGGAATCTCCCGCCATCTCCGCCACGACCGCGGTAGCCACACAGACGATCTGCGGCAGGCCACTTATCAATTCCTTCCAGGTTTTGCCTGCGTCCCTGGATGCGTACAGCTTTCCACTGCGGGTACCGAAGTAGATGCCCAGCGGATCGAGCGCGTCCGTCACCATCCCGTCCCGCAGTACGGTCTCGTAAGCGCCTTGCTGAGGCAAACCTCGCGTTAACGGTTCCCAGGAAGCCCCCGCATTTTGCGTGCGATAGACGCGCAGGCACCCCTCGGGAGTGCAACGAAATTCATCCGATTCCATCGGCACGATGTAAATGCAGTCGGGATCGTGCGGATCGCTCGCCATGGCAAAGCCGAAATCCGACGGCAAACCGTGGGCGATGTCGTTCCAGGTGTCCGCGCCGTCGTCGGACCGATAGAGACCCCAGTGGTTTTGCAAGAACAGCCGATCGGGACGATCTGGATGCCGAACGATCTTATGTACGCATTGCCCGAACTCCGGAAACCGCTCTGGCATGAACGTCACGCGGATGCCCCGGTTGCGCGCTTGCCATGTCCGGCCGCCATCGTCAGTCCGGTAAACGCCTCCCGCGGAGATTCCGGCGTGCATTCTCCCGGAATCGGTCGGATGCAGCAGGATCGTGTGCAAACACAAGCCGCCCTGGCCGGGCATCCAGCGCGGCCGATGCGGATGATCGAACAGGCCGCGCACCAGCGACCACGATTCGCCCGCATCGTGCGACTCGAAAAGTGCGGCCGGCTCCACGCCACAATAGAGTTGGTCCGGCGCCTCCGACGGCCCAAGTGCTATCTTCCAGATATTCTTGAGGGCCAAACCCGATTCCGGCGGGAATTTGAGGTTAGCTTCCAGCGGGTTGGTCCAGGTCTTGCCGAAGTCATCGCTGGAGCGCAAATATGTGCCCCACAGTGGACTTCCGGTCGAAGCCCAAATGCGATGACGGCCGCCGCGACTGTCGTATGCCAGAGAATAAACAGCGTGCCCATGAAAGTAGGGCCCGGCAACTTCCCAGTGCTTGCGATCCGACTTCGACTTCGCCAGGAATGCGCCTTTCGTAGTACCCAAGAGCAGGAGCACGTCACGGTTCTTGACATCGAGGTGCCGAATGCCCCGCAGCACCAGAGTCCGCGAACCGGTCGGCTCTTCGCGCCGCGGCTGGCTCACGATGGCTGCCGATTGAATGGTCTCAAGCGCCGAGCGAATTTCGCTGGCCCGCTGAAAGCGGTCTGTCAGACCCTTCGCCAGACAGCGGATGATGACGGCGCTCAGGCCCGGCGGCACGCTTGACGGCAACGGCTTGGGCAGCTCATGCAAAATGGCAGCGCTGAGCCCGTAGGGTGTGCTGCCGCTAAATGGCAATTGTCCCGTGACCGCCTCGTAGAGCAGAACGCCGAGCGCCCAGATGTCGCTTTGGTAGCTGCCGGTTTCTCCCGCCAGAACCTCCGGCGCCATGTACGGCAATGTCCCAACGATTGAACGGTCGCGCTCCAAGGACGCGAGCGATCGAGTGATTGTCTCGACCGTCGCTTTGTCCAGCCGCCGCGCCAGCCCAAAATCCAGCACCTTCACGCGCCCATCGGGCGTGATCACGACATTGGCGCCCTTCAGGTCCCGATGAACGATTTGACGATCATGCGCATGGGCCAAGGCATCCGCGATTTGAACGCCATAGCGCGTCACGGCCTCGGTCGTCAATTGCGTCTTGCGCGCCATCTCGCTTAGGGGCTGTCCATCCACCAGCTCCATGACGAGATAGAAGCCGTTATCGACGCGGCCGACCTGGTAAATCGTGCAGATGTTAGGGTGGTTGAGTGCGGAGGCGGTCTGCGCCTCTTTCAAGAGGTGGTCTTTGCTGAGATGCTCCAGCATGCTCGCGGCCAACACCTTGACCGCCACATCGCGGTTCAACTCTTCGTCCCGGGCGCGATAGACGACGCCCATCCCCCCCTCGCCGATCTTGGCGGTCAAACGATAGTGGCCGAGTTTCTCGCCGATCATGACAAACAGCGCGTTGAACTGCGCCGCACAGGAAGCCATTGGGACGCCGAGACCGCAGGAAGGGCACGGTCTTCCACCATCCTACGAATCGCCGGCGGCCATTGCACAGGGCCAGCCAGTATCGTTTCCTTCTTGACTCGCTAATGGATTCGGGCACACTAGCCACATGCGTACTTCGGCAACCTGCCAAACCGTGCTATTGGCTTTCGTGGGGCTACTGTTTGTCCGCGCTGCTTCTGCCGACGACTGGCCAGGATTTCGCGGTCCTACCGGCATGGGCTACAGCGATTCGCACCTGCCACTGACGTGGGACGGATCGTCGGGAAAAAACGTGGTCTGGAAGGCGCCGCTGCCGGCGACGAAGCGCCCCGGAAGGCCCGATCATAATCAGTCCAGCCCCATCGTCTGGCGCGGCCAGGTGATCGTCACCACCGCTTTCTGGCCAGAAGGGCAAGCGACGAGCGAGATTCCCGAACAGCATGTAACCTGCTATGGCTGCGCGGGCGGTGAGCAACTTTGGGACGTGCAGGTCCCACCTGGACCCTGGAAGCTGACCGATCTCCGCGGCGGCTATTGCGCTCCCACTCCAGTGACCGATGGCCAACGCGTGTATGTCGTCTTTGGATCGTCGATCGTGGCTGCAGTTTCGCTCGACGGGCAACTGGCGTGGCACAAGGAAATCGCTGATTGGCAGTCGTTCGATGTTGCCATCGCCTCCAGCCCGATCTTTTATCGTGGCCAGTTGCTCGTGCTCGCCGATCGCAATGGGAAAAAATCTACGCTCACCGCCTACGACCCAGCAACCGGCGACGTGCTCTGGCAAAGGCAACGCCCCGATGGCGCGTTCGATCACACAACGCCGGTCGTCATTGACAACCGCGGACAGATGCAAATGCTTGTCGCCGCATCAAACGAGCTGCAAGCTCTTGATCCGGCAACGGGCGAAAAATTGTGGTGGTGCAAAACGCTCGGAGACGTGACTTCACCAGTTTTTTCGCGAGGGCTCGTCTTTATAGACAGCGGCCGCGGTGGGCCAGGCATTCTCGTTGACGCCAGTGGCAAGGGCGATGTGAGCGCCACGCACGTGAAGTGGAAGATCGATCAGATTCCTGAAGGACTATCTTCGCCGGCAATTGTGGGCGACTTTCTCTATCGGTTGCACAATCCCGGTGTGCTCAAGTGCGTTGCTCTGGCGAGCGGCCAGGAGGCCTATGCCACCCGGCTGAATGGAGCATCGGTCGCCGCCAGCCCGACCATCACGCCCGACGGACGCTTGTACTTTGCCAGCGCTGGCAAGACCTTTGTCGTGCAAAGCGGCCCGACGTTCGAATTGCTCGCAACCAACGATCTGGGCGAGCCGACATCGTCTTCGGCCGCTGCAAGCAACGATCGCTTGTACGTCAAAGGTCACAAACATCTGTTCTGCGTGGGCGAGAAGTGAGCGTGATACAGGAAACCCAGCCAACCCCCTTTTTGCAAGTCGAGCACTCGAATGCGTCGTGCATACACGTTTCTGACTTTGCTGTTGCTCTCCCTTGGTCCACTGCACGCAATCGAAAGGGAGAAGTGGCAGGTAGTTTCTACCGACGTGCTCGCCAAGGTGAAGCCCGGCTATCCCGGCAAGACGGCTGGCGTGGCTGTCGATCCGGCAACCGGCGACGTGTTCATGTGCGTGCCCGATCAAGGTCTTTGGAAGAGCGCCGATCACGGCGACACATTTGCGAGGGCCGACAAAGGAGAAATTGGCGGACGTTGTGAGACCGGTTTCGCACTCAACTTCGATCCGGCCGGCAAGCGGCTCATGTGCTTCATGATCTACGGTTCGAGCGGTTGGACCGACGACGGCGGCAAGTCATGGCACGCTTCAAAAGTCAGCCATCTCGACTTCGGGGCGGTGGACTGGAACGATTCCGGCAAATGCTTTCTCGCGATCGTGCACGAGAAAGGGGGCCAGCTCACGCTATCGACCGATGCAGGGGCGTCATGGAAGGATCTCGACAAGGGCTTCACGCATGTCGGGATCGTGAACGCCAACGTGCTCCTCGGCAGCCGGGGCAAAGGAATACTGCGCTGCGACGACGGCGGCCGGACGTGGTCAAGCGTATCCGACATTACTCCGGCCGCCAGCGTGATGCGCGTCCGAGAAAATGTATGCTACTGGCCGTCCGAGAAAGGCCTGCTGATAAGCAAGGACGAAGGGAAAGCGTGGTCCATCCTCGGTAAGGCGCAAGCCGGCGTTGTTGGACCATTGTGGGGCAAAACGGCCAGCCACATGATCGTCGTCGCCAAAGATGGCTTCTATGAAACCAAGGATGCTGGCGATTCGTGGAAGCTGGCCGCAAAACTGCCTGAAGGATTCAGCGTAGGCGGCGTCGGTCCGAACTATGCCTGGGACCCTAGCGCCGACATTTTCTACGCATCGTCGATGGGCAAAGACACGCTGCGCTACCAGCGGTAGCAAATCACGTCAGATCGCGCTGGCCTAGCCCCTAACCCCAGCTTACCCGCCTGTTCTACTCGTCCCCCTTGCCGCTCCTGACAGTACCGAACAGCCCCTGTTCGTGGCTGATCCAGGTATCCTTATCGCGGATGATGGCCTGCGGGGGGAGTGTGGGCGAGACCGTTTTCAGAACGGCGAACCGCTTGACCGCGGTGCCGATCGCCATGAACTCGATGAGTCCGCCCAGTTCATGGACATGGGTCTTGATTCCGACGACATCGTCCGCGCCGATTGCCGACGCCTCGTCGCGGATCAACCCGATCGCGTGCTCGCGCGCCTCGTAGATCAGCGAAGTCAGCTCGCTCACCTCCCCGCGCGTGAACGACTTGAAGAACGCCGCCAAGCCGCCCACGAAACCCAGCGAATAAACCGCGGTGCCCAGCACCAGCTTGATGGGCAGGAATCCCATGCTGGCCATATTCCACATTTCTTCGCAGGTCAGATCGCTGGTGATCGGGTTGGTGTTGAACTCTTTGGGCAGATCGGGATGTCGCGACGCGGTGCCGGTCATCATCATTTCGTGGATGCCGCGGAAGGGCATGACGGTCGTCTGGATCCCCACGACGCTGTTGGCGCCGACGGCCCTCGCCTCGTCCACCATTCGCGCAAGCGCCAGGTGCCGCGTGTGATTGAACACGTCGCTGAACTGCTTGATTTCGCCGCGCGCCAGGCTCTTGAGCCCGCCAATGATCCCGCCCCCCACGCCTATGGAATAGGCCACGTTGCCAAACACGAATTTGATCGGAATGAATCCGGCATCCAATTGACAATAGAGCTCCTGGCCGTCGCTGCTTGTGGAAAAGCTCAATGCGCTGGCGACACCGTCGGCTCGCCGCACGCAGGAACCGATCGACAGGAATTCGACGTTGCCACGAAATGACTTCAGGTCGTTCGTAACGCTGGTAATCCCGTAGGCCCCGTGAACCTTCGCTTCTCCGAACATCCGTTCGTACGCCTGCTGGCGACCGTCGTGAATGACCTGCGTGACCTGCGACACCTCGCCGCCGATCATGCTGCTGAGGCCCGCGCCCAGGCTGCCGAGAAAACCCAGCGAATAGACGCTGTTGCCGAGCACCAGGTCGCCGGGAGCGAACCCTTTGAGGTTCAGGCAATACATCTCATTGCCAGAGAGGCCAGACATCACGGGCATGGGACGACTCCGAAAACCAGTCAGAGAGATCTACAACAGAGTTATACGCTTGACGGATATTCGCTCGGGACTTGGGCTTCTTACATGTTCGGCTCGGCCTTATTGCAAACCCGGCGTCACTAGCGTCATCGAGCGGACGCTATTTCGCCGGCAGTTGATACCCCTCGCGGCTGGTTCGCACGCGGAACAGGCTGCTGCCGGCCGTGATGTAGAGCGTCTTGCTCTCTGATCCGCGGCCAAAACCGACGTTGGTGGGCAGTTCGGTTTTGAGGTAGGCAAGTTCTTTCCCTTCCGGCGAATAGACGCATATGCCCATCCGATTTTCGGCTCGTACCGCGACGTAGAGGTTCCCCGTTTTGTCACACACCAGGCCGTCGGGGCCGTCGAAGGGGGCGTAATCGACCAGCGTCTTGCGGAACTTGGCCGTCCCATCGGCGGCGAGATCGTAGGCCATGAGAAGCATGTGACCCTTGCGGAGCGGGACATCGACCCCCGCCGGATTGGCCGCCCCGCCGCCGGCCAGCCGTTCGATTGAGGTGGCCCCGTTGTCGTTGCTCACGACATAGAGCGACTTCTGATCGGGCGAGACGCACACGCCGTTGGCCTTGCCGGCGTCGGTGATGATCCGGTGGATCGAACCGTCCGGGTCGATGCGATAGACGCCGACCACCGGCTGATCGATCGGTTCGTGGCCGAGGTAGCGCGGGTCGCTGAAGTAGATGCGCCCCTTCTCGTCGATGGTGATGTCGTTCGGGGAGTTGAATGGTCGGCCCTCGTAGAGGCCGGCAATCACATAGGCCTTGCCCGTTTTCATGTCGGTGCGGGTCACACGGCGGCTACCGAAATCGGCCCCTTCGGCGACGATCATGTTCCCCGCGGCGTCGAACTTGATACCGTTCGACATGCCGCTGGGGGAGCGAAAGATGGTCGTCTTGCTGGTTTTCGGATCGAAATGCCAGATGTGCCCCGCTTCAATCACTCCATGGTCATCGCGCGACTTGTGGGAGAAGGTGATCTCGCTGAAATAGACCTGGCCGTCGGGCGCGACGGCGACCCCTTCGGTCAGCACGTGCGATTCAAAAAGATTCTCGACCTTGGCATCAGGTGGAAAGATCGGCTCCTGGGCGACGAGTAGGTGGGCCGATAGTATGCCCACGAGCCAACAAACTACAGCAATTGGACGGGCGAGAGGGTACATTGTCACGATGTGGCTCCTGGGAGATAGGCAGTTTGGCGATCGGCGAATTGCAGCAATTAGAGCGATGCGGCTTGTCAATTTCAAAGGGCGGCGAAGCTGGACGACGAGTGCTGCCTGGCTGGGTTGCGTAGTTGCGATTTCGGCGCCATTGGTCGCGAGTACCATAGCGCGCGCCGACGATCCGGGCGTCGAACTTTTCGAGAAGAAGATTCGCCCCGTCCTTACCGAGCACTGCTACGAGTGCCACTCTGCCGGCGCGCAGAAGATCGGCGGCAAGCTACTCCTTGACCACCGCGAGGGGCTGCGCAAGGGGGGAGAATCGGGGGCCGCCATTGAGCCGGGCAAGCCGGAAAAAAGTCTCCTGATCGGGGCGATTCGTTACGCAGACGAAGCCTTGCAGATGCCCCCCAAGGGAAAGCTCCCGGATAGCGTCATTGCCGACTTTGAAGCCTGGATCAAGTTGGGCGCGCCCGACCCGCGCGACGCTGTCCCGGCCGCCACGGCCTCAGATGGCTCGTGGGAAGAAATTCTCCGCACGCGCCGCGACTGGTGGAGCCTTCAACCCGTCCGTAAGCCTGAATTGCCTACGCCAAAGGACACAAGCTGGTCCGATCAGCCGATCGATCGGTTCATCCTGGCGAAGCTCGAAGAAAAAGGGCTTGCGACAGCTCCAACAGCGGATTCGGGGACGCTGGCCCGCAGACTGAGCCTGGTGCTGACGGGGCTGCCGCTGGCAAAGGAAGAGAGGGAGAGGGGGAAAGAGGGAGAGGGGGAGAAGCACGCGATCGAGGCACTTGTGGACCGGCTGCTTGACTCACCTCACTTCGGCGAGCGGTGGGCACGGCATTGGATGGATGTCGTGCGCTTCACCGAGACGCACGGCAACGAGTGGAACTACGAAGTCCACCACGCCTGGCGCTATCGCGACTATCTGATCCGGGCATTCAACGCGGACGTCCCGTACGACCAGTTCATCCGCGAGCATATCGCCGGTGACCTGCTGCCCCAGCCGCGGTGGAACGAGCGGGAGCGAATCGATGAGTCGGTCATTGGCACGGGCTTTTATCGTTTCGGCGAGGTGAATCACGACGATTGCATCAGCCTGCGGCAGATTGGCTATGACATTGCCGACAATCAGATCGACACGCTCACCAAGGCGTTTCAGGCGACGACCGTGGCCTGCGCCCGCTGCCACGACCATAAGCTCGACGCCGTGTCGATGCACGACTACTACGCGCTGCTAGGCATCCTCCGCAGCTCGCGCCTGGTGAGCCATACGATCGACGCGCCGGAAGTAAACCAGCCCCTGGTCGAGAGCATGCGGGCGATTAAGGCACAGATTCGCGTCGAATTGGCCAAGGTTTGGCTCGCGGACTCGCAGGAGGTTGCAAAGTACCTTCTCGCGGCGCAGGCTCGGCGGTGCGTCGAACGCAGTTACGCAGAGTTGGCCAAGGACTTGGACCCCCAGCGGCTGGAAAAATGGCTCGCGATACTGCGGGCGGACACGCTGCCGCTCGACGACCCGCTTGCGCCGTGGCGAGCCGCATCTGCCAGCGCAGACTTTGCATCCAATTGGCAGAAGCTGGCCGAGGAATTCGCCGCCGAAGAGCCCAAGCGCCGCGAGGCGAACGAGAAGGAGTTTGTGACCTGGGCCGATTTTCGAACAGTTTGGCCCGCGGACTGGCAAATCGGTGGGCAAGGGCTGCGTGGTGGCCCGTCGCAGAGCGGCGAATTGATCTTCTTGCCCGACGGAGACGCGCTCGTCAAAGCCGTAATTCCTGCAGGGACGTACACGCATCGCTTCTCGGAGAAACTGAACGGGACGCTCCGCTCGCCGCCGATTCCGCCGGGCAAAAAGAACATCAGTTTCCAGGTCGTGGGCCAGCGATCAAGCGCCGTGCGGCTGGTGTCGAACAACTGCCAGCTCAACTACAAGAACTACCGCGCACTGACAAGCGCCGACTGGACCTGGATTACGTTTTCGACGCCGGACGAACGTGAGAGCCTGCGGACTTATGCCGAGTTGATGACGATGTTCGACAATCCGAAGTTTCCCGATCAGCTCAGTGCGCTGGGGGGTGACACGGCCAACTATCGACTGCCGTGGGACAAGGCCGCCGAAAATCCCCGGTCGTATTTTGGCATCACGCGGGTCGTCCTCCACGATGGCGAATCGCCGCCACAGGCCGAACTGTCGCATCTGCGGCCCCTGTTTGCTGGTGAGCAGCCGCAGTCGCTCGTCGACCTCGCGGCTCGCTATCAAAGGGTGATCGAACAGGCGATTCTCAACTGGTCCGCGGGCCACACCACGGACGACGATGTGCGCTGGCTGTCGATGCTCATCAGCCGCGAGCTATTGACCAATACCACTACCGCGTCGCCGCGCCTTCAGTCTCTCGCCAAGGAGCATCGCCAGCTCGAAGCTGAATTGAGCCTGCCGCGTGTCGTCGCGGGCATTGCAGACGGCGGGCCGGGCATCGAGCAGCCAGTGTTTGTGCGGGGGGATTGTCTGCGTCCCGGCGAAACAGTCCCGAGACGCTATTTGGAAGTGCTTGCCCGCTCGCGGGCTGGCTTCAATTCGCCCACGAGCGGCCGGCTGGAGCTAGCCGAGCAAATCGCCAGCGCAGGTAACCCGCTGACCGCCCGCGTGATGGTCAACCGCGTTTGGCACTATCTCTTTGGCACTGGGTTAGTGAGGACGGTCGATGACTTCGGCCATGTTGGCGACCTGCCGTCGCACCCCGAGCTGCTCGACTATTTGGCCGCGGAGTTCGCCGCCGATGGCTGGTCGGTCAAACGACTCATCCGGCGGATCGTTTTGTCACGTACGTTTCAGCTTGCCAGCCAGGCATCACCCGCCGCACGCGCCGCCGATCCGGAGAATCGCCTGCTGTCGCACTATCCGGCCCGCCGCATGGAGGCCGAGGCAATTCGCGATTCGCTCCTGGCCAATTCGGGCCGCCTCGATGCGGCACTCTTCGGCCAGAGCGTGCAGCCGTACCGCGAGAAAGACTATGCCGACCGGCGACTCTTCGCAGGACCGCTCGATGGCAACGGCCGACGGAGCATCTATATCAAGAGCAACTTGATGGAGTCGCCGAGGTTCCTCAGCGCGTTCAACTTGCCTGGCGGCAAGGTAACTCAAGGCCGCCGTGACGTGACGAATGTGCCGGCCCAAGCCTTGGCCATGCTCAATGACCCGCTGGTCGTTCAGCAAGCCGGCGAGTGGGCTCGTCGTCTCCTCACCCGCCCGGACGACTCCGTTCGACAACGAATCGACGCCATGTTCCAGACCGCCCTTGGCCGACCTCCAACCGACGGCGAGCGAACCCGCTTCGAGCATGTCGCGGTTCAACTTGCCGAGTTGCATGGAGTTCCTCCGGACGAGATGCTGAAGAGCACAATCGTCTGGCGTGACCTGGCCCATACTTTGTTCAATCTGCAAGAGTTTGTGTTCATTCCGTAACCCTTCGCCCGAATTGGGACCCGATGCACAATCCTGCCTGCCGCTGTCCGGGCCGAATGGCCGCGCCCCTGTCGCGCCGCCAGATGCTGGCGTCGTCGGCATCGGGGTTTGGCCTCGTGGCGCTGGCCGGGCTGCTCTCCCAGGAGGCGAAAGCAGCGCCCGCTGCAACTTCGGCTCAGCGGCCGGGGCCGCACTATGCCCCGCGGGCCAAGAACATCATCTTCTGTTTCATGGACGGCGGCGTGTCTCACGTCGATTCCTTCGATCCCAAGCCCAAGCTCGACGAGCTCGACGGCAAGCCGTTCACCGAGTCAAAAAACCCAACCGCCAACGGCAATCGGCAGTGGCTCAAAAGCCCGTGGGCCTTCAAGCGGTATGGTCAATGCGGCTTGCCGGTGAGCGACCTCTTTCCGCACATCGGCTCGTGTGCCGACGACCTGGCCGTGATCCGCTCGATGCAGGCCGACCTGCCGATTCACTCGACAGGCGTGCTGTTTTTGCACACGGGGAGCAACGTCGCCGGCCGGCC
>Ga0065705_10104412_pt1 | contig 16557 bp, 7 predicted proteins | sample SwibulcommuniRL2_FD_59092 | JGI IMG/M metagenome (GOLD analysis project Ga0065705, IMG submission 59092) | Bulk soil microbial communities from switchgrass field near Rose Lake, East Lansing, Michigan, USA - RL2 Bulk Soil v2 (version 2) | ecosystem: Environmental > Terrestrial > Soil >...
CGGAGACCAGGCGTCGACCGACTTGACGGCAACGCTTCTGGCCGGAGGCGGAGTCCTCGCCCCGGGCCCGGCGCAATCCTACGGCTCGCTGCTTCCGGGCGGCCCGAGCGTCGAGCGCAGCTTCCGATTCGTCCCTTCAGGTGAGTGCGGCGAGGCGATCGACGCGACGCTCGAGCTGCGTGACGGCGCCGTCGATCTCGGTCGGCGGTCGTTTCATCTCGCCATGGGCTCGCCGGAAACCCTGTTTTCGGAGAATTTCGACGGTGTCGCAGCCCCCGCGCTCCCAGCGGGATGGATCGCGACGCGCCCCCTCGGAGCCACGCCGCCGCTGTGGGCCTCCGGGTTTGGATCTTTCTCTGCTCCGAATAACGCCTTTACGTTCGGCTCGAGTGCGCCTTCGGACAATCGCCTCGATTCTCCGGCCATCCCGGTCGGCGCGGGCGCTTTCGCGGAGATGAGCTTCCGCAACAAGTACGACTTTGAGTCGGGCTATGACGGCGGGGTCCTGGAGATCAGCATCGGCGGGGCCGCGTTCACGGACATCCTGGAGGCCGGGGGAAGCTTTCTCGAGGGGGGATACAACCGGACGCTTGCCTTGGGGAGCGGAAATCCCCTCGCCGGCCGGCGGGCCTGGAGCGGGACCCGCTCCGACGCCTCGCCCGGATTCCTCACGACGCGGGTGCGTCTTCCCGGCTCCGCCTTAGGGCAGACGATCCGGATTCGCTGGAGGGCCGGCTTCGACGCCGCTTCCTCCCCCCAATCCGCGGTCTGGAGAATCGACGATGTCCTGTTGACGCTGACGCGCTGCTGCAACCAGCCCTGCCAACTCGCCTGTCCCGATGACGCGTCGGTCGCCAGCGCGCCCGGCCTGTGCGGTAGCGAGGTCTCCTATCCGGCGCCCGGCGTGAGCGGCTCCTGCGGCGTGGTGGACTCGAGTCCCTCCCCGGGCTCCTTCTTCCCTGTTGGGGTCACCTTGGTCAGCGCCTCCGGCGATTCGGGAGGCGCCTGCAGCTTCCAGGTCGAGGTGCGGGATGTCGAGGCACCGGTCCTGACGGTGGACGCGCTGCCCTCCATCCTCTGGCCGCCGAACCACCGGATGATCGACGCGCACGCCTCCTGGTTCTCCTCGGACAACTGTCCGGGTGCGCAGGTCCATCTCGACTCCGTGACGAGCAGCGAGCCTGACGATGCGCCGGGTAGCGGCGACGGAAACACGAGCGGAGACATACAAGGCGCTTCGCCCGGCCTGGCCGACGCGGACGTCTCCCTCCGGGCCGAGCGGGAAGCGGAGGGCGCGGGTCGAACCTATAGCCTGGCCTATTCGGCCTCCGACGCCGCCGGCAACGTGACGGCGAGCAGCGCCGCCGTTTTCGTTCCGCACGACCGGAGCGGCGAGATCGACCCCTTGTCCTTGACGCTGATGCCGGAGGGGGCGTCGACGCTCGTCGCCTGGAGTACGGTGACCGGCGCCACCTCCTACAGCCTGATCCGGGGGAACGCCGCCAGCTTGAAGGAGGAGGCCCAGTCCATCGACCTCGGCCCCGTGACCTGCCTGGTCCACGGCCCCGGAACAAGCATCATGGAGCCCCAAGGCTCCGCGATCCCACTGCCCGGCCAGGTCTTCTTCTACCTGGTCGCCTACCAGGACGGTCTGGAAAGCTCCTACGGAAGCCCCAGCGCGAGCAAGCCCCGAGTTCCTCTCTCGGGGAACTGCGAGTGACCCGCTCGATTTAGCGATCCCGACCACACGTGCATCGATGCAGGCGTGCTTGAGGAGCAGTCCGATCGGCGAGTTACCTCCGCGCGCAGATCCCGCCTCTCGGATTCCTGGACGCGGTATGACGCCGCCTTCCTGCGCAGCCGGTATGATCCATTCATCTTTAGCTTCCCCTGTGCCGATATGCTGATGCAGCATCGGTCGTTAATGCGGCGCTTGCTTTTTCCTGCGCATTCTCCTTGTCCCACGCGGGAAACGGCGTACTATTACGGCTGCTCCAGACCTCGCTTCTCCCCTTGCCCTTCGCCCGGAGCGATAAATGCTGGGACGCGCTCTGGCACGCCGCGCTCTGGTGCTCGTACCGGTTGTTCTCTTCGCCTTCCTGGCTGAGAGCCATACCTCGCCCGCTCCGGCTCCCTCGCCTGGCTCTTCTTCACTAGGAAAGCGGTTCGTCCCTGAGGAAGTAATCATTCGCTTTAAAGACCAGGCCGGTCCGTCGGAGCGCGCCAGCGCCCGAGCGCAGGTTTCGTCCCGGATAGTGCGCCGATTCCGTAGCGGCGCCGAGCATTGGGAGCTCGGCAAGGGCGTGACGACCGAGGAGGCGATTGCCCGCCTGCGGAAGAACCCCCACGTGCGCTACGTCGAGCCGAACTACATCCGCCGGATCGACGCCCTTCCCAACGACCCCCGTTATCCTGAGATGGACGCGCTGAACAACACCGGACAAAGAGGAGGCGTGCCGGGGGCGGACATCCGTGCGCAGAGCGCCTGGGACGTGACCACCGGCAGCCGCGATGTCATCGTCGCGGTGATCGACACGGGGATCGACTCGTCTCACCCAGACCTGCGGGACAACCTCTGGACGAACCCGGGTGAGATCGAGGGCAACGGTATCGATGATGACGACAACGGGTTCATCGACGACGTCCACGGTTGGGATTTCGTGAACGGGGACAACGATCCATTCGACGACAATCGGCACGGCACCCACGTCGCGGGTATCGTCGGAGCGGTGGGAAACAATGGCATCGGCGTGGTGGGCGTGAACTGGCAAGTGGGTCTCATGCCGTTAAAGGCGTTTGGGAGCGATGGGAGCGGGACCGACGCCGACGCGATCGCGGCAATCGATTACGCGGCGGCGATGGGCGCGAAGATCATCAATGCCTCCTGGGGTGGGCCGGACTTCGACCAGGCGCTGTACGACGCCATCGCGGGCGCGGGCACCCAGGACGTGCTTTTCGTGGCCGCCGCGGCCAACTCGTCCGAGGACAGCGATACCCATGCGGATTATCCGATGGGATTCGACCTTCCGACGATTGTGGCGGTGACCGCCACCACCTTCGATGACAATCTCGCGTATTTCTCGAATTATGGCCGGACGACCGTGGATCTCGCCGCGCCGGGCTACCTCATTCTGAGCACGCTGCCGGGAAACAGCTACGGGCTGTTGAGCGGCACCTCCATGGCCACGCCGCATGTCGCGGGCGCCGCCGCCCTGGTGCGGGCGGCACGTCCGACGATCGATGTCGTTGGATTGAAACAGTCCCTGCTGCGATCCGTCGACCCCCTTCCGTCCCTGGCCGGAAGGGTCGTTACAGGAGGCAGGTTGAACGCTTTCCGGCCGATTGCCGTTGCCGACGGGGTACCACCGGGCGCCATCGAGGATCTCAGCGGCAACGTCGCCGGGAGCACAGTGGAGCTGCTCTGGACGGCGACCGGCGACGACGGCGTCACCGGGACAGCCGCCCTGTACGAGCTTCGCTATTCCACCGCTCCCATCGACGTGTCGAATTTCTCCGCCGCCACCCGAGTCTGGCAGCTTCCGGATCCGGCCGCGGCGGGCACTGCCGAGCGCTTTTCGATCCCAGGTTTTGAGTTCGCCACGGAGTATTTCTTTGCGCTGAGGGCGCGCGACGAGGCGGGCAACATCGGAGAGCTGTCGAACGTAGTCCGCCTATCTACAGAAGCAGCTCCTTCAATCGAGGTGGATCCGGCCGCTTTTTCCGTCGATCTCAACCGCGGCGAAACCACGACGCGGACCTTGGTCCTCCACAATTCGGGAGCCGGCTCGTTGTTCTTCGCGCTCGACATCCGGCGAGACGCGACCATCGGAGCAAGCTCCGCGTCCACTTCTGCGCTGCCCACCGATGAAGGGACCCCAGCGGAACCTTCCGGCGACGGATCGCCGACGGTTTTCTCGGCAGAATCCGAGCCCCCTGGGCCGCTGGAAATCCTCCAGCCCACTCCGGTGCCCCTCACCTGCATCGTGGCGAACCCGCTCAGCCAGGCGCTGTACGGCCAGGAACGAGGCGGCCGGGGGTTTTATCGCTACTCGCCTGGCAGCGACAGCTGGATCCGTCTGGCGGATGCGCCTATGACGGTAAATAGCGGCGATGCCGCGTTGCTCGATGGGAAGATCTACACGATGTCGTACGGCGACTGGCAGATGGGCGTCTACGATCTCGGAAACGACGCCTGGTCGGTCCTGGTGAATCCGGTCGGGCAGTATGGTGACGCCATCACCAGCGATGGAGAGCGCTTTCTCTACCTGGGCCAATCTTCCCAGTTGATCCGTTTCGATCCCATCAGCGGCGCGACGACTTCCTTGCCACTCCCCCCGGCCGGTTTCGCCCAGCATTCCGGCCTCCACTATCTGGACGGACAGCTCTTCGCCACTCTTTCGGCGAAGCGACTTGCGCGCTTCGATATCGCGGGCAACACCTGGACATCTCTGGCCGACGCTCTCCACGACAGCCAATCCGGTTCGACGATCGATCGCATGAAGCGCCGCTATTACACCGCGCACGGGTATCCGGTCTATACGTTGGATTGGTATTCCATCGATTCTGGGGCATGGAGCAGCACCGCTACGATTTCTCCCTCGTATTTAGGGGCCGGGATGACGTCCCTCGAGGGGCCGTATCCGGGGATCTATCTCACGGGTTACCCCACGAAGCTCGGTCGGATTGCGACGGGGCCTTCCTATCTGCAAGCAAGTGTCGCGAATGGGTCGATCCCGGCCGGGGGAAGCCTGGAGGTTCAGCTCACGCTGGATGGCGCGCACCTGGTCGGAGGTCAATACTCCGCGCGGGTCGAGATTCTGAGCAACGACCCGGTGCACCCTTCGCTCGACGTGCCGGTCAGCTTACATGTCACGGGAATCCCCGAAATCCGGCTCGAGCCGGCATCTCTGGAATTCCCCGTCACGATCGTCGGCATATCTAGCTCACTTAAGGTTGAGATCACGAATCGGGGAACCGACATCCTGCACATCCGGAACGTGGTGCTTCCCCCGGGGTTCAGCGCGGCGGGAGTCCCGGAAACGATCCCAATCGGCGTGTCGCGTACCGCGACGATTCTCTTTTCTCCCATCTCCGCCGGCTCATTCTCCGGAGGCTTTTCCGTCGAGACCGACGACCCCCGGGCGCCTGTTGCGAGCGTTTCGATTTCCGCCACGGCCATCACCTCCCCCACACTCCGCGTCGAGCCCGCTTCCCTCGCTTCGACCTTCTACAATGGAAACGTGGGATCTCCCGATCTCATTCTTTCCAACAGCGGTGGGAGCGACCTCTCCTATGCGCTGATCACGCGTTTCCCGGTCCAGGGTCTCTCGTTTATGCCTCAGGCGGGTGCTCTGCCCCCGGGCTTGGCGCCGCCGGGCACCCTTGAGGATCTCTCCCCCGCACCCTACTTTTTCCATTGCATCGTGAAGGATTCCGCGGACCTCGCCATTTATGCCCTGGGATACTCCTCGGGCTTCTATCGATACCGGATCCTGACGAACGGCTGGGAGCGGCTCCCGGATCCTCCGTTTGGCGTTGGCTGCCCGAGTTTCGTCATCGACGGAAAGATCCATTCATACGGCGTCAATTTCGGCCTCTACGATATCGCGTCGAATTCATGGAGTCTGCAAAGCATCTCGCAGTTCGGCGACTCCGGGCAGACGGCGTGGGATGGCGGGTTGTATGTCTATTCGGCGAGGGGAGTCAAGCTCTATCGCCGCAATCGATCGAGCGGAGCGGTGGTCGAGCTCGCCTCTCCACCGTTCTACGTCGCGCCCTATAACGGAGGATTGAGCTATCTGGACGGCTTTCTCTATGCGCACACGTACAGTGACTTCGCGCGCTACGACATCGCGAACAATCTATGGACCACCCTGCCGCCCCTGCCGGTTCCCTCCGCGGGAGGATCCACGCTGGATCCCGACGGTCGCGTACTTTACGCCTTCGCGTATCAGGCCTACTCGCTCCCGCAGATCCTCGCTTATTCCATCGACGAAAGAATCTGGAGAAGCACCCCGGTCCCGTTCTTCATCGGCGCCTCCAACGGCGGCCTTGCCTGGTTTCCGTTTCCGTCACCCTCCCTATACTTCTTCCCGGGCGGCTACGCACAGGGAATGGGGCGGCTGCGCACCGGCGTTCCCTATCTGAGCCTTGGCAGGTGGAGCGGAACCGTTCCGGCGGGCGGCAGCGTGACGATTCCGGCGCTGTTCGATACCGGAGTCCTGGGAGGGGGAACCTATCCGGCCGAGATTGACGTCTATAGCAATGACCCGGCGCAGCCCCTGGTCGCCGTGCCTGCCCCGCTCACCGTGGTCGAGGCTCCTGAATTGAATGTCGAGCCGCCCTCACTCGTCTTCCCCGTCACGTTCACGGGCCAGACGAGCTCCCTCGGCGCTTCCCTGCTCAATCCGGGCAAGCAGCCGCTCGTGCTGTCGCGGGCGCAGTGCGAGGGCCCATTCTCCCAGACCGGCCTGGTGACGCCCCTCACGATCCCACCGGGAGGCAGGCTCAACTTCACGCTGCTTTTCTCGCCGGCCGAGCCCGGAACGGCTTCGGGCCGCCTGATCCTGGATTCCAACGATCCCGACGAGCCGAGCCTTGCGGTTTTGCTGTCGGGCCCGGCCATCCCGCCGCCGCTGGCTTCCGTACAACCCGCTTCGCTTCAGGCGAGTGTCTTGCTGGGGCAGATGGAGACCCGTACTCTCACTCTCTTCAACGACGGCGGCAGTGATTTGCAGTTCTCGCTGGGCGCGCGTGCCGTCTTCCCAGGGTCGGGTGGCTCTTCGGCAGGTTCGCCCGCGACTACCATGGCTTCTCCGGACGCGGGCGCCTCCACGGGCCTCGGCGTGCCGGGCGAATTCAGGACCCTTCAGCCGAGCCCCAGGCCGCTCGGTTGTCTCGTGGAAGATCCGGGGGATCTCTCGCTCTACGCCATCGAAGCTTATGGAGAGGGGTTCTTTCACTATCGCGCCATCAGCGACACCTGGGAAGAGCTTGCGAGATCACCGGGGGGATACGATTGCTCGGGCATCTCGCTGCTGAACCGGAAGATCTACGTGACCCACGGCACCTCGACCGTCACCGTGTACGACATCGCCGCCGGTTCCTGGTCCTCGCGGGCCGCGCCTGCGGGCTTCGGCGTGGATTCCACGAGTGATGGCAAGACCTACCTCTACAGCATCTGGAACACCAACCTGGTACGGTGGGATCCCGTCACGAACAGCAGCGCCCTCCTTCCGTCCGCGCCTTTTTACGTCTTCAGAAGCGGACTGCGGTATCACCACGGCTTTCTTTACGCCCATTCTGAAGGCGGACACCTGGCCGCGCGTTTCGAGATTTCGACAGGCCTCTGGACCCAGCTGAATCCGTCCCCCTTCCCAATCTCGTTCTGGGCAGCGCTGGATCCCGAGGCGAATGAGTACTTCGTCTCGGCGAGCAATGGGCGGCTCCAAAGATACTCGATTGCTCACGGGTCCTGGCGCCTCTTGGATCTTCCTTTCACCGTGGCGGGACCGATTGGCTTCCTGCCCGACCCGGTCGCCGGGGTCTATCTAACGGATAGCTCGGGAACCCGCTTCGCCCGCTGGATTCGTGGGGAATTTTTTCTCACGCTGGACCCCAGGACCGGAACGATCCCCCCGGGAGGATCCCAGGATGTTTCAGCAAGCATCCTGGGCGGTGACATTCGACCGGGAACCTACACCGACCTGGTCGTGATTCAGACGAACGACCCCGCCCACCCTGTTCTGGAGGTGCCGCTGACAGTGGAATTGTTTACGGATTTCGATCAGGATGGGATTCACGACGAGGTGGACAACTGTCGAGGGCTGTTTAATCCGACACAATCCGACGCCGATACAGACGGAGTGGGTGATCCGTGCGACCTTTGCACCGATACCGACGGGGACGGCGCCGGGGATCCGGAATTCCCGGCGAACAGCTGCGCGACCGACAATTGCCCCGCTCTGGCAAATCCCCTTCAGGCGAACGCGGATGGCGACTCCCTGGGAGATGGCTGCGATCCCTGTCCCCTGGATCCGGGAAACGACACCGACGGGGACGCACTGTGCGCCGAGGTCGACAACTGCCCTGGAACCGCGAACCCGGGACAGGAGGACCTTGATGGAGACGGCCGGGGTGATTCCTGCGACAACTGCAGGCTGCATTCTAACTCCTTGCAGGCGGACCAGGACCACGATGGCGTGGGCGACGAGTGTGACCTCTGCCCTGTCATTCCGAACCCCGGGCAGAGCGACGTGGACGGCGATGGTCATGGTGACGCCTGTGACACCTGTCCTCACGTTCCCGATCCGGAGCAGCAGGACTCCAATGCCGACGGTTCGGGGGACTCGTGTCAACCGGTCCTGACGCTTTCTTCCATCGCACAGGGCGAAGGAAGCGTGCTGAAGATCCGAGCGGTTGCCCGGGACCCGCAAGAAGAACCGCTCTCGGGACTTCTTGAAATCTTCCCTTCCGCGCCCGCGAGGATCACGCTGAACGATGCCCTGATGAATGGTTCCTGCGACGCAGGTTATCTTCCCGACGCAACTCCTGGCGAGGGAGTCGCCTACTTAAATGGAAGTATCGGCACGCCGCTAATCTTCGATCTGGACAGTATCTTCGGATGCGCCGACTCGGTCCCTGATTTCGAGATGGCTTCAGGAACCTGCGCGGCGCCTGCGACAGATTTCCAGTATTATCTAGAACTTTCAGCCCTGCCTGTCCCGTCTCCCCTGTGTGTGCGGCGCGCGTCTTCCCCCGAAAACACCTATGAATGGACGATCCTCGAGATCGGCGAGAACTCCCTGCAGCTAGCGCCGACTCGTGCCCGACCGTTCCTGAGCTTGCCGTTCTCCTCCTGGCCTCCCCCGCCTGAAGCCATCTCTTCTCTGGAGCCGGAAACTCCTTATCGGATCAAGGTTTCCATCAGCGACGGGAATACCGTTCCTGTGAGCGCCGAACAGGAGTTTGTCTACCATGGCGAGACCAGCATCCTGGTCAACAACCCGCCTGTCTCCCGGGTCGCGGCCGTGGCCCCGGCGGAGTGCGAATCCACAGTGGGAGCATCGATCCTGCTGGATGGCTCCTCCTCCAGCGATCCCGACTCCACTCCGGGCACCCGCGACGCGATTGGCACGTTCGAGTGGTCCCTGGATGCGGGCGGCCCGTACGCGGCGCCACTCGGCGTAGGAGAGCAGCTCCAGACGAGCATTCCACTAGGGGATCACACCATCACCTTGCGCGTGACGGACGCCCGGGGCGAATCCGACACCGTGACAATTCCGGTGAGCGTCGTCGACACGACCCCACCCTTGCTGTCCTGCGCTCCGCCGGCGACGTTCGAATGCACATCGCCCTCCGGGGCGGCTGCGGCCCTCATCGCGAGCGCCTCGGACGCCTGCGGCGCCGTAACCGTTCACAACAGCCGGAACGAAGGCGGTGCGGACGGCTCGGGAGTCTATCCCCTCGGGGAGACTTCGGTGGAGTTCACGGCGACCGACACCTCGGGAAATAGCGCCGCCTGCTCGACCGAAGTCTTGGTTCGGGATACATCGAGGCCGGTGGTGACCGTTGCCGCGAGCCAACAGATGCTCTGGCCGCCGAACCACCGATTGGTTCCCATCCGGATTTCCGCGGCGGCGAGCGACGCCTGCAGCGCCGGGCAAGTCGCTTTGCTGGTCTCAGCACTCAGCTCGGAACCGGACGACGCGCCTGGTACAGGAGATGGGAGCACCGCCGGGGACGTGCAGGACGCGAATCCCGGCACGCCGGATGCCGAGATCTCCCTTCGAGCGGAGCGTGCGGGGAATGGAACCGGCCGGACGTACGAGCTGCGATATCGAAGCTCCGACGCGGCGGGGAATGTCGGGGAGGGAGTGCTGACGATCCGGGTGCCTCGGGATGATCCATCCGGCATTGACCCCCTCCGGCTACACCTGGACGGCGGAGTCGCCTCGGGAGGTTCGAGGATCACCTGGGATGAAGTAACCAGCGCGACGGGATACGATGTGATCCGGGGAGACCTGCTCCAGATATCGCGCGGGCCAGTCCTCATCTCCCTGGGAGAAGTCTCCGTTCTAGCCCGAGGCGCCCAGGAGAGCGATATGCTGAATGACTTGGCGACGCCACCGGTCGGCGAAGTCTTCTTCTACCTTGCGCAATATCGTCTTCCCGACGGCACGGCCAGCGGCTATGGGACAGAATCGACTGCCCTGCCACGGGAGCCCGCGTCCTGCATCGCCGGCTGTCCCGAGGTTGGACTGGCGGCCTCCGGCACCATCGTCCCGCTCGAGGACGCGAAGCGCCCTTCGGCCCGCTGATTCTGCCTGCCGCCGAGCCTGCGCTACTTGTCGCCTGCCCCGGCTTGCAGCGATTCCATGACATTTTCGAGCGAGAAGCTTCCCGGCTTCTGGCTGGGCGGAAACTCCTTGAAGGTGGCAAGGAACTGTCCGACGAATTGCTGCGCAGGCACGAGCACGAAGGCGCGCTCGATGCGCCAACGCCCATAATCGATACTGTCGTGGTCGGCGGTTTCGAAGGGGTCCGAGCGCAAGTTGAAGAGCTTCGGGAAGCGCAGCTGCACCATCGGATCCTGCCAGACATCGAGGCCATGGGCCCGTTGCTCGGCGAAGACAACTTTCCACTGGTCATACCGCAGGCCCACGAGGGATCCCTCGTCGCTGAAGTAGAAAAACTCGTGGCGCGGGCTGGGTGACTTTCCCGCAAGGGTGTCCGTCAGGTTGTAACCGTCGAGATGCACCTTGAAGGTCTTGGCCCCGACCTTCATGCCCTTCAAGAGCTTCTGCTTCACATCCGGATCACCCGCCGCCGCTAGCAGGGTCGGGAGCATGTCCTCGTGCGCGAAGACATCGTTGAGCACCGTGCCGGGTTTGATCACGCCCGGCCAGCGGATGGCACAAGGTGCCCGGTATCCCCCCTCCCAGTTGGTGTTTTTCTCACCCCGGAACGGCGACGCGCCGCCATCCGGCCATGACATCTTTTCGGCGCCGTTGTCGGTCGAATACATCACGATGGTGTTCTCCTCGAGGCCCAGCTGCTTGAGCTTGTCGAGCAGCTGCCCGACCATCGCGTCGTGCTGGAGCATGCCGTCGGGATAAACTCCCAGGCCGGTCCTGCCCTGCCAATCCGGAGGGAGGTGCGTCCAGATGTGCATGCGGGTGGCGTTCCACCAGAGGAAGAATGGCTTGCCCTCCTTCTTCGCCTCCTCCATGAAACGCATGGCCTCGCGGGTAAACTCCGTATCCACCGTTTCCATGCGCTTCTTGGTCAGTGCGCCGGTCAGCTCGACCTTCTGCGTGCCGTCCGGATTGGCCCAGCTGTGGATCACGCCGCGGGTCGCGTAGCGCTGGCGCATTGCCGGATCCTTGAAGTAGTCCGCATTCTCCGGCTCCTCCTCGGCGTTGAGGTGGTAGAGCGAGCCATAGAATTCATTAAAGCCGTGCGCCGTGGGCAGATGCTCATCGCGATCTCCCAGGTGGTTCTTCCCGAACTGGCCGGTCTTGTAACCTCTCGCCTTGAGCAAATCGGCGATCGTCACGTCGCGCGCCTGAAGCCCTTCCTTGGCGCCCGGCAGCCCGACCTTGAGCAGGCCGGTGCGGAAGCCTACCTGGCCGGTGATGAAGGATGCGCGTCCGGCGGTGCAGCTCTGCTGGCCGTACCAGTCGGTGAACAGCGCCCCTTCCCTCGCAATACGATCGATGTTCGGGGTCTTGTAGCCCATCATCCCCTGGTTGTAGGCACTGATGTTCCAGTAGCCGATGTCGTCGCCCCACAGGATCAGGATGTTGGGGCTCTTCTTGGGAGGAGGTGCTTCGGCGGCCCGAGTCCAGGCCGGGAGCACAACCATATTCAGCGCGAGTGCGATCATCACACCGATCAGACCGTGGAGAGCGCGCTTGAACCTTGGTTCTGCCGACGGGGGTTTACTTTCCGAGTTCATGGCTCTTCGCTCCCTTGTGTTTCCGTTGGAGGCAGCGCTTTGGCCCAGCGCCCGTGTTGGCCGGCGTGGCTGCGGCGGAAGTTTGCGGCGGCATTCTACCGCGAAAACCCGGGCTGATGGGCGGGGAAGGGAAAGCGAATCGCCAGGCGGCTTCGATCTGGCTCGGAATCCTCGCGGCCGCGCCGATGAAGCTGAGTGCGGCAGCGATGAAAGTTAGTTCTGGGTGCCCGAAGGCCACTGGAAGAACTGACCGTTGGCGAAGACGATGTCGCAGTCGAAGTCCAGGGTGGGGCCGCCGTTCACCAGGCTCGGCTTTCCGTCCTTTCCAAGACTGGTGAGCGTGTAGTCGTTCCCCTCGGAGGTATCGCCCGTGTAGACCCAGGGGTGGTTCCATCCATCCGTCCCGGAAACGGTCTTCACGTAGCTCGGCTGGATGAGGGGTTGCAGCGCCGTGTAGTTGCCCACTCTCGGATAGGTGTTATTGTCCACCGCATACAATTCCACCGCACCCCCCAGCTGGCGCAGGTCGCCCATCGTTTTCTTCTGTTTCGCCTTGTCCACAGCGCTTATCAAATTGGGAATTGCCATGGCGGCGATGAGGCCGATGATGGTCACGACGATCAGCAGCTCGATGAGAGTGAATCCCGATTCCCTGCGCATTCATTTCCTCCTGGGCCGGTGGGAGGTCATTGGCCTCGGTCGAAGTCTCAAGTGGCGTAAGTCTACCCTCGTTCAGGAGCTTGGGCAATTTCCGAGATTCCTAATAACGACGGAACAGGCCCCGCACGATCCCTTGAATGCGGACCTCCCTGGCCGGAAGCAGCATCGGCTCGAACGCGGGATTGGCCGGCGAGAGTTTTACTTTGCCGCGCTCCCTGTGAAATTTTTTCAGAGTCACTTCCTCGCCCTTCAGCAGTGCCACGACAGTCTCACCATTTTCCGGCACCGGGCGGTCTTCCACCACCACGTAGTCCCCGTCCCGGATCTGCTCGTCCCGCATGGAGTCTCCACGCACTCTGAGGACGTAGGCGCGCTTCCCGCCGACCAGAAACTCCGGGATCGACATCTTTTCTTCGACTTCCACCGCCTCCAGGGGCCTTCCCGCCGGCACGCTGCCCAGCAGGGGCAGCTCCACGAGCCCACCGGCTTCCATCCGATCCACCAGCTCCACGTATCGCCGGCGGCCACGACTCCTGCGAATGGCGCCGCGAGCCTCCAGGGCGCACAGATGCTTGTGAATGGTCGCGGAGGAGGACAGGGAGAAAGCCTGGCCGATTTCCAGCAGGCTGGGCGCATACCCATGCTCGCCCAGAAAGCGCCGCAGGAACTCCAGGATCTCCCGCTGCCGACGGGTCAGGGACATGCCGCCACCGTAGGCGAAGGCTCGGCGAAAGTCAAGACGAGCGGAAACGCTCCTCCGGCGTGCGGAACAGGACGTTGAACGTGGTGAGGCTCCCGTAGCAGCGGGTGATGTAGTGCTGCAGGGCGACCTTCTCGGTCTCGGCCAGGGTCGGGTGCGAGTTGATCTTCTGCTCGAGAACTCTCAGCTGATCGCGCACCATGACGATCTTATGAAAGAACGCATCCAGGGGGATTTCCTTGGCCTGGGTGTCGGATTTTCCGGGCTTGAGCACCAGCGTACCCCCCGTCCACCGCCCCTCGAGCTCCGCGTCACCCAGCCCCAGCAGGTCCTGCAGCGCTTCCTTGACGGCGGCGCGGATTTCCTCGTGAATCATCTCTTCCTCCCCTTCGGGTTCCTCTCGTCGCGATCCTCCCATCTCCCGCTGCAGGGGTATCCTGGCGGGAACCTCCGCTTCCAGCAGCTCCAGACGGTGCTGCTCCGGGCGGAGCGTTCGCACATCGCCGCCCTCGAAAAGAACCCGGACCGTTTCACCGTCTCCGATCCCCTGCACCTCCAGGACCTCGCCCCTTCCGAACTGCGAGCTATAGATTTTGTCTCCGGTCTTGAGTCGCTCCATGAGTGCCTCCCCCTCCCGGGTCGGTGGCCGCAATTCCCGGGGCGAAAGATTATACCTCCTGAAGCGACAGCCGCGGGTGCTTGCTGCACCGTGGCTGGCTGGCGATAATACGAACGGATTCTTGGAGGTCTTTTGGGGACGATCCACGGCCATCCTCCCGTCAAGCTTCTGGTTGCCTTGCTCACTTCCGACCTGCAGATCATGGAGGAGGTGGAGCGGCGCTTGTGCGCCACCTATGGTGCGGTGGATGAGCGCACCGAGATCTTCCTGTTCAACTTTCCGGGCCGGTTTCAGCGGGAGATGGGAGAGAACCTCAAGAAGCGCATTATCTGCTTCGAAAGGCTGCTGCCGGTCGAGCAGCTGCCGGAGGTGAAGAAGCTGACCAACGACCTGGAATGGGAATACCAGGAGCACCTGCAAGAGCGCTCCCGCAGGAGGATCAACCTGGATCCAGGCTACCTCACCCTTTCCAAGGTGCTCCTGGCCTCCACCCGGAACTACTCTCATCATGTCTATTTGAAGGATGGCGTCTACGGGGAGCTGCTGCTGCGCTACCATCTGGGGGCGCTGAGAAACCTGCCCTGGACCTATGCCGACTACCGCTCCCACCTGGCGCACAGCTTCTTCACGCAGGTGCGAGAACGCTACCACGCCCAGCTGAAAGCCCGATTCGCTCACCGACGAGAGCCTTGAGGCGGCGCGCGTCTACTCTTTCAGATCGCCCCGCTCGTAGAGCTTGGCGACGATCTCCACCATGATCGGATCATGGGCCGTGCCGGAGAGCTCCTTGAGCCGCGCCACCGCCTTGTCGTAGGACATCGACTTCTGATAGGGGCGGTTGGTCGTCATGGCGTCGAACGTGTCAGCCACATTCACGATTCGGGCGATGAGGGGTATCTCGTCGGCTTTCAGGCCGGAGGGATAGCCTCCACCGTCCCAGCGCTCATGGTGGTGCTTCACTGCCGGATTGACGTCCTTCATGTTCTTGATCGGCGCGAGCATGGAGGCCCCCTTCTCGGGGTGCTGTTTCATGTAGCGGTACTCCTCCTCGGTGAGCACCGTGGGCTTCCTGAGAATCCGATCGTCGATGCCGATCTTTCCCACATCGTGCAGCAGCGATCCGATCTCCACGTGCCGGACCTCGCGCGGATCCAACCCGAGCTCCTTGGCAATCATCACCGAGTAGCGGCTGACGCGATCCGAGTGGCCCCGGGTGTAGGGGTCCTTCTCGTCGATGGCGGACGCCAGAGCCTTGATCGTCCCGAGAAACAGCTCCTGGTTTTCCAGGGCCGCGGCATGCAGCCGCTTGATGTGGTCCTGGATCTGATCCGACATGCGGTTGTAGGTCTCCGCCAGCTCCCCGATCTCGCTGTGCGAGCGGACGTCTGCTCGCGCGGCGAAATCACCCCGCGCGAAGGCCCGGGCCGTCTCAGCCAGCTGATTGACCGGCCGGGCGATCGACCTGGCCAGCCAGACCCCCAGGGCCAGGGCCAGTCCCAGGGCCACCATGGCCCAGGTGATGGTGCTGTAGATCATGGCCTGCACCGAAGAGTAGGCCAGACGCTTCTCCACCTGGACGAAGATTCCCCATCCCTGGTTGGTGGCGTCCACGCTTGCCAGGAAATCGCGGTTCACCCCGTCGAGCGTAACGGCGAAGTCGGAGGTCTCCTTGCTCTTCGTGGGCGCCGCCAGGAACTTCTTGACGATGTCGAAATTCTTGAAATCGGTGCGCTGCAGCATCCCCTCCTCGTCCAGCGCGGCGAAGAGATTGCCGTTTCCGTCGAGCGCGAACACCGTATAGCCCAGGAGCCTGGGACCGACCGCGCGCTCCCAGAGTGGGCCCAGATCGATCAAGCTTTGCAGAACCCCTTGCACCGGCCTCCCGTCCCCTCCTCCCACCGGAGTGGAGAAGGCGACGGCGTAGGCTCCTTGCGTCCCGATGCCGACCGGATCGGACAAGGTGGCCTCGCCGCGGCGAGCCAGCTCCGCGCCCTGGGCCAGCGCCTGCTCCAGCGCCGCACTCAGGCTGGAACCGTCCCGCAAAGCATCGAACTGACCCCCGCTGGCGGGAAGATAGCGAACCAGCACCATGTCGCTCGCCAGATAACCCGCCATGGTCCCCCGGTCCCGGAGCATTTTTTCGAGGATCCCCTGGCCCCCCTCGCGAATCACCGCTTCGAACATGTCCGAGAGCTTCATCAGCTGCACCCTCGCCTCTTCCAGGCTGCTGCTCAGGGAGCGCGCGATGGAAGCCGCCACCATCAGCTGGTTTTCCTGGGTGGCAGTGATGAGCGATTCCCGCGAGATGGCGATTTGCTTCCAGGCGGCGATGCTGAGGGGCACGAGTCCGGTGACCAGCAGAACCAGCAGGAGTGTGTAGAGGATGGGAGACCGGCGGCCGCTTCCCGCGGCCTTGGGTCGTTCCGGCGAGTGGTTCTCTGCGGGCATTGGCGAGAATCCTCCCTATCCGGCGACCGATTCCAGTGTCCGGGTCTCGGGATGCGCGGGGGTATTTATAGGGTACGTGCCTGGGAGTGTCAACGGACTCCGGGGCGTGCGGCGCGCCCGCTCAGCCGGCGGCCGCCACTTTCGGTGGAGCCGTCAGCTCGGGACCGGCTT
>Ga0065705_10002189_pt1 | contig 16550 bp, 9 predicted proteins | sample SwibulcommuniRL2_FD_59092 | JGI IMG/M metagenome (GOLD analysis project Ga0065705, IMG submission 59092) | Bulk soil microbial communities from switchgrass field near Rose Lake, East Lansing, Michigan, USA - RL2 Bulk Soil v2 (version 2) | ecosystem: Environmental > Terrestrial > Soil >...
GTGGCACGCTATAAAAGATCCGTGCTGGGCATCGCCTGGACAATGCTCCAACCGCTTGGAATGATGATTATTCTAACTATTGTGTTCTCTCAGCTCTTCGGGCGCGTGGAAGGCTATGCAGCCTATCTGTTGGGCGGGCTGATCGCCTGGACGTTCTTTGCCCAAACCACCACGGCGGCCATTCATCAAAGCGTGTGGGGCGGCGCGTTGATGCGACGTATCTACGTCCCTTATACTGCCTTCTCGGTAGCGTCGATTGGTACCGGTGTTGTCAACCTGACCCTTTCTCTTGTTCCCCTGCTCCTGATGATACTGATCCTGCGTCGGCCCATCACGCCGGCAATCTTTTTCTTGCCTGTGGCGATATTGTCATTGGCGTCCTTTGCCCTGGGCGTGGGATTATTGTTATCCAGCCTGGCGGTGCGCTTCCCCGATATTTCCGAGATGTATCAGATCATCCTCCAGGCTTGGATGTATTTGACGCCGATCCTGTATCCGTCCGATATCCTTCCCGATGCATATCGACGGTGGTTACTCTATTTCAACCCGATGTATTACCAGATCCTGATGTTCCGGGTGCCCATCTATGACGGTGTGCTCCCGTCCTTGCCTTTGATAGCTATTGGGATTGGGATTTCACTTGTCACACTGGTCATCGGCTGGGTTTATTTTTCCTATCAAGCTGATAAATTTGCCTACCAGGCTTAATCCGACAATCTCTCATGAATCCAGTCATCATCATCAACAATGTCAGTGTAAGCTACCGCGCACCCGAAGAAGTCATCGGTACCTTCAAGGAATATGCGATCCAGCTGTTGAAGCGCAATGTCCGCTACCGGGAATTCAAAGCGCTCAATGATATCAGTATGCAGGTCGAGCAAGGCGAGATTTTGGGAATCATTGGACGGAATGGTGCGGGCAAAAGCACCCTCCTGAAGGTGATCTCACGAGTCCTCATCCCGACCGAGGGCCGCGTCCGCATCCGAGGAAGAGTATCTCCACTCCTGGAGCTTGGCGCGGGATTTCATCCCGAATTGACGGGCCGCGAAAACATCTTCCTGAACGGAACCCTGCTTGGACATTCGCGCCGCGAAATTGAATCGCGTCTGCCGGAAATCATAGAATTTGCCGAGCTGGGAGCCTTCATCGATTCTCCATTGCGAACCTACTCAAGCGGCATGGTGGCACGTTTGGGATTCTCGGTTTCCACCACCTGGAAGCCGGAAATATTGATCCTGGATGAGGTTCTTGCCGTGGGNGACGAGGCATTTCGACACAAATGCCAGCTTCGCATGGNGAAATACCGGGATGAGGGCACGACCACGCTGCTGGTTACTCACGATGCAGGCACGGTCGAATCGCTTTGTTCCCGGGCTTTATGGCTGGACCATGGTCAAATTAAGGCTACAGGTCATTCCAGGGAAATTGTGAATCTCTATCGGAAATCGCAATAAAATTAAAGGATACGTACCTTGAAGATTACTCCTACCGTCATCCCCGATGTTTTGTTGATCGAGCCGCAAGTCTTCCAGGATGAACGCGGCTTTTTCCTGGAAAGCTACCAGAAGGAGAAGTTTCGAGAGGCGGGGATAGAGGCTGATTTTGTCCAGGATAACCATTCGAAATCCTATCAGGGAACCCTGCGCGGGCTGCATTACCAGATCCGCCAGCCTCAGGGAAAGCTGGTCCGCTTTGTCGTGGGGGAAGCATTTGATGTGGCGGTGGATATCAGAAAAAATTCTCCGACGTTCGGTCAGTGGGTGGGCGATTATCTCTCAGCTGAGAACAAGAAAATGTTGTGGGTACCGGCTGGGTTTGCGCATGGCTTCTACGTGACCAGCCCAGTGGCTGAAATATTATATAAGGCAAGTGACTATTACGCGCCTCAGTGGGAACGCTGCATCCTGTGGAACGATCCCGATATCGGAATTCGCTGGCCTCTAAAGGAAGAGCTGCCCCTTCTTTCGATCAAGGATGGCATGGGAAAGCTGCTTTCACAGGCGGAGCTTTGAAGAAGCAAAGTTCGAGACCCATCTGGCGCATCCTTGGTCATGCAACATATTCTGAGAGGGAGCGGGTGACTGGATCCAATCTCTTGATCGGCAGGAGCACATGTCCTGTATCCTGACTTAAGAAGCATTTTCACGATGCCTGGAATATGTTTTATTTCGGCTATTCCTGAAAACCAAAGCTCCGAGACGGTACAAAGGTAGGGTATCGGAACAAACATATTTGTTATTAGCAATAATGCAAACGAAATGACGTCAGCAGGGAGGACAGATATAATATTTTCAATCAGGCATTTTTGAGAGTCTTTGCAGCACATCCCATCGCAAAAATAACAGGAAACATAGGTATGCTGACAGCGGCATACAGTCGGAAAACAAGAGGCATACTCTCAAAACGCTCTCTATTCAGCTAAAGAATTATTGTTTTACGAAGCCGGTAGATTATTTTGGAGGAACATATGAAGAAGGCAGTTTTTACAAACTCGTTGAAAACAGGTGCACGGATAATGCTGCTCGTGGCAATATCCTGTTTTAGTCTTGGCACTGGCAATGTCAACGTAGCTCACGCACAGGCATCTGAAAGCACCAATGCCTGTGGACAATTGCTGGCGACAGCGGAAGAACAATTTCGAAACACACTTCTGCCAGACGGCTCAGTCCCTGCCAGCCCGGAAGCAAGGTCCGCGGCAGCGGAATATATCCGCGTCTCGAAGATCTGCTACGATCAGATTGAGGCACAAAACTCGGCCGGCGCCTTGCAGGGAGATTCCTCAACATTCATCGATGACGGTGGTGTGTTACTGAGTGGCGAATCATCCGGGGAATTTGTTTTAACGAATTCGAAATGGGGCTCAAGCACGTTGGGCACACCAGGTGGTACGGTCACCTATAGCTTCATGGGGAATGGGATAAGTTTTAGCGCTGAAGGTTATGGAAACAGTGTTGCCGTTACCTCTCTGCCCGGTTTTCAGGCATGCTTTATCACCGAAATTCAATATGCTTTTGCAGCCTGGCAGGCTGTATCCAATATCCACTTTGTTCAAGCTACAGATAACGGCGCAGGGTTTAATGCCTCGGGCGCAATGGGCGACATTCGTATCGGAGCTCATGGCTTCGATGGTCCCTCGGGGACTCTGGCGCATGCCTATTTCCCGCCACCCAATGGCGCTTCAGCCGCCGGCGATCTCCACTTTGACAGCGATGAAACCTGGAAATGCACTACCAGCGGCGGAATAGACATTGGCATTGTCGCCCTGCACGAGATTGGACATTCCCTCGGGCTCAATCATGAAAACACGCCCACGGTTGCAGTCATGGATCCTTATTACAATACAGGTCTGACCGGCTTGCAAGCCGATGATAGCAACGGGGCTGTAGCAATCTACGGTCCTGCCCAGCTTGTCACTCCTCCCAATGATGATTTTTCGGCTGCGATAACGATCCCCGGCATCTCCTATACAAATGCGCTTAACATCGACGGAGCGACCATAGATAACAATCCTGATCCTATTCAGGATCCGGATAATATAGGTCCTTGCACAGATATACCAGCTCATCAGTTCAATAAGCCAAATAGTTCAGTTTGGTACAAATATACACCAGGCGTGGCAGAATCGATTGCCGCGGACACACAGGGTTCAACAAATTCGGTCGGCGGCGATTTGGATACGCTGCTTGCGGTCTGGACCGTCTCCGGGAGCACTTTCACCCTGGTGGTCTGCAACGATGACGATTTCACGGGGAATACTTCCAAGCTGTCTTTCCTCGCCTCCCCGGGCGTCACCTATTACTTTGAAGCCGGGGACTACAATTGCTATTTTGGTGTTAATCCGTGCAATGGCGCACCAATAGGTGGCAATTTAGTATTCAATGTCAACATAACCAATACCGATGTCTTCATCAACAATAATTTAATGGAGAGCTATTACCTGTATAGCCAGAACACAGTAGTAGATTCCTATCCTGGCTCTCTGAACGGACCAGTGAAGGTAAAGAGTGCGACAGGTGGTGACATCTTTGCAAGCCAGCGAGCAGCGTTTGGGGGCAGCTTCAATGAGCTGATGGGGTACCCTGCAGACCAGTTCACAACCGAATATTGGTTCCCCTGGTATGACGGGGTCTACATGACTACCTGGATCCTGGTCGGTAATCCCAGTGCCACGCAGCATGCCTATGTCGATATCTATATCGGCGGGGTCAAGGTGAATAACACACCCGGTGCAATTCCTTATGATATCGCTCCTGGGAATCGGGTCACACCAAAGTTCGATGGAGTGCTCAATGGTCCGGTGCGAGTGGTGAGTGTCACCGGTTCTGGCACTCCCAGCCCGATCAACCTCTTTGCCAGCGAGCGGTCGATCTATGGCAGCAGCTTCAATGAACTCATGGGAGTTCCCCTCAACCAATTCACGACCGAATACTGGTTCCCCTGGTATGACAAGGTGTACATGAACACCTGGGTGTTGGTGGGCAATCCCAGTGCCACGCAGCATGCCTATGTCGATATCTATATCGGCGGGGTCAAGAGGAATACCACACCGGGTGGAGTTCCGTATAACATCGCGCCCAATGACAATATCACCCCCCAGTTCTCGGGTGTGGTCAATGGTCCGGTGCGAGTGGTGAGTGTCACGGGTTCTGGCACTCCCAGCCCGATCAACATCTTCACCAGCGAACGCTCGTTATATGGCAGCAGCTTTAACGAAGTCATGGGTATTCCGCTCAACCAATTCACGACCGAATACTGGTACACCTGGTATGACAATCAGGGCATGTCTGCCTGGGTGTTGGTGGGCAATCCCAGTGCCACGCAGCATGCCTATGTCGATATCTATATCGGCGGGGTCAAGAGGAATACCACACCGGGTGCAGTTCCCTACGACATCCCGCCCAATAGCAAGATCACTCCGACATTTGCTGCTAACAGTGGTCCGGTGCGAGTGGTGAGTGTCACGGGTTCTGGCACGCCCAGCCCGATCAACATCTTCACCAGTGAAAGGGTTATCTATAATTCCAGCTTCAATGAGATGATGGGCTATCCAGCGAACCAGCTCACCTCCGAGTATTGGTTCACCTGGTATGACAACGTCTATATGCACACCGATGTCCTCGTCGGTCGACCGTAAAGTAGAAGGGAATAATCTAAACCGGTTGTTGCCTTACCAGCAAACACACTGATCACCATGGCGTTCAAATGAACGCCATGGTTCTTAATTACGCAAAAGCAGATGATTTCTCGACTAAAATCGCGGTTACCGGAAGGGATTTGGGAGTAATGTCCACACTTGGATATTGGCGGGAGACCCAAGTGCCAACCCGACAGCCACGGTGAGTATTTCCATCAGTTGGGCTTTAATGAATGCTACGCCATGTAGCATTTTGGATGCCAGGAAGATCACTGCCCGGTCGCCGGACTCCAGGTCGGTCGGGTGTATGTTATATTCTGATATCCCTATCATATTCCTGTCATTCGGTTAATGTACCAAAACCAACTTGACCAACAAAACAACTGGACTTAACATTAAATCTTGTTGTTTTTTAAAAAATAGTAGAATAAGTTATGCCAACATTTTCAGAAAATGCCTTCAACCCCCTAAAACATCCCATAGTACTTAGAATGCCGCATAGAGATCTTTCTTCGGCATGGATGGAGCATGTTCCCTTCGCGTTCTATATAATGGAAGTTGTAAAGCCATCCGTGTTTGTAGAACTCGGAACATTTCATGGCGTCTCCTATTGTGCGTTTTGTCAGGCTGTGGCGGAACTTGAGCTGCCTACAAAATGCTTCGCGGTGGACAGTTGGACTGGCGACGCTCATACTGGGTTATATGCTACGGATGTACTAAATAGTTTACGTCAGCATCATGACCCCCTCTATAATAAGTTCTCCACACTGATCCAAAGTACATTTGACAATGCCGTTGGGCGTTTCGAAGATGGCACAATAGATCTCCTGCATATCGATGGTTATCATACATATGAAGCGGTGAAGCACGATTTGGACACCTGGCAGCGGAAATTAAGCCAGCGCGGCGTAGTAATTTTTCACGACACTAATGAACGAACTGGTGATTTTGGCGTCTGGAAACTACTTGAAGAACTTAAAGATAAATATCCCTCCTTTGAGTTCCTCCATGGACATGGCCTGGGCATTGTCGCCGTGGGGGATGAGGTTCCTACGGAACTGTTACCCTTGTTTCAGTTGTCGNAAGATGAAGCCAATCTGGNGCGCAGGTTCTTTGCTGAAATGGGACAGCGAGTTACACTCAGCGTACAGCTTGCGGAACAGAAGCAGGTCGAGCGTAATCTCCGCAGGGAAATACAGACTAAGGAAGAGCAATTAAGCAGCAAAGAGCATGAGATCGAATCCATCAGAGTATCGAACGAAGAACTTCAGAAATCGCTTGTAGAACTACAGCAGCCTTTAGCTGTCCGTGTCTTGGCGCGCTGTAAGGCTTTCCTTAAACGGTTTTTGCCTGAGGGATCACGCCAAAGACGTTTTTATGATTATCTACTCAGAGGCATGCGCTTTTCTGCCAAACTTGGCTCCATCAGGCGAATATTTTCTACAGCTAGGGACTTGTGGGAACTCGGTGGTTTCCGCCTCCTTGCTCAGCGCATCTGGCAAAAAATAACGGGGACACATGTGCCACTCCTTGACAGGGCAAAGAGGGCAACTCTTGATTATCCATCTGCAAACAGGCTTATGCAGACGTTCCAGTACAAACCTTTGATTTCTGTGGTGATGCCCGTTTACAATACGCCGTCACACTATTTAGACTCTGCGATCAAGTCCGTACAAGCACAGTATTATCCTCATTGGGAGTTATGTATTTGTGATGATGCCTCCACAGATTCATTAACCCGCCAGACTCTCAAATCGATAGACAACCCGAAAATAAAGATCGTTCTTGCTGAACAAAATGAAGGGATCTCTGTCGCCACAAATCAGGCTGCGGAACTTGCAACTGGAGATTTCATCGCATTCCTGGATCATGATGACGAGTTGACTCCCGATGCCCTGTTTGAAGTTGTGCGAATCTTAAACGAACAACCTGATCTGGATGTAATTTACTCTGATCAAGACAAGTTAGATGGTAACAACCGAACAGTTGAACCTTTCTTTAAGCCGGATTGGTCTCCAGAATATTTTCGAGCCGTCATGTATGTGGGTCACTTGTTGGTACTTCGGAGAGAAGTTTTCGCCCGTATCCACGGATTGAATAAAGTGTTTGACGGTGTTCAGGATTTTGAATTGATGTTGAGAGTCTCGGAACAAACATCCAAAATAGCTCATATTCCCAGAATCTTATATCATTGGCGCATGATACCAGGAAGTGTAGCATTCGGAGTGGATGAAAAGGGCGAGAAAATCGAGCGGCTACAAATTGAGGCTGTGAATGCGCATCTCGAACGCACCGGCCTTAATGCGGCAGCTGTCCGGCATCCTGTCTATCATCACAGAGCGTTGATCAAACCAGCACCCCGCAAGAGGAATCCAAAGGTCAGCATTGTTATTTTGACAAAAGATGCACCGGAGCATATCTCACGTTGTTTGTCATCCATATTTTCACGCACCTCATACCCAAATTTTGAAGTAGTGGTCGTAGATAATGGCACAACAGATTCATCAGCATTGGATATTCTGAAAAAATACCCCGTCCAAATAGTGCCATTTTATGAAAAATTCAATTACTCTCGAGCAAACAACCTAGGTGTGCAGGCAACCAGCGGGGAAATCATTGTATTGCTTAATAATGATACCGAGGTAATTTCTCCTGACTGGCTTGAACAGATGCTTCTCTATCTGGACGATCCGAAGGTCGCGATTGTTGGACCGATGCTGATCTTTCCCAATAAAACTGTTCAACATGCCGGTGTTACTCTAGGATTCCGCGGAACTGCAGATCATGTGATGCGAGGGTTCCCCAGCAACTCAGATGGATATGCCGGTTCTTTAAGCTGTCCGCGAAATGTCTCCGCGATCACGGGTGCATGTCTTATGATGCGGCGGAATGATTATCTCAAGACTGGCGGATTACTCGATTATTATGGCACACACTATCAGGATCTTGACCTGTGTTTGAAATTTCTATCGGCAGGATCGCGCATCGTGTATGTTCCTTATGCAATTCTTGTCCATTACGAGGGCTCCTCGCGAGGGAATACTTACGATTATCTGGATCGTGCGCTTTTACTAGACACATGGGGGAGTTTGATATCCAGGGGCGATCCATACTATAACCCCAACTTCTCCTTGGAATCTCCTGATTACCTTGTGAAATGACGCAGACCATGCATATTTTGTTTGTCAACCACCACCATCTAGACAGCAACAGCGGCATTCATATTTTTAACCTTGCCAACGAATTAACGCGCATGGATGTAGCATGTACAATCTGCGTCCCCGATTTCAAGGAAAAAATAGCTGCTCTGGGAGAACACAATTTTGACGTTGTGAATTTTGATGAACTGCGAAACAACATGCAGCCGGGAAAAGTGGATTTGATCCATGCCTGGACGCCACGTGAGCAGGTGCGGATGATGACTGAAACATTGTCAAAAGGATTCGGTGCGCCTTATATCGTACATTTGGAAGATAATGAAGAAGCCATTTTGCAGTCCAATCTTCGCATGCCATATCCTGAGATTCTTGCTTTACCAGAGTCACGCCTGGATAAATTAATTCCCGCGCATCTTTCACATCCCATCCGTTACAGGAAGTTTCTCGATGCAGCCGACGGGTTGACCACGTTGATGGACACGTTGCAGGCTTTCAGCCCGTATAAGGAAGCGAAAGAGGTGATCTGGCCCGGGTATGAGGAAGCTTTATCATGGCATCGCCCACCCGATGAGGCGCTGCGTCAACGTCTAAATATCCGACCGAATGAATATGTGATTGCTTATACGGGAAACGTTCATCCCGCGAATCATCAGGAAGTGTTCAGTTTATATCTGGCTGTAGGGCTATTGAACCGCCACGGCGTGCGGATAAGGCTCATCCGTACTGGAATGGATTTCGTGCCATTGCACGATAAGACGTTGAGTATGCTTGATCAATATTGCGTTCCCTTGGGACATATTTCACGCGCTGATTTACCCTCAGTGCTTTCCATTGCAGATGCGTTGGTGCAGCCCGGAAAGGCAGATGCTTTCAACATCTATCGTTTTCCGTCAAAACTTCCTGAGTATCTTGCATCCGGAAAACCTGTTCTGCTGCCGGCGGTCAACATTGGACGCTTTTTAAGAGATGGCGAAGAAGCGATCTTGTTACAACAGGGTACTGCTTTGGAGATTGCACAAAAATTAGAATCCTTATTGCCAGATCAAGATCGACGGGAACGGATTGGCGCCGCGGGCCGCCAGTTTGCAGAGAACAATCTACGCTGGTTGAAGAGCGCGAAAAAGCTGCGCAACTTCTATCAACGAGTCCTGGGGCGTGTCAAATCCCGTTTGAAAATTCAAAACACCGAGAAACCAAACTTTTCGATTATCGTATTTCACATGGGCAACGCAGGCTCCAAGGCTGTTCAAGAATCCCTTATCCGTTCGTACGAGTCACTGGGGCTTTCTATGAATGTTTATCACAGTCACATCCTGTGCGGATTTGATGAGGCGGAAGAGATCATTCACAGGGAGCGCCTCAATCCTGAACAAAAGTTGGCAGCTATTAACCAAGGCCGCGAACTTCGCAAAATGATAGATGTGTCAGGAGATCGCCAATGGAAAATTATCAGTGTCGTTCGCGATCCTGTCGCTCGAAATATAGGAGCATTCTTTCAAGCTCTGGAGGAACATATCCCCGATTGGAAGCAAAGGTATGCTGACGGCAAATTAACGATTGACGATGTCCAAAAAGCTTTCTTAAACGCCGGCAGCAGTCACACCGAACTTGATCGCTGGTTTGATGAACAATTATTACCTGTTAGCGGGGTGGATATTTTTGCGGAAGCCTTTCCACGCGACACCGGATACAAGATTTATGATCATGATTCAAAGATGCCGGTATTGGTTATCCGATGGGAAGACTTGGAACGCATCGGGGGGCTTGCTTTGCAGGAATTTCTAGGGCTAGGTAATATCGAATTGATCGATGGCTACACTGGTGGAGAAGAAGAATCCGCCGATCTCTATCGCTTATTCAAACAAAATGGTCTTCCGGATAGATACTTGCAAGAGGTATACAGTACCAAATACGTCAAAACTTTTTATACCGAAACAGAAATCGCAAGATTCTGTGTAAATTGGCAGGGGGCTCGAAAAGCTGAAGACCGTGACTTGACGTTGCAACAGGATCCAATCATCGTCTATCAAATGGGCAAGGTTGGTTCCAAATCGATAGAACAATCCCTCCTCTATTATTACCAGAGCCGTGGCACTGAGATTGATATCTTTCACGCTCATTTCCTAAATCATCTGGATCAAATGGAAAAGGCTGCCCTGGAAAGAGGTGCATCCGATCAAGGAATGCTAAAGATCCGCGAAGCCCAGGAAATTAGAAGAAGAATACAGGAAGATCCACGCCAGCAATGGAGATTGATCAGCTTGGTGCGAGACCCTGTGGCTAGAAATATTGCTTCCTTCTTTCAAAGTTTGAGTCTCAATGAACTGCTGCCCGACTGGAAGGAAAGATATCGCCGCGGACAGTTAGAAATACAAGAATTACAGGACACATTTCTGGAACTCGGTGACGAACACAGCCAGTACGCGGCAAATTGGTTCGACTCACAATTAAAGCCCGTCTTTGGCATCGATGTCTTCGCAGATGCCTTCCCTTATCAGACTGGATTCAAAATATATGAATCTGCTGGGCATACCCGCCTGCTTGTGATCCGTATGGAAAATATCAAGGACCGTATTGGACAAGCTATGCAGGAATTTCTTGGCTTGACCAACTTCACAATCCTCAATTCGAACCTGGGGACCGAAAAAGATTATGCTGCTGTATATCAGACATTTAAGAGTCTGCCGCTGCCTGCACGGTATTTGGATAAGATCTATAACACGAATTTTGCACGCTACTTCTACAGCGAGAAAGAACTCAACAATTTCAAGGATTACTGGCTGGCAGGCTCAAAAGCATAATTCCGGTTTGTTTTCAGCTGGCAACTTTTATGCCAGCGGTCTGCTCCAGGTTTTATGCCAATCATGCAGTATATCCAAAAAAATGTGGGGTCGGCCGGATCCTCCATAACTGCCATGTTGCACTATCGCCAATACATATCAGAAAAGAAACAGGGAATCTTACAACAATTACCATGAAGAGGAATAATAGGTTTCAGCGATAGTGTGCCCCAACTGCTATCGTATTGCGGACGCATGGTTATGTCTGCTGATGATGACTCTACTTCGGAATGATGCGTTTCCATATCTACATTGTAGGCAATAACGGCCATCATGAACTCAAGAAATAAAAAGTATTCATTAGATTTACAAAAGACCTTAGGAATCCTGGGAATATTATTTCTGTTGGCAGGCGTTTGGTTCTATCTATCGATCCTCTTAAAAGGTCCCCAGCCCTACTACCGTGATTACGACCCGGAAATGGCTTATTTCATGAACTCATTGGCAGCTTTCAAAGGAGCACCTTATTTTTATACAGATCATCCCGGTACACCGGTTGAAATAGTTGGAACGATACTACTAGGCACTACGTATGTGTTTTTTGCAGACCCTTTGAACTTCATAAATTACCACCTGGAAAATCCTGAGCTATTCTTGAATATGGCACATGGCTTTGTCACAGTATTAAGTATTCTTTGTGTTATATATTTTTTTCTGGCTGCATTTAGAATATTGCAGGGATCAAATGCGTACCTTGCACTATCACTCGCTCTGTTATTTTATGGTTTACATCCCTATTCTTTTACGACATTGACGGTCTGGTCACACACCTCATTTAATTTTCCACTGGGTGCTTGGTATTTGATTCTCCTGTTCAAGGTTGCACATGATACCCAGGGCCACATCTCCAACCGACTCGCTGCGGGACTCGGGCTCGCGTTGGGGACCATGATTGCAGTAATGATAAATTTCGTGCCCTGGTTGCTGACCACTCTTATTTTCATTCTTCTTTCAAACTATAAAAGAAGAATGCCATGGAAAAGAAGCCTAACCACTGGAAGCATTGTCCTACTTTCATGCGCGGCAGGTTTCATCATACCAATCCTTCCAGCCATGCACAGAATGCCATATTTCCTTGGGTTTATATACAGGCTGTTTGCTCATCAGCTGCCATACGGTAATGGTCCAGAGGGAGTTACGTCCCTTCCTCTCTTACAGAGTAACCTGCATGATATGGTTACGAGTGCCCCATTGGTTTTTATTGTGCTGCTGGCAAGCCTGTTACTCTCTCTGTTCATCTTCCTGCAGCGCGACAGTCGTATTCCTGAAAATCACGGCCTCTGGGCATTGGATTTATCCCTGTTGCTCCAGTGTGGAATGATCACTTTGGCAGTTTTGAAACATCCGGGCGAACGTTTTTTGCTGCCACTCACGGCAACGCTTCCTGTACTGCTACTTGTGATTGTTAAACTTTCGGATTTCAGCCGGAGATCCAGCCAACAGTTCGGCAATCTACTAATTGTTTTTTCCATCATAAGTATCAGTACCTTTGCTGTGTTGTCCGTTAGAACTAGGAACGCAGAATTGCTTGAAACGCGAGCTATTGAAGCAGAGATTAATCGCGCAATAGTCGAGCAGGAAAATCGGTTAAGCAAGAAGCCAGGCGAACTGCTAATCTTGTGGACCAACGCAACCTACTCGTATTGCCCTGCCCGTTTATATGGAGACTTTTTCACTTCAGGTGTGTTTGCAGCAGAAATTAATGCTTTGTGTCCATCTCAAGTCTACTTCTTTTATCACTATGACTGGGTTTTATATCATGGTACTCAAGTCGCGATTAATGATCTCCCTTGGGATATATTGGTCACCCCTACCTCAGCATTGGCAGCCAACCCTACCTGGAAGGAAAAAGCGGAGGTCTATGAATATCCATATGATGTTTCTCTCCTGATAAATGGGAAATAATCATTAACGCATGCAATAACCGGTATTGCACTCTGATCCCACAATCTACAATTCGTAGGATTGAAAGATCGAAACTTCACAAATAGACGCTGCCAGGCAATGGAACTCAAAACAGCCTCATCTACTCATACAGTTGTCTGAGTAATCTGAGTATTCAGCTTTCCAGATACCTATGCTACAATCCTCGCACTTTTGGCTTTGCTGCTTGTAGTGACAGAGGATTTCGACTCCGAGCAAGGATCAGAGACGGTGCACTTGACTATACAATTAAACGCTGGGTTGGGATTCTCACCTATCAGAGCGGCTATCAAGTAGCCAGAAATCAGCAAGGAGGGTCACATCCGCTAAAGTCAGTTGTGTATGCCCATACAGCCGTGACTGTAGACACACAGGCATGCACCTGATTCATGCTCTTGAGCCCCATGGTAAATCGCAATGAACCTATTAACTGCTGAGTACTCAGAAAAGACGCGAAAACTCTATATTCTCATATTTATTCTCCTGATCGCCTTCAAACTTTTCTTGGTCAGGTATCAACCTTTGTTAGCGATTACATATGCCGCGCATGATGACCGCCATTTTATTGATCAGGCAAGATCGATTCTAGGTGGCGATTGGCTGGGAACCTACAGCCAACTCACATTGATAAAGGGACCTTTTCTTCCTCTCTGGATCGCTTTCACCTTCCTGTTGGGGGTTCCTTTCTTACTGTCGCTGCATCTCTTATATATATTTTCGTGCCTTATCCTGATTATCGCGCTTAGACCACTGCTGCGCCGACCCGCGTATTCTTTATTTTTGTTCGCCGTTCTACTATTTAACCCGCTTACTTATGATACTTATGCTGCCACAAGAGTTACCCGCGACGCGTTATACGCAGGCTTATGTCTTTTAGCAATTGCGTGTGCAATCGCTCTCTTCCTCAGACGAAACGAATCATTGACTCAAAAGTTGCCATGGGCACTTGGGCTTGGTTTCGCATTTTCCGCACTTTCACTGACACGTGAGGAAACCGTATGGCTCGTGCCGTCCTTATTGTTTATATTTGTATTAACCTGGATTGGACTGGGTAAAAGCACGTTTAAGAATCGATTAAGAGACATAAGTATTTGGGGCCTGCTTCCATTAATTTATGTGCTCTCTATCGGCATCATTTCATTATTGAACTATAAGTATTATTCCGTATTTAATGTAACTGAAATGAAAGCTCCGGAATTCGTTGCGGCTTACAGTGCCGCACAAAGAGTAGTCCCGGAGCAATTTATGCCAATGGTTCCGGTCTCAAAAGAAACCCGCCTACGAATATATCAAGCCAGTCCTGCCTTTCGAGAGCTTGAAGCGTTTTTTGAGAGCCCTCAAAATCCATGGGATAAAATTACAGTAAAGGGAATGGACAGCCCAAAGGGTGAAATCCTGGGCGGCTGGTTCATCTGGGCTTTTCGCGATGCAGTAGCAGCTGCAGGTCATTATTCTAATGGGAAGTTTCCAGCCGAGTATTACCAGACTCTGGCAGGTGAAGTAAACAGAGCCTGTGAGACCGGGCAATTGAAATGTATCTCCAAACCGGCCACCCTGGCGCCGGTTTGGAACAACGCTTATCTGGAACCTGCGGCAGATGCCTTTTGGGAGGGTCTAAAACTCGTGGTTACATTCGGAAACATAACATCTCAGCCGGGTGAAAGTAATGCTGACGGGAAAGGGGAATTGTTGTTCCGGGATTTAACTCAAGATGAGATCTCCAAGAGCCCGGAGATTGTCCATGAAATTTCAGGATGGGCTGTCAATGCCGATCTTGACGTCTATGTCGCTGTGACGAAAATCAATGGGGAGTTAGGAACGAATACTAAGGTCATTAATGGACTACCCAGCCCTGATGTCTTTGATTATTTTCTCTCCCAGGGCAAAACGATCCCGGCCGCAAAATCATCCCGTTTCACCGTAACGACCCCCTGTAAAGCTTGCATGCTAGAGATCAGGAGCGGCAGCGAAACGTTAGGCAAATTGAAGTTGGATGGTTTATCCGCGCCAACCGCCTGGAATGACGCCGGCACGTTTGTATTTATCGATTCCGAACAAACTTTTTCCAATGGATTGGTGTATCAAAGTAAATACAATGGCATGAAGGTGGTAATTCTGGATTGGATTGGACACATTTTTCAGCGAGTATTTCCAATCCTTACGGTTATAGCCGTAATCCTTTTTATCGTATTGACTATTCGAATTAAGAAATCGTTTGATGCCTGGGCAGTTGCCAGCACCTTGGGCTTGACGACTTTGTCCAGAATGCTGCTGCTTTCCATCATTTCCGCATCATCGTTCCCATCAATGTTCACCCTGTACTTAGCGCCTGCATACCCCATGTTGATTTCTTTTGCTATATTTGTTCTAATCTCACTGTTTGGTATAATCGCTCAACATTTTTTCAACCTGCTAAAACAAAATAAATCTTTTGGATGAATCTCGGAAAAGGCTACCCATGAATGATGCGCGTCAAATAACTTACGGACAAAAGGGGACCAATTATTTTGAGAAACTCGGTATTTACCTTTCTCTTCGCATGATACGAAAGCATCTGCCGAAATCAAAGACTCTGCATGTGTTGGATGTGGGCTGCGGATATCATGCTCGTTTTCTGAATGGCCTGTTGCCGAACATAAGTTCAGCAGTTGGCATAGATTTCAAAGTGTCAGATGCGAACAAACGGATTCCCCAATTTAGCTTTGTCGAAATGCCTGCAGAGAAAGCTTTGCCGACATTAACCTCAGAAACTTTTGATGTTATCATCATGAACAATACCCTTGAACACTTCTGGGAACCTTTACAAATCCTAGCAGAGGCATATCGCCTGTTAACACCTACAGGATTGCTCCTTGTAAATGTACCGAATTGGCTGGGCAAAGTAACACTTGAGTTTGTAGCCTTCCGGTTGGATAAAGATCCCAGCGATGAAATGGATGATCACAAAATGTATTACGATATTCGAGATCTTTGGCCACTCTTGGTTAGGGTTGGTTTCCTGCCTCGTCAGATAAAAATGACGTACCATAAATTTGGCTTGAGCCTGTTCGCGGCTGCTCGTAAGACAACAAGCAATACTAACTAGGAAATTTCCAGAGCTACTGTGGCTTCTTTACTGAGATCTCCCTGCAAGGGATTCGTTAATATCCTCGACCAATCGCCAACCTCGAACTACAACGACCCTAACTACTACTCTGCTAAAACACTTTGGATGCGTCCAAAGCACAAGTGATGGGGATAACCGATCTGCATTAATATTGACACAAAAACAGGTGCAAAAGATTACTTCTAAATATAAGGTAGAAAGATTACACTACAGTCAAAATTTCGCACTTGGATTTCCGCTGAAGGTGATTTCATGCCAAAAATTGATCAGCCATCGGTATCGATAGTTATACCGACACTCAACGAAGAATTAACCATTGGTGAATTCATTGATTGGTGTTTCGAGGGACTTCAAAAAGCGGGGGTTGCCGGCCAGGTCCTGATCCTGGA
>Ga0065705_10104413_pt1 | contig 16544 bp, 14 predicted proteins | sample SwibulcommuniRL2_FD_59092 | JGI IMG/M metagenome (GOLD analysis project Ga0065705, IMG submission 59092) | Bulk soil microbial communities from switchgrass field near Rose Lake, East Lansing, Michigan, USA - RL2 Bulk Soil v2 (version 2) | ecosystem: Environmental > Terrestrial > Soil >...
AAGCCGCAAAACGCGCCGAGGAGGCTGCCCGCCGTGCGGGAAAACTTGCCGAAGATGCAGCTCGACGCGCCGAGCGTCACGCCGAACGCCACGCCCGTCGCTGGAGCGGGCGAGTGAATTTCGGACCAGGACCCTCCTGGGATTTTGGTCCCAAGGGTATGCCCACTCCTCCGGGCGTCCCCGGGTCTGAGCCCGTTGCCGATGAAGAGCGCATGGCTATTTTGAAGATGTTGCAGGAGAAAAAGATCACCTCTGAGCAGGCAGAACAATTGCTGCGAGCATTGGAAGGAGGTAAGTAATGTCTGCTGAAGAACGTAGGAAGATTTTGCAAATGGTTGAAGAGGGTAAGATCTCCGCTGAGCAGGCAGCAAGCCTCATGAAAGCCCTCGAAGCGGATCCCGATCGGGCGCCTGTGGAAGTCATCCAGGCTGAACCATCTTACAGCGCCAGTGACGATCAATCGCCTGCATCCGATGCATCCGAATTCGAGGATGTAAAGGCGCGTGCCCGTCGCTTCGCCATGATTCCGCTGTGGATCGGTATTTTGATCGCGGTGTTGAGCTCGTGGGGCATCTATAGCATCCAGCTAAATGCTGGAATGAATTTCTGGTTTTTTTGTTTGTTGTTCCCACTCTTTCTGGGTGTGTTATTGATCGTGATCGGCGCCGGCGGACAAAGCTCGCGCTGGCTGTATGTAAATGTAGACAGACGTCATGCACAGGACGGTCCTCGGAATATTACGCTTGGTTTCCCGCTGCCGCTCGGATTGACTTCATGGTTTCTGCGGGTATTTGGACCTAATATTCAAGGTCTGAAACATACGAACGTGGACGATATTATCCAAATTCTGGATGCAACACAAAAATCCGGTGAGCCGTTTATTGTCAATGTGAATGATGATAAAGACGGTGAGCACGTGCAGGTTTATATCGGATAAGGAGGCACATCATGGCTAGCTCTGAAGAACGAATGAAAATATTGAAGATGATCGAGGAAGGCAAACTCAGCGCGGAAGAGGGAACGAAGTTGCTCTCCGCATTGAATGGACCTCGCGTGCCCACTCCGCCTCGCCCGCCCGGAATGCCCGGCGGACCGCGCTGGCTGCGCATCCGTGTGACGGACATACGCACGGGTCGCTCCAAGGCTTCGGTGCAGATTCCGCTCGCGCTGGTGGATGCCGGGATGAAGATCGGTGCTCATTTCGCGCCGGAGGTGGAAGGCGTGAACATGTCGAATGTGATGGAAGCATTGCGCTCGGGCGTCACAGGCAAGATCATTGACGTAACCGATGAAGAGGACGGGGAGCACGTTGAGATCTATGTGGAGTGAGTACCAAGCAACTTTACAAAACATAGCCGCGTGTTGAGAGATCAGACAACCCTCGAAAGAGGGTTGTCTGACTTTTAAGCATCTGTTATCCTTGCGGTTCGGAGAATTTAATGTCAACTCAAAACCGTCCTACTGGTATGCCTGGCTTTACAGTCGTCTGGCTCGGACAAATGGTGTCGATCCTTGCCACGCAAATGAGCGCCTTCGCGCTGACGATCTGGGTATTTGAGAAAACAAGCAGCGCCACCTCCGTTGGTTTGATGCAGGTGTTTTTTATTACGCCTCTGCTGATCATCACACCGATTGCCGGAGTCATGGTGGACAGGCATAACCGCAAACTGATGATGATGGCCAGCGACCTGATCGCAGGGCTGGCAACGATTTCCATTCTTCTGCTGCAGTTATTTGGATCTCTTGAAGTCTGGCACCTTTATGTCGCCGCGATCTTCCAGGGACTGGGAAACGCGTTCCAGTGGCCAGCCTATTCCGCGGCGATCAGCACGATGATTCCCAAGGAACAATACGGACGCGCCAATGGCATGATGTCCCTCATGGAAATGGGACCCGGAGTATTGGCTCCCATGTTGGCAGGCGCAGTATTGCCCATCACTGGTTTAACCGGCATCCTGTCCCTGGATGTCATCACATTCATTCTGGCAGTGCTGGTCCTATCGTTCATTCATGTTCCTCAGCCACGCCGCACAGAGGAAGGTGCGCAGGCTCAGGGAAATATTTTGAAGGAAGCTGCATTTGGCTTCCGCTATATATTTGCGCGCCCGAGCCTGCTGGGATTACAGCTGGTTTTCTTTTTTGGGAATTTATGCGCGGGAATCGCCTATACTGTCCTTGCGCCGATGATCCTGCTCCGCACCGGCAATGACAGCGTCAGCCTTGGCTTTGTTCAATCGGCAGGAGCAATTGGAGGCGTTGTGGGCGGCGTCGCTATGTCCGCCTGGGGCGGATTCAAAAGACGAGTGCATGGCGTACTGGGTGGCTGGATCGTTTCGAGTTTCTTTTTCGCGTTGATGGGTTTGACCATGAAGTTACCGTTCTGGATTGTCATGAGTGCCCTGTCCACCGTCCTGATTCCGCTGATCAACGGGTCAAACCAGGCGATCTGGCAGTCAAAGGTCCCGCCGGATGTGCAAGGACGCGTCTTTTCGGCGAGAACTTTGATCGCCTGGATGACAAATCCCATCTCGCCATTGATCGCCGGCACACTGGCGGATTATGTGCTCGAACCGGCGATGCGCGCTCCAAGTGGACTCTCCTCGCTCCTTGGGTGGCTCGTCCCTCTCGGACCGGGGGCGGGGATGGGACTGCTGATCCTCTTCGGCGGCCTCGGGGGAATCCTGGCAGGGTTGTCTGGATATTTCGTAGATCCGATCCGCCACGCAGAAGACATCCTGCTTGACCATGATGTCACCGCGGTGGTCGAGCCAACTTACACAGTGCCGCATAATTAGGTAAACTTTCGATATGAATTTTAGCCTACGAAACTATTGAAAAGTCTATTTATTTTTGAGACAAGCGGTAGAAACCCCTCTAAAACTGAAATGAGATTAAAAGAAAAGAGACTTTGGTAAGGATTGTCTTCTAGGATTCGCTGTGTTATGCTGAAATCATCCAGCGATGCGCAGTACTAATTTTTCATTCCCCCGGCCAAATGGGATGAAGGGACTATTCATTATCTGGCTGGGTCAAATCGTTTCAGGGATCGCCTCCAGCATTATGGCGGTGACGCTGCCTATCTGGATTTTCGGCGTTACGGGCAGTGGTACGGCAGTGGGGCTCCTGGAGTTCTTTTTCTTCGGCTCCTATCTGCTGTCGGTATTGTTCGCCGGTATCCTCATTGACCGCTACAACCGCAAAATGATGATGCTGGTTTACGATTTTGTATCGCTCTCAGCGATGGCGATTTTGCTCGTCCTGCAAACAGGGGGGATCCTGCAGGTTTGGCATTTATATGTGGCGGCAGTATTTCAGGGTATCGGATATGCGTTTCAGTCGCCTTCCTATTCGGCCGCGATCTCCAGCATGATACCCAAAAAGGAATTCATCCGCGCCAACGGCTTGATGTCGCTCCTGAACGATGGACCGGAAATATTTGGTCCACTTTTGGCGGGCGGCTTATACGTGATCGTGGGTTTGAATGGAATCCTTGCCCTGAACCTGCTCGCATTCGTTTTTTCCATCGGTGCCTTGTTGTTTGTCGATGTGCCAGCTGCCCAGCAAAGCCGGGAGGATCAAAGATCACAAAAAATGTTCCTCAAACAAACACTGTATGGAATTAAGTACATCTTTCGAAGGCCCGGATTATTGGGTCTGCAATTGATTTTTTTCATGGGCAATCTGTTTTCGGGGATTGCTCTCTCGACGGCGGCCTTGTTCCCGATGCTCCTGCTGCGCACCGGAAATGATACGGAGACGGTCGGAATTATTCAATCTGTGGGCGCCTTGATGGCTGTGCTGGGTGGCCTGTACCTGACGACTTGGGGGAGCGGTATCAAACGGCCAGTCCACGCAATTCTTTTCGGCTGGATGATTTCCAGCATGATCGGTTTAACCATCCTTGGTCTTGGACAGACCTTCTTTATCTGGCTTGTTGCCATTGCTATTAATGCGGTCTTTGAGCCGGTTGTGAATGTTTCGATGGATGCATTTCTGCAGACCAAGATTCCACCACATGTGCAGGGGCGCGTTTTTTCAGCCAGTGATTTTCTATCGCAGGCGCTGATTCCTTTCACACCGTTGCTGGCGGGGCTCTTCGGAGATCGGATCTTCGAGCCGGCGATGCAGCAGGGTGGATCTCTGGTCGACACATTTGGCTGGCTGGTAGGGACAGGTCCGGGTTCAGGTTTTGGGTTGCTGATCCTGCTCTGTGGTGTGGGTGGAACGCTAATTGGCCTCTCTGGTTTCCTTGTCAAAGATATCCGCAATTTGGACCGACGAATGCCGGACTATCAGTCACCGCCACCCGTTGGATTGGTGCGACGAATGAAACCGCTCCTTGCCGTGAGCACGGACGCGGTCTCCGCCGACCTACCAGACAAAAATCCAGAGGGGAATTCCTCGATTGCTGAGAATCAATCGACACACCCGGCTGATTGACCATTGGGGTGTGTCGCTCTTTTAATGCTTCTGATGGATTATTATCGAACCAGGTCTTCCATCAATTCCATGGGGATCACCGCGGCGCCCACAATGCCAGGACCGGTGTGTACACCAAGAACCGGTGAGATGCGACTTGTTTCCAGCCGAACGATATTCAATTTTTCCTTCAACTCGCCCGCCAGGGTCTCTGCTTTTTCTGCGAAACGTCCATGCAGGATAGTGACCCATACTGGCGTATGGGCATATTTGCTGTAAAGATACTCGGCAATCGAATTCATGGATTTGCCGATCGTGCGTCCTGTGCTGACCGTACTGTATTTCCCATCGCTATCCACACGGATGACCGGCTTGAGGTTGAGCAACGCGCCCGCAAGCGCTTTGACGCGTCCGATGCGGCCACCGCGCGCCAGGTATTCCAGGGTATCCAGAGTGTAGATGACTTCTGTTTTTTCGCGAATCCTCTCCAGCCTCTCCTGGATGGACTGCATTGCCCAGTTGGCTTTGGATGCGAGCGCTGCTGCCATCACCTGAAAACGCTCACCTCCCGAGAGAGTGAGGGTATCCCAGTAACTTACAGTGGCTTCTGGCTTCACTTGTTCCCCGCCATCCCGCGCAGAATTGATGGTTCCGCTCAATCCGGACGAAATGTGGATCGAAAGAATATTTTTTTCCATCTCTGAAATCTTACGATACAGCTCTGCAAAGATGCCGCTGGAAGGCTGCGCCGTGGTTGGTATGCCTGGACGCATGGCCTCAAGGCGGTTGTAGAAATCATCTGCTGATATTTCGGTGGCATTCACTTCACCTTCCGGAAACTGGATGAAGAGTGGAGCCTGGGTTACATCCAATTCTTCCAATTCCTCAGCAGACATATCGGCCGCACAATCCGTTACGATTTTCATTTGAGCTCCTCTTTCGGTTTATCGTTGCTCGAAACCCTGCCAGGACAGGTGCCATGACAATCGATTTCTTTACTTATTCAACAGACTATTCACCAGCAGATCCGTGCTTTCGCGTGCCACCTTTTCCCATTTTGCGCCCTTGGGATCCAGCAGGCTTTGTAGCAGCAAGCCCACTGCCGTGGCGACGATCATACGCGAGGTAAGGTCAGGATCCACTTCCACGAATGAGCCTTCGTCCACGCCTTTTTTGATCAGCGATGTAAAGTACTTGTGGTAACGCCTGTACGGTGCGATGCTTGCATCCCATATGGTCTTATCGCGACTGGCTTGAAGCCAGAACTCAAGGAACATCGGCAAACCCTCTCCCGCCGTTGCGAAAAGATACGGAAAGGCTTCGGTCATTTGCATGAATGTCTCAGGCGCCGTTTTATCTCTGGATACTTCGATGGCGCGGTCGATTGTCTGCAGCCATCCATCTAATAAGGCGAGGAAGAGTGCCTGCTTGCTTTCAAAGTGATGATAGAACGCACCTTTACTGATTCCCGCCTCTTGGCAAATATCGTCGACGCTTGCCGCATTAAATCCACGTGTGGAAAACAATTTAATGGCAGCTTCTGTAATTTTCGCCCGAGTTTCTTCGCTCCGTTGCTGCATATCACTTTTCTCCCTTCTCCTTTCAAGAGAGGGCCGGGGTTAGGTAAAAACCGACCAGTCGGTATGTTTTTACCGCCGAAAGATTGCACTGTCAAGATGATGGAGATCATGAACACAAAAAGAATAGGAGACAGCGATCCTGTCTCCTATTTGTCGAGCAAGGTACGATTTCGCCTTATTTGGATTTGTAGGCCGTGATCTTTGCGCTATAAACTGCTTTATAAACGTCATCGCGCGAAACCGTTTTTAGCTCGATCATATCCTTCATACCATCTATCGCCGAGTCAACCGTTTCCTTATCGAAGAATACAGGCAGGATTGAAACATCGCTGAAGCCAACTGATTTCATCATGCCGATATATTCGTTCGCTTCTATGGCGCCTGCCACGCATCCAGCCCAGGCGCTCAGGCTCTTCTTGATTGCATCGGGAAGCGGACCGTCGGTGACAATATCGGAGACCGCGAGCTTACCACCCGGCTTCAGCGCCCGGAACGCCTCTGCGAAGACTTTCGCTTTGTCGGGGGACAGATTGATCACGCAGTTCGAGATGATCACGTCGACAGTGCCGGAATCCACAGGCAGATCCTCCAGGTATCCCTGGCGGAACTCAACATTTTGGAGGTTCAGCCGCTTTGCACCGGAACTGGCGCGCTCGATCATTTCCGGAGTCATGTCCACTCCGATAACTTTTCCCGCCTCCCCTACTTTCTTTGCCGCAAAGAAGCAGTCGAGTCCCGCGCCCGAGCCGAGGTCCAGGACCGTTTGGCCGGGCTGCAGCGATGCCAGAGTGATCGGGTCGCCGCATCCATAGCTGACCGTTGATTCGCCTCCGGGCAGGGTGGCAAGCAGATCTGCAGGGTAGAGGCTGCTTTCGGGGCCGCAGCAGCTATCGGACCCGCAACAGGAAGCGTTGCTCTTAATCCGTTCAGCATAATGTTCCCGGACCGCGTCATGAATCGTGGTGTTTGTTGTCATCTCGTTTCTCCTATTACAAGAATATTTTTTGATCATTGCCCTGTTCTCTTCGTCTTTGACGAATATCCAGGATCGTTTCTGTGGATCGAACAAGCCCCAGGAGAGTCGAACCGATTACAACCAGTAAAAGCAATTCAGCGGACATGTTTCTCCTTTCCTTGAGAATCAACCAATAAAAATGTTATATGCAAATCCGATGAGAATGGACCCAGCCCAAAGTGTACCGATGACAATGGCGAGAACGCGCCAGCGGGCGATGGTCAATGCGCCACCGAGGGCACCGATGGAAGTTCCGGCGCCAGTAATCAGAAAGGAGAGCGCAGCACCCTGGCTCATTCCACTCTCGAGCATTGCACGTACAAGCGGTAGGGATGCCTCGGTGTTGATATAGAAGGGAAGCCCAAGCGTGGCGGCAAGTGGAATGCTATACGCGTGGCCAGCGCCGAATAAGCTGGTAATCCATGCAGTTGGGATCAGACCGTTCAGCAGATATCCAACAAATGTGAAGCCAAAGAAGAGGGGCAGCAGACGTTTGCCGACACTGAGAACTTCATCTACGAACATCCGGAGGGTGACAGCTGGTTTTGCCGCATGCACCACGGGTTGTGAGATGACAGGAAGTTCCAGGTTACTCGCTGAGCAACTGCATTGATTTGCTCCCGAAACAGCGGGTACGGCGACGGGGGCAGGTCCGCCCATGATGCCTAAGGAAAGCGCTGGAGATTTTGGCTTTGCAACACGAGTCTGGTTCTTCAGCCAACCGCGTCCTTCTGCAAAACTGGCGATGGCTCCGCCGATGAGTCCAAGCAGTATGGAGGCGACAAAGAATGCGATCGCGAAGTTCCAGCCGAATAACCCTGCACTGTAGAACAGCTCTTCCGGTGAAGTGAGCGGTGATGCGACCATGAAGGCAACGATCGGTGCCCATGGGATCGTGGATGCCATCATTCCAAGGATGACTGCCGTTGTCCCGCAGGAGCAGAAGGGTGTGGCAACGGCGACTCCGGTCGAGATCAGTACGCTGTTCTTTGTATTGCGCCGGAGAAAGCGTGCGATGGCATCCTGATCGACATACAGTTTCAACGCCGCGCTGATGAGTACGCTGATGACCAGCAAGTACCAGTTGTGCGAGAATGTCTCCAGGACTTTGCTGAATGTGTATTGTAGGAGAGAAATAATATCCATTTTGACCTTCGATGTTGTAGATTTTGTTGAACGAGCTTTGTTTCGTATAGAAGATTGTCTATGTATATTTGTAAAAAAATTTTCCGATAAGTTCTCTCTGTGGCGCCAGGCGCCACAGAGATCCAGCATTAGCAGCAGCCACCGCCACCACCGCAGCAACCACCACAATCCTCACAACCGCAGTTGTTTAGAACAGTCAATTCCTTCATGGCTTTCACCTCCTTTCACATAGATATTTGTCTATAGATTTGCTCAAAAAAATTGGAGGCAGCGCGCGTCTGCACTCCAATCTTATTGGTTGATCACGTTTACGAGTTTCTCGGTCGTTGCAGTTTCCGGGGCGAATTTGATCATCAATTGCCCGCAGCAAACAACAATATTTTCCTGATTCAGGGAATAAAAGGTTTGTTTGCCTTCCTCACGCATGTGGACCAGACCGGCATCGCGCAGGATGGCGAGGTGATGCGAGATGGTAGGCTGTGAGAAGCCAACCTTCTCGACGATTTCATTTACAGATAACCAGCAGCAGCAACACTCACTCATGATCTTTTGGCGAGTATCGTCTGCAATGGCTTTGGCAAAGAGAACAGGGTCAAATTTCATATCGACAACTTTCTATATGACATTATATCGACGTTTGTCTATTTGTCAAGGGTGCATTTTCTACTCAGCCGCCAGGGCAAATTAGAGCAGAGTTTATTTTGGCAGACCGCCCAGTTCATATGTCGTCACTTCGATCAGATGTTCATCCGGGTCGTAAAAGTAAAGCGAATGAACAATCTTATGAGCCTGGAACTCAACTTCGATTCCCTTTTGTCGAAGCGTTTCCCGCGCCGCTTCGAAGTTGACCCGGTCCACGCGGAAGGCTAGATGGTGGACGGGGAGTCCGGCATGCAGTGGTACGTCCGGATCATCTGTCGGGAAGAACGCGACCGATGTATCTCCGATCCCAACCACGCCGGGAAAATCTCCCCGGACATCTTCGTAGAGTCTATCCAACCCGAAAAGCTCCCTATACCAGTCCACCGATTTACGGACATCCCTGACAGCCAATCCCACGTGGTCGACACTCTGGCCTTTGAACATATGAGCTCCTCTCGTTCATTCCATGTACTCGAGGTCAATAAACATTTTTTCACAAAATTGACTTTCGATTTGGATTTTGCTATTCTAATCGTATGGGAGTAATTCTGTGAGCCACTAGTGGTGGATAGGAAAACCTTCAGGAATAGTTCCAGGTCTGCATGCGTACAATCTGTGCGCCTATCTTTACTATGCGAGATGGGCAAGCATAATCCCGGAGACAGTCATCATGACAAACAATAACAGTGAATCGAACAATGTGCCTCATGAATATGAAAATGAAATCCGATTTGCAGTGGTGATGTATGGTGGTATTTCGCTAGCTATCTATATCAACGGGGTATCCCAGGAGTTATTCCGCATGGTAAGGGCAACGTCCGGAATCGATGAATCCGAACTGGATCCTGTCGAAAAGATATATCGGGAATTGGGGATAACGCTCAAGACCAAGTTCGTCGTTGACGTGCTATCGGGTACATCCGCGGGTGGCATCAACGCGGTCTATCTCTCGAAAGCCCTCGTGGATAAACATAAGGACTTATCCCTCATTGAAAGGGTTTGGTTGGATCATGCCGATATCGGCGTGTTGATTGACGATGCTACTTCAGCAGAAGAATATCCCGAATTGACTAAATCTACCAGGCCATCCTCGCTTCTCAACAACCAGGTCTTCTACTACCGGCTGCTGAGCGCACTGCACGAAATGGAGAAGAGAAAGCCAACAGCACCGTCCATCCCGCTTGTTGATGAACTGGATCTGTATATTACCGCTACCAACTTGGCAGGTGATCCAATTACAAGGGAGATCCAAAACACTCGATTCGATGAGTTACAGTTTAAGAGCGTGTTTCATTTCCAGTTTGAGGGTCACGAGGATTGGGATCATGATTTTCTTCAGAAGCATAACCCTTTTCTGGCTTTTGCAGCACGATGTACAGCGGCAATCCCTCCTGCATTCGAACCCATGAACCTGAAGGATATCGAAGATGTAATTCACTTGCCGAGGTTCAATGGTGAGTATAAATGGAAAGGCAACGCTACGAAGGAGGACCGCTGGAATCGGCAAACCACGCCTTCCAATCTCAAAAATGCTTACTACGGCGATGGTGGCTACCTGGACAATAAGCCGTTTAGCTATGCCATGCAGGACCTATATCGACCGGAAAGCGGCCGCCAGGTTGACCGAAAACTTATTTATGTCGAGCCGCATCCCGAGCACCTTAAAACACCATCAGGCGATAGACCCGATCTGATCGACAATCTGCTGAAGGCGACGGTGATCCTGCCGCGCTATGAAACCATTCAAGAGGATATCGACAGGATTGAAGTACGAAACCGCGTTGCAGAGATTATTCGGGGAATTGCCGATACGAAAGTCAATGGTGCTGGAGGCGAACAACGCGGCATCGATGGTATCCTGTTGGGGACCACGCAGCGCAATAAAGGCGTCGTGAAAGCTTTTCACTTTACGTTTGGTGGGAACGAGTTCGCAAGCAAGAATCTGCTTGAGTTGGCGAAAGACCGAGGAGTTTCCTACTATCAATATATCCTTATTCGAGTACAGTCCGTAATCGAAGATATCAGCAACCTGGTAATTCGAGTACGTAAGGCAAAAAATGGTTCCCTGGAGGCGAAGGGGATACAAGAGAGCGTTAAGGAGTTCATCACAGAGAACTATTTGTCTGAACTTGACGGCAACACGTTCTCCAGATTTTTGGTGGAGCATGATTACCAATGGCATTTACGCCGTCTCCAGTTTTTCATACATAAACTCGAAGAGGTCCGCAGAAGCGGCCAATATAAACCGATCAGGAGGGCTTCCAGTATCCTATATCATGACGTTGTAAAAGAGCTTCCCCGCACCATCGCTAGAAACAGCAGAGAATATAAGCTCCTGTGTGGAACGGAAAATGGTGACTTTGAATGGAAGGCGGATTTCAAAGTGGAGTTGAAGGCGGATATTGAGACCTTTAAGCTGAATTATCAAAAGGTTTATCATGAGTATAGGCAGTTCCTGGAGGGTGGGATCATTGCAGACGACGATCCGCTGCGAACTAGAATTTGCGAAAGCGTCTCTGGTGACGGATCTCTCAAAGTGGAGCATTCCCTCAAGGTAATGATGGATTTTCTCCGGGGTCTGTCGACACAACTCTTCCAGCAGCTCGAATTTGCAAAATTCTTTCAGCCGCTTACGGCTGATGCTGCAGGAGCTGAAAGGTTATTTGTTCGTTATTTTCACGGTTATTTTGAAGCACTGGATATGCTCACCTTCCCGATTTACTACACTAATCGGATCAATGTCGATCGGATAGATCAACCAGATGCCATTGAAGTAATCCGGGTCAGCCCGGAGGACGGTGAAAACATTGAAAAGGTAGGAGATGCTTCCAAAAAACTTGCCGGCACAAGAATCGCCCATTTCGGGGGCTTCTTCAAGAAGGAATGGCGGGAGAATGACATTCTTTGGGGGCGACTGGATGCCGCCGAGATACTCATCAAGACTGTCGTCAAGAGGGGCACGCGAACTTTGCTTGAGCCCGATCAGGTCACGCGCTTCATATGCAAAGCGCAGGCCGAAATTCTGCGTGGATATTATGAAAGAACGGGATCTCTACAAACAATTCTTCAGGCGTCCCCAAAGCCCGCCGAAGCTGGAGATGGCTCGAATGGCCCGATCCAACCCCCGGCTGAGCGGCTAAGGAGGTTTCCTTCCAATGCGCTCAGTTCTCTCCAGAACATGATGGGCCTAACCGGTTCAACTTCGAATAAGCCATCGGCCGCATCATCCTTCTCAAATCTCTCAAAGGAGGAGCAGAGAGAGGCCGAAAACAAGGTGATCCTTGAATATCATAGAACTCACAGCAAGGTTGATCCAAATATTCCAACCGAGGATACCCTTTCTCTGGTAGGACGCTCCATGGGCACTTTGGGCGGAATGATTGAAACCCTTGCAGATGGCCGGAGAATCGAATCCAGGTGGACGCGGCGGGTCTCATGGTTTCTGCGCTCCGTTGGCGCGCTGGTGCAATCTCGTGCGAGCCAGTTGACCGTGGGTGCATTCCTTGTATCAGTGGCGATCTCCATCGAGCTGGTTGCTGCAATCGTTGCATTGCTGACCGGGTCGAATGCCCTGAAATCGATCACTGTGTTCGCTGTGATTGTTACGGTGATCGTAGCGGCGATCATGCAATTGCTTGGACAACTGCGAACGGGCCAACCCTTCGCCCTTGGAAAATTGGGTGTGAATCTCTCTACGGTTTCAAGAATAATCCTGACGCCGCTGGTTGCAGCGTTTTTGTGGTTGATCATCATAAATCTTCGTACAGCCGGCGACAAATCCATAGAGTTCCTAAGGGCAGTTGCGTCCAACATCCAGCCAGTGGTCTCTCATCCAGCATGGAACTGGGTCGCCACGTTTGGGTGGCCGACGACAATTGTTGGGAGTGTCATTCTGGTGGTGCTGTTTTGGGGTCTTGGCAGGGTTCTCAAAGTTCGGCCCACTGCGCCGTTAGGTATGTATAATCTCACCACTTCCAATTCTGCAACCAGGGTTCGGGACATCCTTGAGGGTTGGTACGGCGCCCGCAATAAGGATGAGGATAAACAGGACGAAACCTCGGGACAGTCGAATCAAACAAATGCCCGGCGGCCGGCTTATCGGTTTTTCGTGTTTTCCGTGTTCATCAGTGTGGATTTCATCTTCGCTCTGTGGATACCCTTCACATTGATTCAAGTATGGTTCCGCCTATCGCGACCTCGCTTTTTCGAATTCGGCACTGAGGCAGCCTCCAGTTTGTTCCTTCTCACGATTGCGATCCTGGTGTTATTTGTTTTGGCGATGGTCTGCGATATGGTAGAAAACATTAGCCTGGTCTTCATTCGGAAAGCCTATCTCTCCTACCGCGCGGCATTTGATGTTCATGAGGTTTTGTCCGAGGCGGAAAAAGCTGCAAAGAGGTTGCCAGAATTTCGAACGTTTCTTCCTCCAGGATTATTGCGCCGTATGCGAAATGCGAGTCTTTGGAAATATGTGCTTTATTTTCTGGGCATAATCCTATCTCTGGGGGGCACCTTCATCCTTTTTTACACCCGAGGCTTGCCCCAATGGATCCTTGGACTGATCCTGGCGGCTTTTTTCCTATGGCAGCTCATATCCTGGATTAGATCCTTGCGAGCAGAATGGGGCATTGTACGAGGGCAGGCGAAACAAAACGAATAACCGGCGAGAGAAACATTTGACCGATTCTGTTCTTTGACTATTTGCCGGTCAACACTCCCAGTCGATCGATGTATTCCTCCAGGACTGCGAAAGCATCTTCGATGGGTTGAGTGGATGTCATATCCACGCCGGCGATTTTGAATAATTCCAGGGGCGACTTCGATGAGCCCGCTTTGAGAAAATTGATGTGATCCTGCGCGGCATTCGGCGTGCCACTCAGGATCCGTTTCGCAATGGCGTTCGCAGCAGAGATCCCAATCGCATATTGGAAGGAATAAAAGTCGATGTATAGATGCGTGGTGAATGTGCCCCAGGTAATACCAACCCGCTCCCGGTCCAGGGCCATTTCGCCGCCATAACCTTCGCTAAAGAGGTCCGCCATGAGTTCGATCATGGAGTCGGCTGTGAGCGCCTGTCCTTTTTCGATGCGTTGATGTGTCTCCAGCTCAAACCGGGCTAGCGTTGGCATGATGAAGAAATAGCGGTGGAAGTTGCTCATCGCTTCCTCAAGTAGCGCGATCTGGAAAGATTTGCTCGGGTTGGTATTGAGCAGGTGTGCCCGCGTCATCGCCTGATTGAAGTTGGAGGCAGTCTCCGCGACAATGGATGGATACAAATAGTAAAACATGGGCTGGGCGCGGCTGGCATAGTAGGCGTGCATCGAATGACCCAACTCGTGCGAGAGTGTGCTCATGCTGCCAATGCTGTCTGTGTAGCTCATCATAATAAAGGGATGGGTATCCTTTGGAACCCGCGTGGAGAAAGCTCCCTGTCGTTTTCCTGCATTGGGAGACCAATCCACCCAGCGATCCTGTAGGCAGCCCTGGCGCATTACATCGACATATTCCGCACCCATCGGCGCTAGCCCTTCGCAGATCCAGTCTACTGCTTTCTCGAACGGCACCTTGTGTTTCTTCGTGTTAAGTGGAGCCCAGACGTCATAGGGATGCAACGTCTTGACGCCCAAAGCCTTGCGGCGAATCTTCCAGTAGCGATGCCATAAAGGCAGGTTTTTCTTGAAAATATCCAGCAGGTTGTGAAACATCTCGACCGGGACATCCCCGCTAAACAGGGTTGCCTCGAGCGACGAATCGAACTTACGCGCCTTCATATTGAAGACATTTTGCTTGATGGATGTAGCCAGGTTTCCTGCCAGCGTGTTCTTAAACTCAAGGTATTTATCGTTGTAATTCTTCCAGGCGCTGCTGCGTGCCTTTCGATCTGTTCCGCTCAGAACGGCGTTGTATGTGCTTTGGGTGAGCTCGATCTTTTTCTTCGCGCTATTGCGCGCTGGTTTGAACTTGAAATCGGCGTTTGCCAGCATGCTCACCGTGTTACTCGCACCGACAAATGGATCGCGCAGCATGCCGAGCAATTCCTCCACTTCTGCATTGCGGATATGAGTCTGTTTGCGGAGGAGATCGTTGAAGTATTGTTCGTACAACTTCATACGCGGATCGTCCGCCAGCCAGCCTCGGAGTTTGCTCTCGCCCAGGCTCAGCAGTTCGGGGTCGACAAACGATGTTGCCGCACCCACCCTGGCAAGCGCACTGCTTGCCTTCCCGTTCATCGCCGCGGCTTGCTGGTCGGTGGCGTCCACTGCACTGGACATCGTCGCATAGACTCGCACTTTGGTGGCGCGTTGCGAGATGCGTTCGACGATCTCCATTGTTTGCAGGAACCTGTCGGGACCATCACCCAGATGACCCTGAAACGTTCGAAGCTCCGAAAGGCTATCGACAAGGCTCTCCACTTCGGCATCAAATGCCGCGGGTGACCGGAAGACGCTTTCCGAATTCCAGGTCTGCTTCGTCGTAACTTTTGAGCGTGGCAGGGCAGTGGGCATGATTGTTTTCCTTTTCTATTAGACTGGCACCGCCTCGCAGGTTTAATTTTGGGCATTTCGAATGCTGGACATCGACCTACGGGACGTTTAGCTATCAAACGCTACTTGAAACCCAGATTCCTGGCAATGATGCGATCCACGATCCGCTTCGGTAACCAATTCTGAATAAGTCGGCGAAAAGAACTGCCGGGAATTACAGCGTATCGGACGCGTGGTTTTGCCGTTGTCAACGCGTGCCAGACAACTTCTCCTACTTTTTCGGGCGGATAGCCTTGCCGCCCATCCTGTACCATGTAATTTAGCACTCGCTTCGCAGCTTCGAGATAGTCAGTATTTTCGTACTGAGATAGATCCGTCTTTTCGCCTTTATCCCAGATAGGCGTTGCTATAGATCCCGGTCCAATGATGATGACGTCAATGTCATAGAGCATCAATTCACGTCGCAGGCTTTCAGAGAATCCCTCCAACCCATGCTTTGATGCGGAATATGGACCCAGGAACGGACCGGCGTTTTTTCCTCCAACCGAACTGATGTTGATAATGCGTCCCGGTTGGCCGCGCAGCGTTCGATCGACGCCGAGCAAGGTGGCGAATGCCTTTGTAACGATCAAGACACTCACCAGGTTTACCTCTAGTTGATGGCGGAAATCATCAGTAGACATATGGATCAACGGCGCGGGAACCGCGATTCCGGCATTATTGACCAGGCCGAACAGCTTTTCTCCCTGCAACTGCTCGCGGACTCGTCGCGCAGCGGACTCAACCGCTGGTTCATCGGTCACATCAAAAATCAAGGGGACAAAATTGGGGCCAAACTCCTTGGCAAGCCGTTCAGCATCCTGCGTTTTTCGCACGCTTCCAAAGACGCGGAATCCGTTTTGGATCAAGACTTTGGTACTGCCCCAGCCAATGCCTGTGGAGACACCGGTAACAACAACGCTCTGCATTGAGTAGCTCCTTTCCTACAGGTGTAGAACGTATACCCCAATTGGTTCACTCCTGCCTTTCAATTCCAGCCTGCGATGTTCCAAATCAGCAGGACTCAGTCCCGCCGCAGAACAGGATGCTTCACTGATCAGGATTTCACCTGCCCCTGCACTGGAGGCGAGTCGAGCTGTGATATTGACATTGTCTCCCAGGGCAGTAAAGTCTGCGGTACTCCTTTCATCTCCTACTACACCGACATAGGCGGGTCCGGTATGGACTCCGATTCCAATCGGGAGCCACGGTCCATTC
>Ga0065705_10104414_pt1 | contig 16532 bp, 7 predicted proteins | sample SwibulcommuniRL2_FD_59092 | JGI IMG/M metagenome (GOLD analysis project Ga0065705, IMG submission 59092) | Bulk soil microbial communities from switchgrass field near Rose Lake, East Lansing, Michigan, USA - RL2 Bulk Soil v2 (version 2) | ecosystem: Environmental > Terrestrial > Soil >...
CGTCACGACCCACTCCCCTCCTCCGCTTCAGCCTCGGCGTCCATCGCATCATAGCATTCTTTCATCGCGGCCGTCTCGTCTTTCAGGGAATACTTTGCCAGGAACTCCTCCAGCAGACCGACCTGATCTTCGCAGAGCCGGACCTTGTTGCCGTGGTAGTCGCGAATGCACAGGCACAGGCGGCTGCTGTAATCCACCCAGGAGACCGACACTCCCTCCCGTTTCTCTTGCTTCAGCGTAACAATGCTCATACGCAGATCCCCTCCAGCGTCATCACCTTTTCCTCCAACAGCGTCACCCGCTCCTCCAACGTCAGCGGCGGCGGCTCTGGCTCCGGCCCCGGCATGGGCTCCCCCTCCACGTCCCCCGGCAGCACCACCGCGACGAGGAAGTCGGGCTTCGTTGACTGGAAGTCGTACGTCCACCCGATGGGCGCCGCGATCTCCTCCCCCTGCGTCGAGACCGCGATGGCGGTCACCCTTCCCGCCTCCGTGCCGTAGACCCCCGAGGCCAGGATCGTCGCCGCGTAGTCTTCCCCATCCCGGATCTCGAACGCCTGCCCCTCCACCAGCCCCAAGCCGGCGAGGTCGAGGGTGACGCTGGCGAGGCGCTCCCAATTGTACACCGCCACGGCGCCGCGCCCCAGCAGCCCGCCCTCCGCCGGGTCCTGCCAGTGGGTGACCACCTCCGTTACGGTGGGCTCTCCGTTGATCTGGGTGCTGGCTGCATCGAAGCCGGATGCCTGCCACTGCGCGAACGTCAGCGGCAGCGTCCCCACCGGGTTGACGTAGCCCGTGAGGCGGAACGGCGACGTGCTCCCGGAGATGGGGACTGCGGTCGTGAAATACGCGTTATCATCGATGAAATGATCGGGGTAAAACGGCTTGATTTCCGTGCCGCTCCCGAGGTTTTGGAAGATCGCGCCACCATCCACGGTGAGCACATTCTTGCCCGAGGGCCACGTGGGCTCGGTGCTGCCGGAGGTGCCACCCTGCCGGCACAGGTAGGTCTTACCGGAGAACGTGGTCGGCACCACCAGGTCATTCGCCGCGTAGAAATGATCCGCCTGCCAGACCGTGGGCGCGGTGAACGTCGCCGCACCCGTGGTCACCGTGGCGCCGCTGCCCGTGGGCCACACCGGCACCGCCCCTGCCACACCGCCCGTCGTGCAGCGGTAGCAGTAGCCCGTCTTCGGGTTGGGCTGGATCAGCGCGCCCGCCGGATAGTCCGCGCCCGCCTGGAACTGATCCACCGGTGCCTCGACCATATCCATGGCGTAGGTCGCCGAGAGCCCGGGGATCGGCCGCGCGAGACATTGGCTGTTGGTCACCTGCAGGTCCCGCCACCGGTTGACCTGCAATGCCTCGCTGCCGCCCATCGCCCGCAGCCCATCCACGATGAGATTCTCATTGAAATTCGTGTTGTAGCCCAGCCAGGCGTTCAGCGACGTAACGGCCCACGGGCTCATCCACAGGCTCACGTCCCGAATCACGCAGTCGTGGTTGACACGGGCGTAACCCCCGGAGCCGAGGAGGATATTGTTGGTCCAGGCGTTGAGGACGCCGGCCCGGCGGTAGGTCGCTCCCGTGACCGTGGTCTGCGCCGGCCGCGCCAGGATGACGAGGCTCGGGTTCGTGTAGCTCTTGATGTGCGTCAGCAGTGCCCGGCCGTTTCGTCCTGCTCCCTCGATACGGACCGCCTGCCCCACGGCTGCGCTCGTGAACCCGCTCCCGATGAGCGCAGCCGAGCCCACGGTCATGGCGCCGTCCGTCTTCAGCGCCCCGAAGGTGTCCAGGTAATAGTTCAGCCCGGGATACCCGGCATTACTGGCGATGCAGCCCTCGATGCGGATGTTGTCGCAGCCCGCGGATACCGAGTCCGTCTTGTAGCCGGCCGCGAACGGCGTGAGCGACACGCACCACAGCAGCGCCTTCTGCGACGGCATCGCCGGGGTATCGACGTTGCTCTCATAGACGTTGTGCCCATGCCCCCGGTCCGTCGCCGCCCAGCCGTTGTTGCTGAGCTGGCAGCCGATGGCGATGATGTTCCGCGCCACGTCGAAGCCGTTCAAGCCGTTCCCGCAGTCATGCACCCACACGTTCTTGACGGTGATGTCGTGGCCCACGGTGAGGTACAGCCCCTGGCCACCCGGCCCCTGGGCACCCCCGCCGCGTCCGCCCACCTCCGTCGCAGGAGGGTTGCTCCCGGGGGTCGTGGCGATGCGGTGCGGATCGGTGTTCAGAATCTCGATGGTCTTGATGCCCCCGGCATAGGCGCGCCCGTCGCCGTCGATCTCCACGTAGCACGCCCCCGGCGTGGAGTAGAGGTTCGGCGTGGTCGGATTGGCCGGCGCCAGCAGCCGCACGTTCTCCCCCCGCACGTTCTGCAGACGAGACACCGCCGTGGGTATTCCCCGCAGATCCATCGCGAAGCTGCCGGTGTAGTCGCCGGCCAGCATCGACACGGTTGCCCCGCCCGCCGCCGCGAAGGCATGTCCCGCGTCCCGCAGCGCGCTCTGCAGGTCGAGGGGGTCGGCGACCGTCCCCGCTCCGTTGTAGGTGCCCGTGGGAGCGGTGAAGAATTCCGTGGCCATGTCGTCGGCCCCTACGAAAGAGAGATACAGGTTCCGCACCTCGTCCGCGGTGAGCACCGTAGGCAGCATGGCCACCTCATCCACGCCATAGTTCGAAGCCGCGTCCCCCAGCGTGAGCGTCTTGTTGATGAGCGCCAGGAGCCCCGTCCCGGTGCCGAGGCCGAGCAGGCGTCCGTTCCAATAGATCGACACCTTCCCGCTCACGTCGTCCCGCGTCACCACCAGCAGATACTCCCGCCCCGGAACCGGCGGCACGGCCGGCGTCCCCAAGACCTGGAGCTGCCCGCCCGTCATGCCGCACAGCACCCGCCAGTTCGCGCTGGAGACGACGTATCTCACGTACAGGTGGGGCTGCCCCGAGGTCTGCGAGCCGATGGCGACCACATCCCCCGTCACGAGCGCGTTGAACCGGATCGGCAGGACCAGGGTGAGCCCCACGCTCCCGGTGTTGACAGCGGGGCCCGTGGTCACCTTCCCTCCCGTCAGGCTCAAGGCGAGGTCGCTGCTGCCCTTGATGAGCGATGGCGCCCCGCGTGTGGCGCTGCCGGTGAGCGTGCCCGTGGTGCCCGCGGAGCCGCTGTCGGCGAAGGTGCCGGTGGTCTCCGCCAGGTGGAGGAGGATCAGCGGGGAGTGAGAGGCTAGGCGGGTGGCGTAGTCGATGACGGGCATAGGTTCCCTCAGATCCAGATGCACTCAACGCTCTGGGTGCTGGCGCTGCCGTTCGCGATCCCGATGGAGGGCGTGGCACCCAGAGGCAGCAGGATCGGCACCGAGAGCGGGCTGCTGGCGGGGGTCACGGCGATCCCCCCATCCCCCGTCACCGACTTGAGAGAAAGGCTCACGGACGTTCCGGGTAGGATCAGGACCGCCTTCGCGCCCGAAGGCGGGGAGAGTGCCGTGAAGGCGGAGCCGGTGAGAGAGACGGTCTCGAGCTTCGAGATACTCGACGCAAAGATCATCGGTGCCGCCTCATGGAGGATCGAAAGATTGCCGTTCGTGTCCACAACCGAAAGCACCACGTTCAACCTTGCTGTTGCTGCCACGGTTACCTCCTACCTCGGCGCCAGTTCCCGCGCCCGGATCTCCTTCGCCAGCGCCGGGTTTTTCAATCCCATCTCCCGGATCGGTTCCTGGTCCTTGATGAGCCGCTCGTCCCGGTCCCGCATCGCGATCACCCACCGCTCGAACGGCAGCGTGGATGCGGGCAGCGGTGCCGGCACGGTGCCGGGCTTCAGCCCCGTCCGCACCATCGCGTCATAATAGCCATACGCCATCCGCACCCGCTCGCGGTCTACGGGAGCGAGCGCCTTCAGGAACTGGCTCATCAATCCACCCGAGCGGTTCTCCATCCCGAAGAGGGGGTCCATCCGCAGCATCGACGCCTGCCGCCCCTCGTCGGTGCCTTCCAGGGCGAAGTAGACCTGCAGCCCCCGCGCCGCGGCGTCCGTGTCCCCCGTCCGCATCCCCTGCTTGTGGTAGTAGAGCGCGTTCGCCTTGGCGTCATACGCCCCGCCCTCGTCCTCAAGCTTCCCCTTCATCCGCAGGAACCGCCGCACCAGCGCATACGTCTCGTCATAGGCCGCTTGATCGAGGTCCACCGTCCGCCCGCCCACGATCCGGCCCGCGAGTGCCTTTACGCTCGGCTGGTTCGTCCAGGTGTTCGCCGCCGGCACCCGCTTCTGCAGAGAGCGGTAGATGTCGCCCGCGCCAATGCCGGGGTCAGCCGCATCGAAGAAATACTCCCAGCGGTCCCGGATGGGCCGGGGCTTGAACACCGAGGGGAACAGCCGTTTGCCGAAGAGGAGTTCCGTCCCCGTCTGCCCCGGTCCCATCGACGCCACCTTCTGGAACGGCGCCTGCGCCATCTGCGCGCCGATCTCCCCAAGGTTCATCCGCCCATCTACGTAGGCTTTCCAGAACCCGAGCGCATTGTCGGCTCCGAACCAGGCTTCTACGTCAGCAAAGATCGACAGCCGCGTGGTGTAGCCGACCTTGTGTGTCTTGGGATCGTAGGAGTAGATGAAGATGGGGCGCCCGCGGTCGTACTCAGGTATCCACTTCATGGCGTCCGGGAAGAAGGTCTGGTTCCAGGTGAAGAGCCCCACCTGTAGAAGGTGCGCCTTGATGGCGAACTTTCCCAGCGCGATCGCTCCCGCGATGCCGATGCCTTTCGCCGCCAGCTTCCGCCCGATCCACGCTGCCAGGCGGAGGTTCTGCCACGGCGGGCGCTTCTCCGGGTCGTCGTCGTGCGGGCTCGGTCCTCCCGTGGGCGGCTCGTTCTCTCCGCCGCCGCCGCCCCCTTCCGTGATCGCGTTCCGGATCAGTCCCCAGTCCCGGCTCCAGTTCACCGCCTGCCAGCGCCAGAACGGCACCCAGCCCGCGAACCACTGGGAGAACTGGCTCACCTGGTCATAGGCGCCGAGCAGCTCGTTGCTCCACTTCCACGCCTTGTCGCGGTTGTCGCGGATGGCGGCGAGCTCCGAGCGGATCGACGCCCCCGCCGTGGGCAGTCGCTTCTTCGTCTCCAGCTCCTTCAGCCCGTAGAGATAGACCGCATAGCGCGCGATGCTCTCCCGCCAGTCCGTGGTCAGCCGCGCCGTGTTCCAATAGCGGTCCCACATCGCCTTGGTGAGCGGCTTCTTCTGCGAGGCGAAGCGGGCCAGCAGCTCCAGTCCCTGCCCCGTGCCGACCTCCTCCACGTTCTGGAGCACCGACTGTAGTCCCCCGCGGCGCAGCCATTCCCGCAGCTCGGGTGGTGGCGGCACGTAATCCTGCCGTAGCCGCTGACCACCGGGCAGCAACTTGCGTGCGATCTCCGGCGGTTTGGACATGTAGCCGGCCAGTTCGCCTGCCGCCTGCTTCATGAACTGCAGCCCCCGTGGTCCCAGGTCCACCAGCACCGCTTCCATGTCGCCCGCCTCGTTCTTCAGATTGTAGGCCAGCACCCGCGCCGGGGAGATCAGCTTCGACACCTTCCACATTCGCATCAGCCCACCGCGAATGCGCCGCCACTGGGCTTCCATGTCGTCCACCCGGCGAGGATTGAACGTCCGGAGCGTGTCCGCCACCTCCTGGGGAATCACGAACTCCGGCAGCCGCTGCCCCCGTGCGAACACCGTCTCCAGATCCTCCGCCTTGACGCCGAGTTCGAGGGAGAGGCCCTTGAAGAGGTCGCTCGTCAACTGGTCGGGCAGCGTCCACGCCTTGAAGAAGTACGTCCCCTCCTTCGGCTGCCAGACGGTGTATCCTTCCGGCACCACGTCCTGCAGCCGCTTCCCCAGCTTCCGCGCCTTCGCCTTCAGTCCCGGAGTCTGCTTCACGCCGGCTTCGTCCGCGAGGTCGAACTCATCGATGATGTACTTCAGCAGCTTGTAGACCTGGGTATCGTAGACCATCCGCGCGAGCACCTCATGCTCCGCGACGATCCAATCCGTTCGGTAAAGCTCCTCGGAGCCGTGGCGCTGCAGCGTAAAGCCCGGCCGTCCCGGCGCCTTCAGCTCTCCCGCGCGCATCCCGCCCTGCCCGCGCAGGTTGAGATGCGTAACGACCTGATGGCGGAAGTAGTCCTCCCGGTCGAGGGTCGGCGCCCGCCCCAGCACGCTCTCCATCGCCGCCTGATAGTCGCCCTTGATGCGCTCCATCACCTCGCGCCGCTTCGTGAGCGCCTCCTGCACCAGGGCGTTCTCCTTCTTCGCGAGTTCGGCGTCGAAGAGCGCATTCTTCGCCGCCACGTCCTCGGGGGTGAGGCGGATCTCGTTCCCGTCCTTGTCCACGAGCACGGGCAGCCGCAGCTCACCCTCGCCGGTCTCGGCGATGCGGGCCAACTGGCGCGCGACCTCTTCCCGCATGTCCCGCGCCACCAGCGTATCGTTGAACAGCCGGAACTGCGCCTGTGACAGCCCGCGCACGATCTGGGCCATCTCGATCTGCGCTTCCTGGTTGGCGATGTCGCGCCCCTTCATCAGGCGGATGAGGAAAAGCTGCAGCTCGGCGTACTTCGCCCCGCGAGGGAGATGCGGCAGCGCGCGGGAGGCGTAGCGCACGAAGTCCTCCCACTCCTTCCGCCAGCGGGCAATCTCCGGCTCCCGTCGCACCCCACGCCCTTCATCGATTACTTGCTGGACGCGTGCTGCGTCTCCACCAGCGCTTGGATGCGGTCCAGCTCCGCCGCCACCTCCCGGTGCTCCTGGGGGCTGACCCGTCCCGCCTGGAGGTCCTGCTGCAGCAAGGCGCGCAGATGGTCCAAATCCCCCTGCGCTGCTGCCTTGCCCGACTGCGCGAGCGTACGCAGCACTCGCTGCTCGATATTCGGGAGTGAGCTCATGCGTGCCTTTCTGGGTGATGGCCCCGCGGATGGTCGCCACGGCTTGACCGAACGCCTCGTCGCCGATGGCCTCCATGAGGGCGTCCATCTGCTTCCACAGAGGCTCCCTCTCCTCCCGGCTCCGCAGGTGCGCCATCTCGTGGACCATCGTCCACGCCACCGAGCGGGCGAGATTATCGGCGAGCTTCTGTCCGACCTCGGTCACTGGCTCCCGGTAGAGCCAGGAGTTCGGCATCGCCGTCAGGAACGGGTTCACGAAGATCCCGTAATGATACTCTCGGGTGGCAAGAAGTATTCCTATGGGCGACGTTGGTTCTTGCGGTCGAAAGCGGAGATTCAGCCCCAGCACCTCGCCCTGCCGTCCTCGCACCGTCGTGATGCCGAAGCGGCGCACCGCAGCGCGTTCCTCGGGTGAAAATCCCTTACTTGCCAGTATACCAAACGCGTTCGAGAATTGCTTGCCTGCCGCCTCGGCAAACCGCTCCACCTCCGGCAGCTTCTGCCCCGGCTGATAAACCGCGTCGATGGGTCCGGCCTGCTGAATGTGGCTCCAATCGATGAACTCGCTCAGGAAGCCGGAGGGTCCCGCCGCCCGCACATCCTCCTCCGGCTTGGCGGCTTTGGGCTTGGCGGCGGACTTCTTCGCTACCGCTTTCGCTGGAACTTTGGCGGGCGCTTCTTCTTGCGCGGCTGCCCGAGCATTTCGCGGGCGGCTGGTCCGTCCGGCTGTTTCATCAGGTAGTCGTACCACCGCTGCTGATCCGGATCCTTGATCTGGAGCGTTGATCGCGGGTTCTGTGAAGAGGTCAGGTTCATGTTCTTCCTTGATCTGTGACCGGTCCACGGCCACCTGCCATAACGTCTCTTTGGTCGGAGGAGCGATGTCCTCGAACAGCGCCCCCGTATCCGGTCCGCCCGCCTTCACGGCCGCGTCCCGGTAGTTGGCGATGAGCAGCCCGATCTTCTTGGCGCTCCGCTTGTTGGCGTCGAACTGCACCAGCATATCCCGCTGGAGCGGTGTCAGGTCCTCACCGAACATCCCTTGTTGGGCGAGATAGAAAGTCACGCTCTGGTTCATGTCGCGCAGCGCCGCGACCTTCGCTGCCGCCGCCGTCAGGTCCGCGGCGATGTCCACCGGCCACACGCTCTCGGCCGCGATCTTCGTCCGTAGGTCCGCCATCGCCGCCGCCGAGCGGAGCAGCCCGTTGGTGATGTTGCGCGTCGGATCGTCCACGGACTCGGCCAGCCGCGACAGGGCTTCCGAATCCCCGTAAGCGTAGTAGAACACGGCATTGCGGGCGCGGAGCAATCCCTTCTGGGCGATCCCGCCCTCCGCCGTCCGCAGCGCCCCCTGCTCCGCCGTGGGCAGGAGACTGATGAACTTCCGCACGAATGTCCGGTTACTGGGAGCCCCGATCTCCCCGCTCTCCCCCACGTCAAAGAGGTTCATCACCGCGGGCGTGAGCATCTCCGCATCGACCTTCGCCTGCTCCGCCGCGCCCATCTCCGCCGTCTCACGCGCATTGGCCGCCCGCGTAAACGTCCGCCGCTCGGTCGGCGTCATCTCGGTCGTGCGGACACGGATCAGGACCGGCCGCTTGACCGCCGCGATACTCTCCGGCTCGATGCCCAGCGCCCCGACCGTCTTCTTTAACCAGTCGCGATACTGCTTCGCCTTCGCCCCGCCCTTCTGGTAGACGTGGCGAAGCACGATGGTGCGTCCGTTGCCGCTCTCCACCACGGCGTCGGAACCAATGACGGGCGCTCCGAACTGGGCGAGGGGATTCTCCCCCATCAGGATCGGATCGAAGTGCGCCACGGTATCCGCGACCCATTCTCGCCCCGCCTGCCGCTCCCGCTCCCGGGGCTGCAGGGCGGCGGGGTAGGCAGGATTCGGGTTCAGTTCGTCCGTGTGGGAGGTCACCAGGTCGCCGATGTCATACACCGCCCAGCGCGCCTTGAGCGTCTGGTCGCCCACCTTGAAGGTGGTATCGACGCCCTCCGCCTTCGCCTCGGGCACCGCCGCCGGCTTCGCGGCCACCTTCTGCGTGGGCGCGGCCGTGGGCGCTGCTTTTGCCTGGGGTGCGGCTTTCGGCGCTGCCTTCTTCTTCGGTGCCGCTGCCTTCTTCGGTGCCGCTTGCCCCGTGGGCTCGATCCGCCAGAACTCGTTCACCAGCCGCGAGGGGGAGAAGGTCTGCGTCTGCCCCACCTTCAGCTTCTCGTTGCCGCGCGGGTGGGTGACGCGCGCCTTCCACAGCTTCTCCCCGCCCGTCTCCCGCAACTCCACCAGCTCGAAGCGTGGATTGCCCCGATGGCGGAACTCCACCTGCGTCCCCACGGGCAGCGCCTCCGCCGCCGCACGGGTGGGGATCTCCGAGCGGGTGACACGAGGAGCGGGCGCCGCTTTGGGCTTCGCGGCCTGGGGTGCGGCGGCGGGCTTCGGTGCCAGGTCGGGGTAGTCGGCGAGCACGTTGGCGGGGACGGCCTTGCCCTCGGCGAGAGCCTTTCTCACCGCTTCATGGTGTTCGGCGAGAACCAGCTTCCGCCCGTTACCGCCGAACTGACGCGCCGAGTCAGCAATAACCGTGCCGCGCACCTGCCACAGTTCTTTGCCTTGCCGCTCGGCCCGCGCTTTCGTCTCTCGCTCCTTGAGTTCTTCGCGCTTCGCCGCTGCCGCATCGGCGTTCTTGGCCGGACGACGCCCCTGAGCGTTGATCGCGCCGCGATCGTACGCCGCCGCCTGCGCTTCCCGGTGCTCCGCTTCCTTCCGCAACTCCTCGGCACGGACGGCGCGATTGACGGTCTGTTCGATCCGCTTCTCGCCGCCAGGACGACCGAAGCCCCCACCGACCGGGAACGATTCCGCCATCACCTGTTCATGCGCCGTGGGCCGGGTAAGTTGCTGATACTGATGACGCGCCGTAGCGGCTTTCTCCGCGAACGGATTGCCGGGCTTGTAGCGCCCACGCAGCTCCTCAAGCGTTGGAGCGGCCGGGGCGGTCACCGCAGGCGCAGCGACCTCGGCGCGCTGTGCGGGCACCGCAGCGCCTTCAGCGGGCACGGTGGTGGGAGGAGCGGCTTGCACGGGAGGTTCTGCCGCCTGGAGAGGTGCGGTCGGCACCGCCACCACCTGTGCCGCCTGCTGCGCCTGCGCGAACAGTCCATCGGCCCGCGTCCGCAGCGCCACGTCACCGAGACGGGGGAGCGCGAACACGGGCGGCGTCTCGGGATTGAGCACCTGCTGCGAGTTGCTGATGTCCTGGACGAGAAGCGCACGGCGGGCCGCCGTGGTCAGACTCTTGCGCTCCTCCTCCGTGAGCTGCCGCCACACACTGACCTGCGGCGGAGCCACGGCGAGCGGCTCATCGAGGATCTCGTCCCCCGTGAGGTGCTGCATCCGGAAGGCGTGCCGGTGCTCCGCCTGCGCCGTGGCAGCCGCCTGATCGAGCTTCGCCGAAAGCCCCGGGTTCGTCTGGTTCGCCACGGCCGCGGCTTCGTTCAGGGTGTCGAACGCCTTGCGCGCCGGGTGCGGAGGGTGGGCGTTCCACTCCTCCACGTAGGCGCCCCGCGTCCCCGGCGGGATCTCGGCACCCATCTGCGCGTCCCGCTGCTCGTGCTGCTGCAATACCTGCGCGGCAGCCGAGGCGAGGGGATGCGTGGGGGTGGACGCGGTGACCGAAAGCTGCTCGGGCGTGGCGGAGCGCAGCGGCAGCGTGGGCGTCTCGACGGGCTGCTCCAGGCGGAGCGGTCCCACGCCGGTTGCTCCCGCGGGAGGACCGGCTGCCTCGCGCGGGGCGGTTCCTCCACGCGGCTCGATCTTCTCGAAGCGACCCGCGATCCTGCCCGGCTCTCGGGGTACCGCTGTCGGAGGAGATGGCGCCTCGGTCTCCAGCGCACCAAAGCGACCACCAGGAACCGGCTTCGGTGCGTTGACCCGTCGCCCCGCCAATGCCCGCGCGCCCTGTCCCACCAAACCCACTGCCGCTCCCACGGCGAGCCCTGTCGGCACCGCTCGCGCCCCCGCCTTCAAGGCTTCCTTCGGCGGCTTGCCCATCACCAATTCGCTCGCCGTCGTCCCGCCGAAAGCGGCTCCTCCTCCTGTGAGCGTGCTCGGGAGGGTACGCAGTCCCGCTCGCGCGAGCGTCGGCGCCGCTCGCACCACGGTCTTGGGCAGCAGGCGCGCCACCAGCCCCGTGATCGGTCCGGTGAGCGGCGCGAGCAGTTCTCCCGCCGCGATGGCGCCGGTAATCCCCGCGATGTCCGCCAGCATCGCCTGATTCCCGTGGGCCGCCTCCCAGGCCTTGCGCTGTCCGGCGATCTGCTTCTGCAGGACGGCGGCGACCTGCCGCTGCCAGGGGGTCCACGAAGCGAGCACGTTGGGCGGAATGGGGAAGTCGCCTTGGAGCGGAACGTTCGGGCCGGCACCGCCGCCCACATCGACACCCACGGGAGTGCCGAGATACTGCAGCACGGCGTTCTTGTCGCGGACCGCAATCTTCAGTCCATCGGGGGAGGCATCGGGCGGCGGAGGTAAGGGCGGGATCTCGCCCTTGGCCTTCATCCGCTCTTCAAGCTGCTTTGCGGTCTGTCCCACCGCCCCGCTCTCCCGGAACAGGAAGCCCAGTATTCCCCCATCTTCCGGCACCACCGGCGAGGGCGGCTCTCCCGGCAACCGGAACGAGTCGAACAGCGGACGGTCCCCCTGCGTGGCCTGGAGCAGCAGCGCCTGCCGGCGATAGGCTTCCAGGCGCCGTGCTCGCTGGCTCTGCAGCGCCACGTTCTCCTTATACGCCGCCTCTTGCCTCTCCAGCGCCATCTGTCCACGAAGGGACAGCTCGCCCCGTTTGTTCGCCTCTCGGGCGGCGAGGATGCGCTGCGCCTGGGTGTCCAGCGCTGCTTTGTAGGTTTGCGCCTGGTCGATCAGCCGGGGCAGCGCCTCCGTCAGCCGCGAGAGCGCGATCTTCCGCTGCGTCTCGATGTGCGCCTGATACGCAGGCGTGATCGGGGTCGCCTTCCGGTCCGCCCGAAACCGCGTGTTGATCGCCTCGTATGCCGCCTCCTCGGGCGACTGATGATAGACGAGAGGGGGGACCTTCGGGACCGGAGAGGGAGGAGGAGCCGCCGCCCCAGGCGGAATGGAGGGCGGCGGCATTGCCACGCCGCGAGCATCCGGCAGCACGGGTGCGCTTCGGCCACCGGGCGCAGGCGTGACAGGGGGTGCGGCGGGGGTCTGGCCCAATGCCGCATCCAGTTCATCGGCGAGGGAGCGGGAACGCGTCGGCGCGGGAGTGGGAGCGGCACTCTGACCGAGAGCCGCGTCCAGTTCATCCGCGAGGGAACGCGCCGGGGCTGCCGCCACTATTTCCCTCCCCCTTTGCGATACCAGTAGGCGGTCCAGGCGAGCGACTGCTGGTTCGGCCGAAGCTGCCGCACCTGTCCCTCGAAGTCGTTGGAGCGGATCATCCGATCAAAGAGCGCCATCGCGGGCGGGGGTGCCGGTGCCTTCCCCTGCTTGATGAGCGGCTGTGCGGCGCGATACCCCTGGTCGGAGAGGGTCACATTCGTGCGCGCCTGATCCGCGGGTGACGGCGCGGGCTGTCCCATGCCGAGCGCACCCATCACTGCTTTCTCGCGGCCTTGTTCGGTCCGCTGCATGAAACCGGGCTGCTTGGTCTCGGTGGGTACTGCTTCCACGGGCGCCTTGTAGCCGGGGGTCGAAACCTTCTTCGCGGGCGTGACCTTCACTCCCATCCGCGCCAGGTCCTGGTTCAGCGCGTCGATCTCTCGCTGTTTCTCCAGGTAAGCCTGCTTATACTTCACCTGTTTGTCGCCCTGGGGGTGCTCCCAATCGGTGATCTCCGTGATCCGCATTCGCTCCCCCGTAGGAGAGAGGATATTGGCGATCCGCTTGTCGATGGCAGCGATATTCTGCTTATGAATCGCGATCGTCGCCTTGTCCGCCGCGGTGAGCTTCCCGGCGCTCTCCGTCTCTGCCTGCTTCGCTTTGTTCTGGGAGAGGAGGAGCTTCGCCTCAGCCACGTCGGCCAGTCGTCCGCTGATCGCGAGCTGCACGTCTCTCCGTGAGATCATCGCCCGCTGGTATTCGGTCATCTGCGCCACGACCTCGGCGGGCAGGTCGATCTTCCGCCCGAGCGCCTTCGCCAATCCCAGCGTGGCCTGCAGGAAGGGCGTCTGTGCCTCCTTGGCAATCGTCCCGAATCGCGGCAGCATCCGCAGATTCTTCTGCAGCTCCAGTTCGATAGCCGCCCCGCCAATCATCGGCACCTGGTCGTCCGGCACCGGCTTCCCTTCCGCATCCGTCACGTAGCGGCCGAGTCCGGAGTCGGTGTAGAGCTTGCGAAGGATGGCGGGATTGGAAAGCTGCTCGTAGGAGAGGCTCTTCATCAGCGTCCCGAGCTTGTTGATGGACGCTCCCTCTTCCCGCGGGTCCGCCCCCCGCTTCAACTGCTCCTGGATCTTGGCAGCGATTTGCTGGGCCGCTTGCGGATTCTTCTCCACATCGCGCAGCCGCCGCATCTCCGCCACGTCGGCGGCGAAGGGTGCCAACTGCCGGCCGATGAGGTTCAGCTTACCCGCCTTGGCACCTTCCTGCTCCAGGTCGAACGCCTGGTCGATGTCGCCCATCGCGGACACGGGCGATGTCAGCCGGTCCTGCAGCGACTTGATCCTGGCATCATGCACCTGCACCTGCTGCCGCGTCTCGGCATCCCGCAGCGATTGCCCGCCCAGCGTCCCGAACGGCGTGGCCCGTTCCAGGTAGGAAGTCGCCTCCTGGTACCCCTCCGGTGTGGTGATGTCGGCACGGGTCAGTCCCTGGAGCAAAAGCTGTGCCTGGGAGGACGCCACGGGATCGGTCGTCGCGCCGATGAAGTTCTGCAGGTTCCGGCGGGTCGCGTCGATCTCCGCCTTCCGCTGGGCGATCTGCTCCTTGGTGACCCCCTTCACGGTCAACGTCGGCCCACCCGGCACCGTGAACGATCTCCCCGGTGCCGCGGCCGGCGTCACCGCAGGCGGGGTGCGGAACGGCTGCACCGGCGCGGTTGGCACCGAGAGTCCCTGAAGCTGGGCGCCCCCTGGGCGGAGGATGTCCGGCGCGGGTGGTTGCGGCGTGCCCCGCAGCCCTGCGAAGGCAGGATTGACGTAGCCGGGGAGGGGAGGGCTGGCGGGCGCGGGCTGCGCGAGCCCTAGCCGCTTCCCGTAGGGGGTCTGCGCCAGCGGTCCGTAGAGGTCCGGCTGGTTCGTCGTATAGCCCAGTGCCGCCGCCTGGCTGTCGGGATCGAGCTTATCGAGGTTGGAGAGCAGCGCCCGGTTCTGCTCGGAGCGGCTCTGCTGATGCAACTGGAGCGCGTTGGCGAAGTCGGCGTAACGCTGCCGGTCCTGATCCTGCCGCTGCTGCTCACCGGCGATGGTGCCGGCGATCTGGCCCGCGTACGCCTGCGCGAGCCCGTTCATGAAGTCTCGGGCGGAAATGTGGATGGGCACGGCTCTCTCCTATCCCGTCCTTCGTTTTCGCGCGAACACGTCCTGCAGCATCGGCCCGTAGGTGCGCTGCGGCGTGCCATAGCCTCCCCCTCCCGGCACGAACGGCGTCGTCATCGCGGGCGGCGGGGTGCTCATCCCCAAGGGAGGCGGTCCCTGGATCTGGGGATTACCAAAGAACCCGCCGGTGCTGCTCGTGCGCGGCGCGTAGCTCGGCGTGGGCAAGTTGAGCTGTACCCCGCCGCTTCCCGCGCCCACGTCCGTGTTCTGCGCCCGGGGCTGCTGCGGCTGCATCGCTTTGCGCTGCGCATACAGGTACGCCAGGGAACTGAATGCTTGCGAAAGGTCCTGTCCTGGTTCCTGCTTGGGTCCCACGGCTCCCGCGGTCTGCGCGGCCCCGGAGAGCGCCTGGCGGCGCGAGTTGAGACTCTGCAGCAGCGCAAGGATGTCCAGGCTCCCACGCTCCCCCGCCTGGCTGCTCCCAAGATTGCGGAGCAGATCCGCGGTTCCCCCCTGCGTCATCCCGGCGCCGGGCTGCAGGTAGCTCATCAGCGAGCCCGCACCCTGGCGCTGCTCCTCGCCCAGTTGGCCCCTCTGCTCGGCCAGGGCGAGCTGCTCCTGGGCGGTGCTCAAAGGTGCCGAGTGGGAGTACTGGTACTGCTCCTGCGCGATCTGCTGCTGCAAACGCTGCATGGGAGTATACTGCGGCTTCTTCCCGAACAGGCTCCCGAACAGCCCTGCGCCGAGACTGAAGAGGGTTGGATCAAGCATGATGAGACCTCGCTTCTTGCATATTCTTCTTCCGCATCGCCGTTTCCTTAAGTCTCGACCCGCCAGGACAGAAGCAGCGCGCCGCAGTCATGCGACGCGTTGATCGAGTTCGCGAAGAACCCGACGCGATCCGGCGTGATCCAGTCCGTCCGTCCGACCGAATGCCCCGTCAGCCAGTGATAGCCGTCACTGGAGAGCCGCCAGATCCGGTTGGTGGCGTCGTCCTCCAGTTGGAAAAATCTCGGCGGCACCGCCCAGTTATAGCCGTTCCCGAAAGTCGGGTAAGTCCCATAGGTGCTGTTGTAGGTCAAGTCGGCGTTGAACTTGTCCAGGCTGAACACCAGCCCCCCGGAACCGGAGTTGTAGCCGAAGTTGAGCGCCACGCTCTTCAGCCCTACGCTGTCCCGAATCCGCATCCCCGCCGCCCAGTAGTCGGCCGGGAAGCCCAGAGCGGTGAGGTGCGCGGTGATGATATAGGGCGGCGTGGGCGTGGCGATGTCCAGCATCCGGGGCGCTTCCCCGCCTCCCTGGGCCGGTGCCAGGATGTAGATACCCCCAGGAACGGTGTCGTAACTCCCGGTGCCCTGGTTATACCACGAGAAGTCCCCGATGTCGGGTGCGGTGAACGGGTGGAGCGGTCCCCACGGAATCCAGTTTGCGCCGTCATCCCGCTCCACCACGAACCCGTCCGAGGGAAAGAACAGGTCCCCGTCCGTGCCCGCCGCCGGCCGCGAGGCGTAGAGATCGGTGAAGGTGGCGCCGCCGGTGCCGCCGGTAGCCGCCTCCCAGGTGATCGTTCCCCCCGCCGCGGAGTTAAATCTGGCGAATTCGCCATCATCTCCGCCCGCGGGGACAGCCACCGGAATGCCCTGGATCTTGGTAGTCTTGGGTAGGTAGCCCATCAGAGCAGATACCACGCGGAGCCGTCACTCACCACCAGGACCGCTTCATACAGCACCGTCAACACGTAGGTCGCGGCACCGTCAACGAGTTCGGCGCCATTCGGATCGACGGTCACCGTATTCGCGCCCGCCTGCGCCGTCATCTTGATATAGAAGCCGTGCTGGGTAGCACTGGCAGCCGTGGGCAGAGTGATCGTGCGGCTCGCCCCCGAGGCATCGACCAGAATCACGAAGTCATCGAGGGTGGCGGTGTAATCCGCCGTCTTCGTCACGGTCTTGAACGGCGGCGTGTGATACTGCGGCGCCGTCGAGCCGTGGACGTAAACCGGAATTTTTCGATCCGCAGACGCACTCGGCGTCAGCAGCACCCAGGACACCCCATTGAAATACCAGATGTCCCCCGCCGTTGTCCCCGCCGTGAGTGGCTGCCCCCTGGCCTTAT
>Ga0065705_10002017_pt1 | contig 16524 bp, 14 predicted proteins | sample SwibulcommuniRL2_FD_59092 | JGI IMG/M metagenome (GOLD analysis project Ga0065705, IMG submission 59092) | Bulk soil microbial communities from switchgrass field near Rose Lake, East Lansing, Michigan, USA - RL2 Bulk Soil v2 (version 2) | ecosystem: Environmental > Terrestrial > Soil >...
GTGCCACGATGCGGGCCAGCTTCTGCCTCGGGTTTACCAGCAAGGGTTGGCGGCGGGCGATCAACTGCTACTGTGCACGGACGGCCTGACCAAGAGAGTACTACCTGCTCAGATCGCGGAAATCCTGGACTCTACTTTCACAGCCGAGGATGCGTGCCGAGAGCTTGTCGCTGCCGCCAACATCGCCGGCGGCCCCGACAACACTACGGTCGTACTGGCGCGCTTCGGTCATCGCGAGGCACCGGACGATGATACGCCAACCGTGGAAATGAAATTGCCTTCCAGACTGACCTGAGGATTCATGCATCCGTGTAACGGTCAGTATATGCGTACCGCACACCTCCACCGGGTGACTTGCAAATCGCAAGTGCAATCGATCTAATTGCCGCCAGTCTTGCAGGCCGTTCGGACTGCTGTCCGGTCTTGTTGCACACCTTGGAACGAGCATTCCTTTTGCCCGGAGGTTTCACCATGTTGCGTTTTACTTCGCGGGATGCCTGGAGCCTGTTCGGAGTTGCATTCGTCATTCTGCTTAGTGGATCCACTGCCTGGGGTCAGGCCGACAAGCCCGAGGCGGAACCGCCCGCCGACCAGGAGTACATCGGTGTCAAGAAGTGTGCGGCTTGCCACTTCGACCAGTTTCTGAAATGGAAGCCCACAAAGCACGCCAAGAGTTTCGAACTATTGCCTGCCAAATTCCAGGCCGATGCCAACTGCCTCAAGTGCCACACGACGGGTTTCGGACATCCCACTGGATTTAAGACTGCAGCGGACGTGGATTTGAAAGGAACAAGCTGCGAAGTCTGCCACGGTCCGGGCAGCAAGCACGCAGAGGTCTCAAAGCCTTTTGCAAACATGAAGCCCACTCCAGAACAGGAGAAGATCGCCCGCGACTCGATTTGGAAAATGCTTCCCAAGAATGTCTGCGTGGAGTGCCACATGGTTCAAGCACATCACGAGAGCAAGACGCCAAAAGAGCTGCGCAAACCGGATTGAGTTGGCGCAGCGCTCGGATCTCGCAATCGCAGGCCAGGCTGTCAACGTGCGAGCTTGAGAATCCTCTGATGACAGAATCGCAATCCACCGCCAAAAAACCGCGAAGCTTCGTGCGACGATGGTCTTTGCGCATGGGGATCGTGCTGGGGGTTCTGCTCGTTCTGGGAGTCGCTCTGTTGGGTTATGCTGAGCACCGTACCAGCCAGGCCAATTTCTGTGGGTCGTGCCATGTCATGGAGCCGTACTATGCGTCCTGGAAGGAGGATCTTCACGGCTCCAAGCTGGATATCGCGTGCGTCGAATGCCACTACGCGCCGGGAGAGCGCACGACGATCAACGCCAAGCTGCGGGGGCTCAGCCAGGTCGCCAGCTACTTTAGCGGCCGCTACGGCGCGACCCGGCCACGAGCGCATGTGAGCAATGATAGCTGCATGACCGCCAAGTGTCATGGCGATCAGCGCTTCATGGATAAGACGATCGAACTTGGCAGCGTGAGATTCACGCACGCCGCGCACCTAAAGCTCAACCAGGAGTCGCTGGATTCCGTCAATAAGGAACTGGCGCAGCTCAGCCAGACGATTCGCGCTGCCGTGGGCGAGGAGCTGTTTACTAAAATGCAGGCGGCGGCGGATGAATCTGGTCTTCACGCAGCGCGTGTGGACAAGCTGGTGAGCCTGGCAGCGGCGTCCGACATGGAGGTGAGTCGAAATGATTTGGAAAAGTTTTCTCAGCTCAACCATCGCCAGGTTCGCACCGCGCAGCTCGCCGATATCCAATGCACGAACTGTCACGCTTACGGATCGGACAAGATCGAACCGGATGGTGCGTCACCGGCCCATCATTTTTCCGTCAACACCACCGCGTGTTACACCTGCCATTTTAATAACGAGGGATTCAACACCGGAACCAATACCTGTCTGATGTGCCACAAGCAGCTTCCCGCGGGCGAGATTATCGTCCACAAGGAGTTGACACCCTCAGAGGGCCAAAAGCTCCAGTCGCCAGAACTGACTGCCAAAACCGTGAAAATGAACCACCAGGCAATTCTCGAACGCAAGGTGAACTGTGCGTCATGTCACGCGGATGTGGCGATCGAGGATTCTCAAGTCACGAAGCGAGATTGTCAGCGGTGCCACGATCTGCCGCGGTTCTTTGACGATTGGAAAGAGCCGTTCACCTTGGACTTGGTGGCACACTACCACAAAGTTCACGTTCCGCAGCAACGGGCCAAATGCTTGGATTGCCATTCGGTGATCCACCATCAGTTGATCCGCGAGCAACCGGGACAGCATCCAGGATTTTTGTCGTCCGTCATCTCCAACTGCGCGCATTGTCATCCCAATCATCACCGGCAGCAGTTGGACCTGCTCAGTGGAGTGGGTGGGACCGGCGTGACAAAAAGCGCTCCCAACATGATGTTCGGTTCGCGCACGAACTGCCTTGGCTGCCACACCCAAATGACTGCGGATGCCCACTCTGGGGATGTTCTCCAGGCCACGCTCACTGGGTGCATTGCCTGTCACGGAGACCGCCATACAGAGACATTCGAGAAGTGGAAACAGGGTTTGGAGCTGGTGCAAACCGATGCGGAGCAGGCCTACGCCAAGGCGCAGAAAATGCTTGACGAGAGCAAAGACGTTCCCGCCGAGACGCGGCGCAAGGCAGAGGAGCTGCTGTCGGCAGCCAAGGCAGATTTGCAGCTCGTCCAGCGCGGCAACGGGCTCCATAATGTAACCTACGCAATGGAGGTCCTGGATTCGGTTACCCAGCGTGCCGGGCAGGTAGAGGCGCTCCTTGCGGAGCCTCGAATCCAGCCCTAAGAATTGGAACAATCGGCAATGAAGAAGTCCGATATCTACCGGAAACATGTCCGCGACGTAATGGTCAAACATGTTGTCGCGGTGAACCCGCAGGATTCGGCCAGCGAGGCACTGCGAACCATGCTGGAGAACCACGTTTCAGCACTTCCAGTTGTCGATGCACACGAGCGCTGCGTGGGAGTTATTTCTGCGACGGATCTGCTCCATCTCGCCCAACAATTGGGCGGCGAATTGGAAGCCCTGCACCAGGCCGAGGGCTTGTCGCGGGAATTACTGGAGGTGCAATTGGAGCGAACGGGCTTTTCCAGTCAAATCGTGCAGGAGGTAATGACCCACTCGGCCGTGACTGTGCAGCCCGACGCGACGCTGGTGGCGGCGGCCGGCGAAATGATTCGCAACAAGGTCCATCGACTGGCCGTGACCGACTCGAAGGGAGTGCTGCTGGGGATCGTGTCCACGATGGATATCATGCGAGCGCTCGCCGAGAGTGGCGATTAAGTACGAGTGGCATGCCACGTCGGTGAAAAGGAACAAACGGGCAATTCTCCAACGCAGGGTGGCGATACTTTCGCAAGCGCGTACTGAACCGTAGGGACTCTCCTTGGAGTCGCATTTGATGCGGGGGCGGGTCGAAGCCGAAGGCGCATCACTCACCAGATAATGCTGGCTCCGCCGAGCCCCATATGGGCCGTCCCGCTACCCAGGCCACTGCCAATGTCATTCCAGTCGTAATACACGTACCGCGCAAAAACGACCACGTTTTCATAAGGTTTCCAATCAGCGCCTAGTGTCGCTCGCTGGGTTTCGACGATCACATCAGCCAAGGAGGGCAAGAGCGACCAATCCGCTCCGGCTGGTGACGCCGGAACGCTGAAGATATTGGTTCCACGATCCCACTCGTATCCGGCCGTCAAAGTCACGTCCGAGGTCCAGGCATAGTTGGCGTTGACGTTCACCAGGTGGTTCTCGCCACGGTAGTCCCAATTGGTCGTCTCCGTCCGCACGGGCGGCACCGGCACGCCCGGCGTGGTGAACCCCAGCGTGATGTCTTGATTGATCCAGTTCGACATGTAGGCGTAACCGCCAGTCAGGGATAGGCGATCCGTGGGGGCATAAAAGAGCGTCAAGAAGAACGGATAATTGTCCTCGTTGAAACTCGCGAATTCGGAAGAGTGCCAGGAGTTGAAGACGGTGAACTGGGCCGTGGCGACGAAGTTGTCCGCCGGCGTCCACGTCCCGCCGATATCCACTCCGTGCGTTTGTTCCGGCTGGTTGGTGTTGAAGCGACCGTTATGTTCGCGGACACCAATCAGCGGATCTTCGATGAAGGAAACCTTGTAGCGCACGTAATTCGTCCAGGCCGGCGACCAGCGCATTTGTGGCCCGATGGCCAAGCTGTGGCTCTTCGTATCCGGCTGCACGAATGGCCCGAGTGCCGTCTCGTAGGCTGCGAAGTCACGTTCCAGTTGATAGTATTCATAGCCACCCGCGAGCGAGAATCCGTTGGTGAAATCACTCGACGGCCGCCAGTTTCCCTTCCAGCCCGCTCGGGTGCGGAAGTAATCAACCGGATGACGGATGGAAGCTTGATCGTAACCGTTGGCCGGAGAGAGAGGCGGTGCGTTGAAGAAAAATGGCGGAATGTCATTGGTCTCGTTGTAATTGCTGGCGTACCAGGTCGAGGTGAATCGCTCGAACGAGCGATCGATCCAGCGCACATCGAAGCCGTTGAACTGGCGATGAGTGTCGCGGAACTCGTTCTTGGTATCGCCGATATACATGTTCGCGTAAATCTGACTCGTTTCCGTCAAATTGACATTGGCCTTCAGCCGGTCGATCTGGGTGAAGTTCTCCGGGACGAGGGCGTAGTTGTAATCCGGGCCGAGAGAACCGCTGGGGCTCGGGAGATTGAAGTCAAAGCGGGTGTATTGCCGGTCCACGAGCTGGTCCGTCTGTCCGAAGGACCGCATCGTGCGCGAGTACTCGAGCGTGACGTATTCAAAGCGGGCTTCGACGACGGGCTGAATTTCCATGGTCAGCCAGTCAATGTTCTGCTTCTGGCTCAGAACATGGCAGACGTTGCCGGTCGCGCCCGCAGGCGCCGGCGCATTGACGTTGAAGCAGTGCGCTGTGGCATTGGCCTGTCGTTCTCCGAACTTGCGCATTCCCCAGAGGTTGAGTTTCCAATTCAAATTATCCGTAATGCGTCCCTGAAAGCGGGCGTCGAGCTGCTGGACGCGAATGGCGTAGTCCTCGCCGACATTCAAGTCTTGCACCACGACATTGTCATTGGGACCCGGCACGGCGGGAAAAGTCGGCCGCGGGAATCCGAAGAGCGGATCATGATCCAACCGGCGCAGGTAGCGTTCAAAGCGAACCTTGCCGCTCATTCCTTGCCCGTAATAGAACACACGCGCATGATTCGCCTCGTTGTCCAAGCCGGAAAGAGTGAAGTCCAGCGTGCGGTCGCCGCTACTAGAGATCCCGTCTAAATCCCAAAACGGCGATGAGTTGAGGTCCTGGTACTCGCCGATCTGGTTCAAAGAGCCCTGCGTCGCGACTCCCCAGCCGCCGACGCGCGCTGCTGTGTTGTATTCGGCGACGGGATCCTTCATCACGTCGCAGTCCCAGTCATTGCTGACCCAATCCCCTTCGGGTGTGAGATAGCAGTTGCCCTTTGAGCATTGACAGGGATGCATGCACCACTCATCGGTCGTGCAACACGGTTGCTCGCAGTCACACCACGTGTCCAGGCTAGGGATCAAACAGCCACAATCGCAAACCGCGCGGAAGTCCTGTTGGCCAGCGTCTTTCGCACGATCGTCCTGCAATTGATATTCCACATCGTATGCAGGTGGATTGCTTTCCGCGGCGGGCTGCCTTTCGCCGGCAGCTCTGAGGTCCAGAATCTCATCGTCGGCTATCACCGCATGTGCCAACTGAGGCCGCTCAGAGCCGTCCGCATCTGACCAATAGTCTTCGGCCGCCAGCGGCGCGGCGCACACGAACACGAGCGCGACGAGAAGACATTGCCGGGTCATTGCATAGAGTCCTGATCATCGCCGGCGGCGCGTGTGCGCCCGGCCTTTTCGCTATGCTGGAGCTGTCAGGCGCGCTGCGGGTTGCGACTAACAGTCGTTGTGTTTGATGTCTACTCGCTCGTGATCGCTATCTCATCATCGCGTGTGGCAAATGCGGCGTCGGCACGTCGCTCCCGTGAATCTGACTATGGCACTGCGTGCAATCGCTGTAGAAAGCACGTTGTAGCGCTGGATTGGTGCCGACGTCGCCGAGCAGGGGCGAGTGGTTCGGCCCCAACGGGCTAGTCCGGTGTCCCGTGTGGCAGCGCAGGCAGAGGAACGTCGTGGGTTGGCGCAACAAGTTGTTGGCTACGGTTCCGTGAGGCTCGTGGCAAATCGCACAGTTCTCCGTTACCGGCGGATGCTCGTAGGCAAACGGCCCCTGTTTGTCAGCGTGGCACCGATAGCAGACGAGATTGATCGTCGGCTCCTTCAGATTCCCTTGCGTCTGCCCGTGACTGTCGTGGCAGTCCGAGCACACCATCTTGCCTTCTTTGATAGGATGGTGCTGAGGCATCGAGGTCTTGGCGTAGATGTCGCCGTGACACTTGTAGCACACGTTGGGCTGATCCACGGCCATCGGCATCCGCGGAGCGCGGCGGATATTCGTATGTTGAATGTTGACGAGCTGCTGGACATTGAGGTTGGGATGCGGATTGTGGCAGTCGGCGCAGGCCACGTTGCTGAGCGAATGGATCGACGAATGCCAGGCCATAGTGGGACTGCTGCTGCTATGGCACTTCAGGCACAGATCGGTTCGCGTTTCGGGGCGAATCTTGCCGTGCGGCTCGTGGCACGTCGTGCAACTGAATCCGGCCGCGCCGCAGATCTGGTGCGGGTGGGCGACATCCTCCTGCTGCACCATGTTTTCATGGCAGCGATAGCAGATATGAGGTGTGATCGCGCCCAGGCTACGCGATTGTGCCCGCAGCGTCTCCTGGTTCGCCGGCGGCTGATCCTGCACGAGCGCAGCGAGCAGGTGTTGCGGCGCAGCACCGGCCTCTGCCAACTGTGTGGACGGCGTTCCGGGGGGAACGTTGTAGTGCGACGTATGGCAGTCGGTGCATGAGACGCCATTGTGGGCATGCTTGGACGTCCGCCATTGAGCTCCGGGCGCACAGGAATTTTGCTCGTGGCACTTCAGGCAGAGCTCCGCACGCTCGGGCGGCTGGAGCTTCTTAAAGCTCAAAATGGTCCCCGGCTCTCGGCCCCGCGTCTGCAAATGGCGGCTGGCAGGGCCATGGCATTGTTCGCATGCCTGGCCGCGATGCACGTTGTGCTGAAACGTCTTCACATACGTTTCGTGGCACGTTGCGCAAATCTGGTCATCGTTGACATACTCGGCGTCGGCAAGTGTCGGGAGAGGGACCCGCAGCGCGTCGAGTTGTGATGTTCGAAAGAGTGGCTCGGCTTTGTATCCGTAAGGCTTCAGATTGTTGGCTTCGCGGCGCGCCCCTTGTCCTCTGCCGTAGCAGCCGGACAGGCAGACGGCCATCGCTGCGAGCATGACCATTGTCTGCCAGCGGACCAGCACCGGAGGTATTTGAGGGGGGTCCACTGGAAATCCACTCCCCACTTCGTAGGTTCTGCTGGTTGCCAGCGGTGCTGGCATAGCAACTTAGCGCAGGTAGAGAGGCGCGGAGACCTGCTGCGCTTGTATCGGATTTGCGCACTGTGCAGATCAAACACTGCTGTGCCAGTTTTTCTGTTTTTGTCTTCTGTGAGGGTCTGGTGTAGCGCCGTGCAATCGGGCAGCTGTGACGCACGGCGTCGCGAGATTCGCTTGACAGTCGCTATGACCGACGCTATCGTCGCCCCCCGCTGGTTGGCCTGCGAAGACGGGAGAACATGGATGTTGCCCCCTGCGAAACTCGCGGTCGGCGCCGCGGTCATGGCGCTGGCGACGGCCTATCTGGCCTACCTCGGTGCTAGCACGAGTTGGCGGTATTACGTCCACGTCGATGAATGCGCCCAAACAAAGGAAGCGTTCATCGGTCAGCGGCTGCGTGTCAGCGGGCGCATCAGCGCTGAGACGCTGATTGTGCGAGCGGACCGCAGCCGGGCCACATTCACCCTGGAGGGGCAGCAAGCACGGCTGCCCGTCTCGTGCCTAGGTCCGCTTCCCGACAACTTGGCGGAAGACATGGAGGTCGTCGTGGAAGGGATTCTACAGTCCAACGGAGAACTGCGAGGCGACAAGGTACTGACCCGCTGCGCTAGCAAGTATGAAGCTGACGGTGAGCGGCTGTCGGGCCAATAAAACCCAAATCGCCTGACGTTTGCGCACGTCGTCGTGAATAGGTTCTGCTTCAGCGATGACAGGAGGCGCGGTTGTGCAGGAAGGAATGAGCCATGCGGACATTTGGTGAACTCTGCCTGCTGACCGCCTTCGTCGCGGCTGGGTACTCGGCGTCCGCTTGCTTGTTTGCCCAGCATTCGCGGTGGGCTCGCCTGGAGCGCTCCGGCATCGGCGCCGCAATCCTCAGTTCGCTGGCACTCACGGGCACGCTCGTCGCGCTAGGCTGGAGCCTGATCGTCAAGGATTTCGAGCTGGAGTACGTCGCGCACTACACGAACCGGACGCTCCCTTGGCACTACACGCTATCGGCCTTGTGGGTGGGACAGGCCGGCTCGCTCCTGCTCTGGACGTGGTTGCTGACGTTGTTGTCTATCGTCTTTCTGTTCACCGCGCCACAATCCGGCCCGATCCGCACCGGCTCGCTAGGAATCCTGCTGGCCAATGTCTGCTTCCTGACGGCCATCATGGTCTTCGCGGCCGATCCGATGAAAGCCAGCCTCGCGCCGCGCTCGGAAGGGCTCGGGCTCAGCCCGCTGCTTCAACATCCGTCGATGCTCATCCACCCACCGATTGTGTTTCTGGCTTATGCCGCCTGGACCGTTCCGTTTGCTTTGGCCACCAGCGCCCTGATCTTTGGGGACCAGAACGGTCAGTGGACGCACGCGGCCCGCCCCTGGGCGATTTTTGCCTGGATCGTGTTGGCGGCGGGCCTGCTCTTGGGAGCCGACTGGGCCTACCAGGAACTGGGGTGGGGTGGATATTGGGGCTGGGACCCCGTGGAAAACGGCTCGCTGATTCCGTGGCTCACGGGCACCGCCCTGGTGCATGGCCTTATGGCCTGGCGGCATCGAGGATGCCTTAAACGAATGACTGTGTCGCTGGCCTTGCTCACATTCGGGCTCTGCAATTTTGCCACGTTCCTGACGCGGAGCGGCATCTTCAGCAGCGTCCATGCGTTCAGCCAGTCGCCGATCGGCTGGATGTTCTTGGGCTTGATGGCGGTCCTGCTCTTGGGCGGCGGGGCGCTCGTCGTTTATCGGTGGCGAGAACTCGCTGCCGAGCGGCCAATCCGTAGCATCTGGGCGCGTGAAGCGCTCGTCTTGTTCTCCGTCTTCTTGCTCCTGTTGCTGACATCCGTGGTGCTCGTGGGCACGCTGTACACTCCGCTATCCACGCTACTGGTGGGCCGCATCGTGCAGATCGGGCCAGCATTTTACAACAACGTCCTCATGCCGATCGGCTTGCTCCTGCTGATAACGACGGCGGTGGTGCCGCTCTTGCGGTGGGGAACCGCGCCGCGCAAGAGCGGTCAGGTTGCCCTGTTGATCTGCGGCCTGCTGGCGGCAGTCGGCGGCGCCGGAGCTGCGGCGGCGTTTGGCCTACGGCATCCCGTGGCCATCATCGTTGCCACTGCAACCGTGCTGGTCGTGCTGACGACGGCCGCCGGAGTTTTGCTCGACATTCGCCGCCGTAGCACGATGCGTTTACTGCCTGCAACCTGGTCAGCGCTGCGGAGCAACCGCCGGCAATATGCGGGCTATTTCGTGCATTTGGGCTTCGCCTGTGTCGCGATCGGCGTGACCGGCTCGTCGCTGGGAACCCGGCGGTACGATGTGGACCTGAACGAAGGGGAAGTGATCGAGTGGGCCGGCCGCCGAATAGAGGCCGTGAGGCTGGTGCAGCGCGAAGAGGAGGACAAGCTCGTCGCGGAATTCGAATTGCGCGTCTCGTGCAGCGGGTCGGGCCCGGTGGTGCTCAAGCCGGCTCGTCACTTTTACGTCGCGCAGGACCAATGGACCACCGAGGTGGCCACGCATTCCACGTGGGCCGGCGATTTCTACACGATCCTGCACGCGGGACTCGGCGAGGGACGTGTGGCGATCACCCTCATGGATATCCCGCTGATGCGGTTTATTTGGCTGGGTGGTTGGCTGGCCGCCGGTGGCGCCATGGTTGCAGCTTGGCCCACTCGCGCGAAACAGACAAGACAAGGAGGTCAACTTGGTGACGAACAATCGTCAGCCGTTCCTGCGGCCGACCGCCGCCGACTGGCGGCCTGAGCGCGAGGCAGCCCCGGTTGTTGCCCGGCAACTAACGCGGGCGATGAATGGGCGCCCAGTCGTGGCACGCGCTGACCTTGCCGTCCAGGCAGGGGAACTTGTGGCGCTCACCGGTGCCAACGGAGCTGGCAAGACAACGCTCTTGCGCTGTCTCGCCGGCCGTTTGCGGCCAACATCGGGAGAAGTGCTCTGGTTCGGTCTTGCTCCCAGTCCGGCGAGCCACTGGCTCCTCGGCTATGCCGCACACGAAGGTCACCTTTATCCCGAGCTCACAGCCAGCGAAAACTTGCTATTCGCCGCCCGCATGCACTCGCTGCCGCAACCGCAACAGCGCGTGGATGAAATGCTCGCGAAAACCGGAATGACTCGGTATTCCGGTCAAGCCGCCGGGCGATTGTCGCAAGGGCTGCGGCAGCGGTTGTCGCTGGCCCGAGCACTGGTTCACGATCCGCCCATTGTGCTCCTTGATGAACCCTTTGCCGGACTCGACACCGCTGGCCTCGCGTGGTTGGAAAATTGGCTCCGGGAGCTGCGCACGAGGCAGCGGACAATCATTTTCTCCAGCCACGACGACCAGCAGTGCCGGGCCCTGGCCGACCGAAAGCTCGAATTACAAAGCGGCCGATTGCAGACTGCGTCGTTAACCGATGCTTACCCGCCTGCTAGGTGCGCTTGATGGCACTGTCCCACGCGGCAAAAACCTGGTGGTGGTTGGTCCATAAAGACCTGCTCCGGGAACTGCGCGCGCCGCGTGCCTGGCCCGCCATGCTGATCTTGTCGCTGGCGCTAGCAATGGTCATCAGTGTGCAGATCGACTCGCCGAGCGACCAGCATCTGGAACTGGCTGGCGGTATGTTCTGGCTAGCCGCATTCTTTGCCGGAACAGTCGCGCTCGACCGATCGTTCTCGGGCGAGCACGAGCAGGCCTGTTGGCAGGGCTTGCTGCTGTATCCAGTTGGCCCCGGCACCTTGTTTCTCGCGAAACTGGCCGCGAACTTTCTGGCCTTTTGTGCTTTAGATGTCGTTCTCGTGCCGGCGTTCACACTGTTGTCGGGTGTGTCCTTATTCGCCCAACCAGGACCGTTTCTGGCGACGGCTCTCGTCGCCAATCTCGGGTTTTCCGCGGTGGGAACGCTGGTCAGCGCCCTGACGAGCGGTCTGTCGCAGCGCCATGGCTTGCTCGTGCTGCTCTTGTTCCCACTTGTGTTGCCCGTCGTCCTCGGCGCGGTCCAGGCAACGCGCGCGATGCTGGTTGGCGACTTCAGCAGTTGGTGGCGGTGGATCCAACTCTTGTCCTGTTTCGCCGCAGTGTTCGTGGCATTGGGGACGCTGATTTTTGATTACCTCGTTGAGGATTGATGCCGTGAAGCGACGCCTATCGATAAGTACGATTTCAATCCTGGCGGCGAGTTTCGGTGTGTCAGCCCTGCTCGCCGCGTGTGGATGGATGATTTTCCTGTTCGCACCCCGTGAGATCACGATGGGAGACGTGCAGCGGATCGTCTATCTGCATGTTGCCGTGGCCTGGTGTGGATTGGCGGGCTGCGTGGCGATGGGTCTGACGGCCGCTGCGTATCTGGCGCGGCGAAACTCGGTCTGGGACCATTGGTCGCAAGCGGCAGGAGAACTGGGCTGGCTGTGCGCCACGCTGACTCTGGCAACCGGCTCTCTATGGGCTCACGAGGCCTGGAATACCTGGTGGACGTGGGAGCCGCGGCTGACAGCGTCGCTCGTCCTGTGGACCGTGTTCGCCGGCTATTTCCTGGTTCGGGCAAGCATCGAGGACGCGCAGCGCCGTGCTCGACTCAGCGCTGTGCTCGCCATTCTGGCGCTGGCCGACGTACCGCTGGTCATCATGGCAACACGGTGGTTTCGGGGGATCCATCCGGTCACGCCGGAGATGGATCCACGGATGCGAATCGTACTGCTGATCAGCATCGTCAGCTTTAGCGCCTTGTTCATCCTGCTCGCCATTTTGCGCAAAGAACAACTGGAGTTGGCCGCACGCGTCCTGTCGCGCGAGCGACAGACCGGAGTGGTCAACTGACATGAATCAAGAGGTGATTTCCATGGTTACCCTAGCAACCGCGTTTGCACTTGCCTGGGCCGCAGTCGCTTTCTATGCAATGTGGCTCGGCCTCCAACAACACCGAATTCGCCGCCGCTTGGACGCGCTGGAGGAGCTCAACGGCGAGGAAGAGTCCTGCCGACCACGGTCACGCGCGGCGTGAGCAGAGCCTTCACACGCGGCGTGAGCAGGGCCCCGTCGCCGAACGCACGTCCACCCCAATCGCACCATGGCCGTTTCATTATTGCTTCTGGCATGGCTCACAGCGGCCAGCCAAGTTGTTGAAAGCCAAGTGGGAGAAATCTCCGGCACGGCCGTGAATGGATCGGCCGGAGACGTGCCGGTGGCGGGGACCGAAGTCGTCTTGCGGGCGAGTCAGGACGGCGCATTTGTCCCCGTTGAATCCACGACGACGGACGCCCAAGGGCGGTTTTCCTTCAAGGACCTGCCCGTGGATCAGGGTATGATCTATCTCCCCGGCGTGAACCGCCTGGGAATTCATTATCCCGGCCCGCGGGTCCGGCTGACACCCCACCAATCCAGCTCGCGCGTTAAATTGGTCGCGTTCGACACCGTCGAATCGCCGTCCCCACTCATCTGCCGACGCCATCAAATCTCCGCGCGGCCTGCGGAAGGCTTTCTGGAGGTGACCGAGGAGTTGGTCATCGATAATCCCAGCCGCACCACGTTTGTTGGTCAACGAGTGGGCGATCAGGGGCCGGTAACCTTGCGGTTGTCGTTGCCCAGCGGGATCGAAAACGTCACGTTCGACCGTGAGTTCCACGGCCGCAATTTTGAACTCAAAGAAGAACAGTTGACGACCGATTTGCCTTGGCCGCCTGGTAGCCGCGAGCTCAAGTTTATCTATCGAGTTCCGGTCGAGCGTCGCTACGGCATCCTGACAAGGGTGCTCGACCAGCCGACGGATCATATCGTCATCCAGATCGCTGCAAATGATGCAAGTTCAGTTCTGTGCAACCTTCCCAAAGCGTCGTCCGAGACCGGTCAACTTACCGTCTTTGAGCAGCGCGGAACGGCCCTGCCTGCGGGCTTTGAGGTTACGTTGCAACTCGGCGCCGTACCGCTGCGATTCGAGGCGTATGCACGCTGGTTGGCATTGGCCGTCTTGATTGTGCTGATTGCGGGATCGGTCTTGATCACCCGCGGGTGGGCACGTAGCGGGCCTGGCAAGCAGGAAAGGGTTCCACAGCCAACGTTGCGCCGCATTGACTCTCATGGGCGGCCGACTGGAAAGCGGCGCCGGTTCGCATCTTCGCCACCGAATCAATGAACTGGTGGACGCGGTCTGCATCGGCGAGGCCAATATGTGATAGCCCGCTCGATTCGAATTGGAACAAGCCGGATCCCGCCGAGCGGCGAGCACACTGTGACAATTCGCATCAGCGAGCGCGCCGGTGCACACCACTGTGCACACTTCTGCTCTTGCGCAGGACGCAAATGCGGCGGACCGACACTGAAACCAGGCTGGCATTGGATTTGCTGAGTTACTGCAATTGACGGTCGATCCTGCAACTCCCCACCAGCAGGAAAGGAAGGTGTGCGATGTACTCACAAGCAGAACTCGACGAGTACCTGGCAGAGATTCGGGAGCACGTGTGCAGCCACTGTATCGACCGTCCCCCCGGCGCGCCCCCATGTGGTCCCCGGGGCAAGCGATGCGGCATCGAACTCCACTTGGCGGAGATCGTCCAGGTCGCCCATGCGGCCCGAAGCCGAGCGATCGACCCTTACATCGATCGCTTCCACTGTGACGTGTGCGCTCATTGCGCCACTCGGGAAACGAGTCAGTGCCCCTGCCCGCTCGATCCCCTGCTGTTGCTCGCGATCGAGGCGATCGAGGCCGTAGATGAGCGTCACGGCTTGGCTGCACCGGTATGATCGGCCGGGGGAGGCCTTGCTGCCATCCTCGTTCCTCGGTATCGTCCGCCGGAAAACCGGCGGCAACGGATGCTGCCTCTCCATTGCAGCAAGTTCCTTCGGCCGAATCGGGATGTCACTGGACCAGGAAACACTCATTACCACCGTCGTCCGAGCGGCCCAACGGGCTTTCGTCCTGCTGGCTTCGCCAAAGACAATGGTCGTCCTGCTGCTAGCACTCGCCGGCGTGCTGGCGTGGGGTACACACTTGGAGTCCAGACACGGTTCGGCGCAGGCACGCTGGTTTGTCTATGAAAGCGCCTGGTTTTTCGGTTTGTTGACTCTGCTCGGGATGCATGTGCTCTGTGCCGCAGCCAGCCGGTGGCCCTGGCAGCCGCGGTATGGAGGCGTCGTCGTCACGCACCTGGGATTGATCGTGCTTTTGGCCGGCGCCAGTCAGTCGTACTGGGGCGGCATTGAGGGCCACATATCGCTTGTTGAGAACGACACGATCGACCACCTGGTTTTAACGCGCGGCGACCAGGTCAGCGCATTCTGGGTTGGCCGGCCGCAAGATTCTTCGTTCGAATTCACCTTCGAGGGCGGGCCGGTGGACTGGCCAGCGGGCAAATCCCTCGACCTGGGCGAGGTGGACGGCGTGTCGGCCCGCGTCCTGGCCTATCACCCGCGAGCCGTTGCCAAGGAAACGTGGGTTGCCGACGAATCCAGGCGGGGTGGCCCCGCTGTTCAATTCACCGCTTCCGGACCCACGGGAATGAGCGTCGTGGAGGGTTGGTTGGTCGATCAGCAGTTTGGCGATGCTGTTTCAGTCGGTCCAATTCGCCTGCAGCTTCAGCAAGCCGTCTCGGAGCGGATGGTGGAAGAATTCCACAAGCCGCCCGCCGACGACCTGGGCGAACAAGGCCAACTCACCATGTACTACGCCGATGTCGCGGAACGTGTCGCTGTGGACCGCAGCGTGGGCCAAAAGATTGCGCTCGGCACAAGCGGGGTCGAGGTGGAAATCGCGGAGTATCTGCCAAACGCTGTTCCCGATCGACTGGGTAACTTCGCTACGAAGGGCCACCAGCCGAAAAACCCAATGGTGGAGCTGCGGGTTCGCCTTCCTGGCGAGGACCAGCCGCTCCGGCAGATCGCTTTCGCCAAAGATCCCTTGCTCAATCTCGATGGCGTCTATTCCCGGCTGTGTCCGGTCAAGTTTCGCTACGAGCACGCTGCCGTGCAGTCGCAGCTTGCGGTCGAGCTTCTGCAAACGGGCTCCGGCAAGCTGCTCGGGCGGCTTTGTTCGGCGGGAAAGCGGGAGTCACCGCGCGAACTTCATCCCGGCGACGGATTCGACCTGCCTGGTCAGTTTCGTCTGCAAATCGCCGGGCACATCCCCCATGCCCGGCGGCGAGTGACTTACGAGGCGAGCAGTGCCTCCTCCAGCCGCAAAAGCAGCGACGAGAGCCCGCCGGCAGCCCTGGTGGAGATCACCTCTGGCGACAAATCCGAACAAATCTGGTTGCGCCGCGGGGATCGGACGTATGGCCAATCGACCCTCACGATGCCCAGTGGCGTTCTGGCGCTGAGCTATGCAGCCTCGCGTGTGCCACTCGGGTTCGCGATGAAGTTGGTTGAAGTCCGCCGAGACGCGAGCCCCGGTAGCGCTGACATCTCGGGCAATTCCAGCATCGTCCGGGTCGTTGATCCGAGCCGGCATCTCGACGAGCAGCATGTGATTGCAGTTAACCGGCCGCTGACTCACGGTGGTTTCACCATTTACCAAACAGACTCCGGCAAGGCGGCCCGCGAGCGGGCATCGGATTTCTTGGTCACCCGGGACTCGGGAAGGATCCTGAAATACGCCGGAAGCTTCGCGATTTGCGCAGGTCTGGCGTTCATGTTTGTTAGGCGGGGCTACGTCCGGTCGTGCCGCAAATTCGCCGTGCGTCCCAAAGCGCTCTCGCTCGAACACGCTGCGAATAGCGACGAGCGGCAGCATCCACCTCTGCGGCGTGCCGCGTGACCCTGCGGAGCCGGGCTTCGCAAGGAGACACTTGATGCGTCAATTCGCATTGGCCTTAGGGACCTGCCTGCTGTGCCTGATGGTAGTGGAGGCCGACTTTGCCAAAGACGGCATCGACTACAGATTATGGCCAGCGCTGCCGGTGCACAGTGGAGGACGCTGGAAGCCTCTCGATTCGCTGGCGCGGGAAACGCTCCGTGAGATAACGCAAAGCGGCAATTTGACCGACCCCGGGACGTCCCAGCCGCTCGACCCCACGGGCGCCTACCTGTCGATGCTGCTCGAGTGGCGGGG
>Ga0065705_10104415_pt1 | contig 16498 bp, 14 predicted proteins | sample SwibulcommuniRL2_FD_59092 | JGI IMG/M metagenome (GOLD analysis project Ga0065705, IMG submission 59092) | Bulk soil microbial communities from switchgrass field near Rose Lake, East Lansing, Michigan, USA - RL2 Bulk Soil v2 (version 2) | ecosystem: Environmental > Terrestrial > Soil >...
GGCCGCAGCGTCATCGTCAAAAAGGCCAAGCCCCTGCCCGTCGAGTTGATCGTGCGCGGCTACCTGGTCGGCACCGGCTACCAAGATTACCAAAAAACCGGAAAGGTCTGCGGCATCGAATTGCCCGCCGGCCTGCAACAAGCCCAAAAGCTTCCCGAGCCCATCTTCACCCCGTCCACCAAGGCCCCGCGCGGAGAGCACGACGAGAACATTTCCTATGATGAGACGGTGCGCCTGGTCGGCGAAAAAATCGCCAAGCAGGCCAAGGACCTTTGCATCGAGATCTACCGCCGGGCCTCCGAGTACGCCCTGACCCGCGGCATCATCATCGCCGACACCAAGATCGAATTGGGATTGTGGGAAGACCAGTTGATCGTCATCGACGAGCTGCTCACGCCGGACTCCTCGCGGTTCTGGCCGGCGGACCAGTACAAGGTGGGCTCCAACCCACCCAGTTACGACAAGCAGTTCGTGCGAGATTATTTGACGAGCGTGAATTACGACAAGAAATCCCCCCCGCCTCCGCTGCCTGAGGAGATCGTTAACAAGACTCGGGAGAAGTACCAAGAGGCCTTGGACCGGTTGACGAAATAAGGGGAGTAACCCCATCCTGTCCTTCCCCTTATTCTAAGGGGAAGGGATGTTCCTGATTAATGATTTGCTGATTTGAAACGAGGTCTCCCCCTCTTAGAATAAGAGGGGGAACAAGGGGGCGTTACTCCCCTTCCTACACTTCCGCCGTTTTCCGCAGCTCCTGATGTGCGGTTCCATCGTAGTAGAGAATTTTCGCCACTCCATCGATCATCGTTTCGATCGCCACCGGACGTTTCCAAAGGAAATACAGGTTCTGCAAGGTCTCCTGCGCGTAATCCGGGCGCAAGTCCACCCCCTCGTGCTTGTGGAATAAATAGAGCTCGGCGCGATTCTTATAATTGGCGTTCACCACGCTGATCGAGGGCGAGCCGCGGTTGGTCAGGGAGTTGAGCAGCTTCTCCTTGATCATCTGGAATTCCCGGCTGGAGATCTCGTATTGCTGCTTGGAATCGTTGAAGGCGTAGACGAAAAGCCGGTGCTCCCGGCAAAAATCCTGGGTCAAGAAAGTATCGATGAAGGTGAGGTCGGAATGGATCTTGCGCACCTCGAAAATCTTTTGCCGGCCCAGGCCCAAGTTACGGTTCCAGCGCTTGCGCTCCACCATGTCCTCGCATTCGTCGTATTCCTTGCCAAATTTTCCCCGATTCCACCTCTCCTCGATGTCGCGGTATAGCTCGATGCCGATCTTATAAGGGTTGAGCCGGCCCGGCGCAGTCGCCAGAGTCCCGGCATGGTGGTCGGCGTAGTCCACGAATTCCGTCGGAGCCAGGGCTTTTTGGGTCATGATCGTGGAATGCCAATACGATGCCCAGCCTTCGTTCATGATCTTGGTCTGCATCTGCGGAAGGAAATAATAGGCCTCTTCGCGGATGATCGAGAGCACCTCCCGCTCCCAGCGTTCCATTGGCGCGAAATTGATCAGGAAGAGCAGCACGTCTTGCTCGGGATTTTCCGGAAAATTCTTTTTCAGCTGCTTGGCGTGGTCGAGCTTCTTTTTTTCCTCGTCCAGGAAATCCTTGGGATTGATGAACTTGTCCATGTAATCCTTGCTTTTCAGCCTACGCACCACGGGCTCCGGCAACCCTTCTTTCATCAAGTCTTCGTCGTCCTCGGCGCGGCGCCGGATGAAGGTACCGTGGGTGTCGATGAGGTTCTCCAGGCTCAGCGCCACGTCGATGTATTTTTCGACGTTCTCGATGCCGTACTTGTCGATGTAGCGCTTGATCTTGGTTTTATGGTTGGCCATCTCATCCATCATCTTGCGGTTGGTGTGCGCGAAGAAAACGTTGTTCTTGAAAAAATCGGAGTGGCCGAAGACGTGTGACATCACGAGTTTCTGGTCGACCGTGGAATTGGAATGCAGCAGGTAGGCGTAGCAGGGATCGTTATTGATCACCATTTCATAAATCTTCGAAAGCCCGTAAGCATAGGATTTGGAGAGCTGCTCGTATTCCATGCCGAAGCGCCAGTGGGGATACCGGTTGGGAAACCCGCCGTAGGCCGCGACCATGTTGATTTCCTTCCAGTCGAGCACCTCGAAGATCACCGGGAAGTAATCGAGGCCATAGCCATGGGCGTAGCCCTCGATTTCTTGCCGCAGCGATTCCAGTTCTGGGGAGAGCCGGGTGGGCATCCGCTATTTTCCCTTTCCGAGAAATTCCTTGATGGAGTCGAAGATTTTCTCCTTATTTTCGATCCGCGAGGTCACTACCCTCTCCTCCTTGCCCTCGAATCTTTCGTTGAGGTCGCGGATGAATTGGCCGCTGCCGTAATCGCTTTCCACCTGCCCGTAGCAAAACAGATTGAGGTTATCGAGCATCTGGCTGGAAAGCATATTCAAGCATTCCTGGGTGTCGTTGCCCGACCAATTGTCCCCATCGCTGAAATGGAAGGCGTAGATATTCCATTGGCCGGGGTCGTATTCTTCCTCGATCATCTTGAGGCATAATTTATAAGCCGAGGAGATGATCGTGCCTCCCGATTCGCGGGTGTGGTAGAAGGTCTCCTGGTCCACTTCCCGCGCCACGGCGTCGTGAATGATGTAGCGGGTCTCCAAGCCGTCGTACTGGGAGCGCAGCCAGGTATCGATCCAAAAGGATTCGATCCGAACGATTTCTTTCTGGTCCTGGCCCATCGATCCGCTGACATCCATCATGTAGATGACCACGGCGTTGAACTCCGGCTTCATCTCTTCTTTCCACGACCGGTAGCGGCGGTCTTCCCGGTAGGGATAAAGCACGGGGGAACTGGGATTATAGGAGCCGGCGATGATTTGCCGCTTCAAAGCCTCTTTGTAGGTTCGCTTGCGGTGGACCAGGGAATCGGGGCCGGTGCGGCGGATGCTGGAGTATTTCGATCGCTGGCTGACGATGTTTGATTTCCCCTTCGGTTCGATTCGGGGCAGCGCCAGCTCTTCGCCGAGGATTTGGGCCAGCTCTTCCAAGCTGATGTCCACTTCGAGAATATGGTCCCCCGGGGCGTTTCCTGCCTGGTCCGGGTTGGCGTCCTCCTGACTGGGGCTAACCGGGTCGCCGACCTTGCCATCGCCCTGGCCTACCCCGCCTTTCTGGCGGCTGCCGAAGGTGAAATGGGGGATGTCGATCTGAGGAAGCGGAATGCTGACCAGGTCCTTGCCCTTCTTTCCGATCAGCTCTCCATTGACGATGAATTTTTTCAGCTCCTTGCGCAGACGACCCCGCACGATCTGCTTGAAGCGGTTATAATCTTGTTCGATTTTCATCACCATAAGAATGGAAATGAATTATGGGTTTGTTGCGAGGTCATTCCCGCGGAGGCGGGAATCCAGGTTCTTTGCGGACCGAGGACCTGGACCCCCGCCTTCGCGGGGGTGACTTTTCCTTATAACTCATTACCCATCACTCATAACCCGATCCTACGCTTGTCCCTTGATGTCCCCGCGGGCGAAAATGCTCGCAACGAAATTCAACACATCGGTGGCGCAGACGTCGCAATACCCGTGATTGTTGATCAGCCTCGACTTGACCACGTCGATCTTTTCCTGGGTCTCTTTGTCGATCACGCTGGTGACCAGCGACGTCAGCTTGATCGAGTCCTTTTGGTCCTCGAACAGCTTGAGCTCCAAGGCCTTTTGCAACCGCTCGTTGGTCTTATAATCGAACTTTTTCCCCTCTACCGCGAGCGCTCCGATGTAATTCATGATCTCGCGCCTAAAATCTTCCTTGCGCGAATCGGGGATGTCAATTTTTTCCTCAATGGAACGCATCAGACGTTCGTCGGGCTCTTCGTCCTGACCGGTGTATTTATTGCGCACTTTTTCCTTCTGGGTGTAGGCCTTGACGTTGTCGATGTAATTACCGCAGAGCCGGCCGATCGCCTCCTCGTCGCTCGAAATCGCCCGTTGCACCTCGTTTTTCACGATATCTTCATACTCGTCCTTTACCACCGACAGCATTTCGATCATTTTCTTTCGGATCTCCTCGTTTCGGATCAGCGAGTGGTGACGCAGACCGCTCTCGAGCTCATTGAGGACCATGAAGGGGTTGACGCAACCCTCGACGTCCTTCACCAGCGCGTTGCTTATTTTATCTTGAATGTAACGCGGGCTGATGCCGTCGAGCCCCTCCCGCACCGCTTCTTTGCGGAGCTCCTTGACGTTATCCTCGGTAAAGCCGGCCAGCGACTTGCCGTCATAGAGCTTGAGCTTTTGCACCTGCGTCAGGTTGGCCTTTTTCGGCTCCTCCAGCCGGGTCAATATGGCCCACATGCTTGCCATCTCGATGGTGTGGGGGGCGATGTGCTTGCCCTGGATCTTTTCGCGGTTGAAATCCTTCTGGTAGATTTTCATCTCCTCGGAAAGCCGGGTCACATAGGGAACGTCCACCTTCACGGTGCGGTCCCGCAGCGCTTCCATATACTCGTTGCTCTGAAGCTTGCGGTATTCCGGCTCGTTGGTGTGGCCCAGGATCACTTCGTCGATGTCGGTCTGGGCGAATTTCTTGGGCTTGACCTTGTGCTCCTGGGAGGCGCCCAACAGATCGTAAAGGAAGGCGACATCGAGCTTGAGCACCTCGATGAATTCGATGATCCCACGGTTGGCGATGTTGAATTCGCCGTCGAAGTTAAAGGCCCGCGGGTCCGATTCGCTGCCGTATTCGGCGATCTTCCGGTAATTGATGTCGCCGGTCAGTTCGGTGGAGTCCTGGTTTTTTTCGTCCTTGGGCTGAAAGGTTCCGATTCCCACGCGGTCTTTCTCGCTGAGCAGCAACCGCTTGACCCGGATGTGGTTGTCAACGACCTTGGCCCAATCGCCCTGGTAGTGATGGTGCAGCTTGTTGAAGATGTAGCGGCAGCTGGGGCACAGGTCACCGTCGGCGGTAATCTGGTTGTTGCCGTCGATGGTCTTGTTAATTTCGTCCAAGACCTTCGGGCGAATTTCCAGCGGGATCAAGCGCAGCGGATCTTCGTGCATCGGGCAAGGCAACTCTTCGGAAAGTCCGTAAATGCCCTTGGTGTCGACGGAGGGATGCCGGACCCATTTAAACGTATAAAGCGCGCCCTCCGGAGTGCGGCTATAGTGCTCGATACCCTTTTTAAGCAGGCGCGCGATGGTGCTTTTCGAGGATCCCACGGGACCGTGCAAAAGAAAAATTCGCTTTTCGGCGCCATAGCGCTTGGCGGCGGATTTAAAGAGATGCACCAGCTTCATCAGATGCAGGTCGAGACCGTAAATGGCGTCCTTGCCGTGCTCGAACGGATCCTGGAAGAACTTATAGCGGATGATTTTCTTTTTGTATTCTTTGTATTCTTCGGTTCCCTGCGCGACGATCATATCGTAAACGCGTTGGAACGCGGAGCGGGAGACGAGGGGATTTTTGCGCACAATTTCGAGGTATTCCTCGAAACTGCCCTCCCAGTTGAGGTCTTTAAAACTCTTGAGATCCTGCAGGCCCCGGAGTTCGGCCATTATAGACGACGAAGACGTCATGGCAATCTCCTCTTGCATGCTTCAAGAGAAGCGCCGTTCTCCTAGGCTTCATTCGTCGAGAACCCTTGCACCCTCCTGAAGTCGACACCCACGTGAAAAAGAAAGATCAAGGTCCGAAAAGAAATGACACAAAGCACCGTAATTTCTAACTAAATTATAGCATGCCCCGGACAGGGCGCAATCAGTATCTGGCCCGGGCACTAAGTATCCGGCCCAATAGGGGGAAATAACGAAATAGAGGTGGAGAGCAGCTTAAAGAAGAATGCCAATGTCATCCCCGCGAAAGCGGGGATCCAGCCCAAAAAAGATGGATTCCCGCTTTCGCGGGAATGACAAATTAGATTCTTTGAAGTGGAACCGAGTTGCCGAGCTATTTTTCAATTAGATCGGCCTCATTGGTGGCCAAGGTGGCCCGGATCACGGTGCGCAGCAGTTTGTTGCGGTTGGCTTTTCCAAGCAAGGTCATCATGTCGTAGTAGACGGTGGGATCGTTGATCAAACCTCCGATGGTTCCCTCTCCCTTGTTCATTTTCTGTCCCATGGTTCCCAGATCTTTTGATAGCGATTTGAAGTTCGACGCGGTGTCGGAGAAAACCTTGCCCAGGTCGCGGCTGGTGGGGTCGTAGACCAAGGCGTGCAGCACGCCCCTTCCGTTCTTCACTTCGGCGAGTACATCCCCGGCGGAACGCGTGATCCTGGCCAGGTCCTTCAGGACTTCCTTGCCCTCCGGATCATATATCAGGGAGTAAAGCAGGCCCTTTTCTTTCTTGATGTCGCCGATTAACTCCCGGGCGCTCTTGGTCATCTCGTTGATGTTTTCCAAAAGCTGCTGGCCTTGATCGGCGAGGGCGTTCAGGGACAGTCCCTGCTTCACCTTGAGCTCGTCGCCGTCTTCAAGCGGACGAAACTCCGGGGAACCGATGGTGACGAAGATGGCCTTGTCCCCTAGCAGACCCTGGGTGGTGATGCTCGCCTCGCTGTTTTCCCGGATTCGGTCTTGGTAGGTTTTTTTGAGCTTAAGGTCGATGACCACTTTTTTGTCTTCGAGCTGCTGGGGAAAGCGGATTTTATCGACTTGTCCCACGCTGATCCCCGCGACGTAAACCGGCGCCCCGAGGCGCAAACCGCTGATGTCGTCGAATCGCGCCCGCAGCACATACTGCCTCTCGAATAAGGTCACCCCCTCGCCCAGCAGAAAAATCACCGCCATGGACAAGATGAGCCCGATGAAGACGAATATACCGACGCGCACCTGCTGGCCGATTCTTTTATCCATTCAGATCTCTCCGATTTCGCCTTGGATGAACCTCTTTACCACATCGTTGTCCGAGGCATCAATTTCTTGTTTGGTGCCTACGAACTCGATTTTTTTGTTGTAAAGCAAAGCCAAGCGGTTGCTGATCTTGAAGGCGCTGGCCATGTCATGCGTCACCACGACCGACGTCACGTGAAAACGCTTCTGCAAGTCGATGATCAGCTCGTTAATCCGGTTCGTATTGCTGGGGTCGAGGCCGGTGGTAGGCTCATCATACAAAACCACCTCGGGATCGGTCGCCAAGGCCCGGGCCAGGGCAACCCGTTTTTTCATCCCGCCCGACAGGTCGGAAGGCATCATCGGGCCGGTATCCGGCAATCCAACCACCTCCAGCTTTTCCTTGACGATCTTGGCGACCTTGTCGTCCTCGTAATCGGGAAAATGCTCCCGGACCGGGTAGGCGACGTTATCCTCGACCGACATCGAGTCAAACAAGGCTCCGCCCTGAAACAGCATCCCGACCCGCTTTCGCACATGGATAAGCTCATTGAGCCCCATGGTGACGACATTCTTTCCATCGAATAATATTTTTCCCTTTTCGGGCCTCATCAAACCCAAAAGCAATTTTAACATGACGCTCTTGCCGGTCCCTGATCCGCCGATGATGGTTATCGTCTCGCCCTTGACAATATCCAAATCTAAATCAGTGTAGATGACCTTTTGGTCGAAGGCCTTTCGGACATGCTCGAACCTGATGAAGGCCCCATTATTACTTTCATTCTGCATAGCGCCCTTCAAAGCGATTGATCTTGCCGCCTCGCGTCCCCGCCGATTTTTGCCAAGGCCGGACATCTTGGCAATAGACGCGGGTTTGGGGGAGGCGGTTCCTACAGCAACAGGAAAAATTTCGTGAGAAAAAAATCCGATATGAAAATGACAATCGAGCCGTATACCACCGACAAGGTGGTCGAACGACCCACGCCCTCGGTGCCCCCCTGGGTCTGCAAGCCCTGATAGCAGGCGATGATTCCGATGAAAAATCCGAAGAAAAAAGTTTTGGCGATGCCGCTACCGAAATCGATCATCTCCACGGTAGTGGTAATTTGATCGACGTAATAGCGTCTCCCGATTCCCGTTTGTATCGTCGTGATGACCATTCCTCCGAGGATGCCAACAAAATCGGCGATAACCGCCAGAATCGGGGTGCAAAGCGTGGTGGCCACGACGCGGGGCACCACCAACTTTTGGATGGGGTTGGCCCCCATCGCCTCGATGGCCGCGACCTGCTCGGTGACGTTCATCGACCCAAGTTCGGCGGTGATGCCAGCCCCGACCCGCGCTGCGACCATCACGGCGGTCAACACCGGGCCCAGTTCACGGACGATGGCGATCCCGATGATCTGCCCGGTGTACAATTGCAGCCCGAAGCGCTCGAGGCCGACGATGAATTGAACCGCGATGACCATGCCGGTGAACAAGGCGATTAGATTGGTGAGAACTCCCGATTTGATCCCAATTTCCTCGAATTGCTTAACCGTCTCGGCCAGCGGGAACCGGGTCTTGAGCAGGGTCTTGAAAAAGTCGACGGAGAGCTGCCCCAAGCCCCCCAAATAGGAGATCATATCGAGGAAACCGGCGCCGATCTTGAAAAAGAAAGCCAAGCCTGGGGTTTGGGTACTTGAGGAGGCCATGCGGGTTAAATATCTCCGGAATAAGAAAATCCGCGATAAAAGGTTTCGAAGGCCGGTGCCGCAGCCTCGTATTGCTGCGGAGGACTGACCAGGTAAAAATCAAACAGGCACCAGTTCTTCTTGATCACCACGGCGTCGACCTTCACCGGGACCCCATCGAGCGAGGCTTGAAAAAGCGTGCGCAGCGCCCCCCGCCCATCCATTTCGAAGGGCTCCTCCTTGATCACCTTGAGGTCCTGCAGCCCGGCGAAAAGGTGGCGAGTCAACATCGGGAGCGGAGAATCGTCATAGGCCTGGTCGCAAAAAGCGTCGGTGGCGATGCTGGACCCAAACTGAGAATTACGGAAAGCGATCATTGCGTTTCCCTTGAGGATCCTCTCCCAGTCGGGCGACAGCTCCCCGACGCGGTAAAAGCCTTTTTTGGTGAGCACCTTCCCCGGCTGGTAACCGGTCACCTTCCCTGTCTTCTTCACTCCGCCGAAACAAGAGATTAAGGACAGGACCACGAACGGCAGAAAAATGGGGAATCGCTTGATTCGATTCATAGTTTGCGCAAACTACCTAAAGGAATGGAGCATTGCAACAAAAGCCGCAGCGCCGACCTTCGCCTGGCCGAGATCCAGGGTCAGATCCGCCAAGCCGCCCAAGATGCGGGCCGGGATCCGGGCTCGGTCCGCTTGATCGCGGTTTCCAAGGGGCAAGGTCCCGACAAAATTGTCGAGCTCGCCCGCGGTGGGGTTCTGGATTTCGGCGAAAATTACCTTCAGGAATGGGAAACCAAGACTCAAGAAATCGCCCGGATGGACCCCGCGCTGGGCGCCCGGCTTCGCTGGCATTTTATCGGCCATCTGCAAAGCAATAAAATTAAACAGGTCGTGGGAATGGCCGCCACGATTCACAGCGTGGACAATCTGCGGCTAGCGGCCAAAATCTCCCAAAACGCCGCCACGCGCGGTATCACCCAAGCGGTGCTGTGGGAAATCAAGCTGGCCGAGGAAGCCGCGAAAAGCGGGCTTAGGCCCGAGGATTGGCTGCGGGACCTGCCCGGCTATGCCGCCCTTCCCAATCTCTCCTGGCAAGGCTTGATGGTCATTCCGCCGCCGGTCTCCGACGCGGTAGGATCGCGGCCCTATTTCGATCGCTTAAAATCACTGCTTGACGAAGGCAATCGAACCGGCGTTTTAAAGCAGTCCATGACCGAATTATCCATGGGCATGAGCCAAGATTTCGCGCAAGCCATCGCTGCCGGCGCCACCATGGTCCGGATCGGCACTGCCCTGTTCGGACCCCGCGCATGAAGGCCGCCCACTCGACACGCCACGGTTTTTTGGGAATCGGCCGGATGGCCGAGGTCATCCTGCGCGCCCTGTTGAAAGCCGGAATTCTGAGGCCGCATCAAGTGATGGTTTCCCGGCAAAGTGCCGAGGAGCTCCGAAAAATCGCACGCAACCTCAGGGTTTCCCCCGCCTCCCATAACTCCAAGTTGGCCGCCAGTTCCCAGGTGGTTTGGCTGGGAATTAAACCCTATCAAGCCGCGGCGGTGCTGAAAGAAATCGCCCCCCATCTCCCCAAGGACGCGACGATACTCTCCATGATGGCCGGCATCTCGACCGCCTTCATCCAAAAGCGCTTGGGTAAAAAATGGCCGGTCGTTCGTCTGATGCCAAATACCCCGGCCGCAGTGGGAGCCGGCATGACGGGGGTTTTTTTTACCGCCTCGGTGCGGCCCCAAATGAAAAAATTTATTTTAAAAGCCCTGGGTGCCTTGGGCGAAGTTTCGCTCTGCAATGATGAAAGGGATTTGGACGCCATCACTGGCTTGAGCGGAAGCGGCGTCGCCTTCGTCTACGAGTTTTGCCGCGCCATGATCGATGGCGGCGTGAAAAGCGGATTGTCATTGAAAGCCTCCCTGCAAATCGCCCGACAAACCTTTTTCGGGGCGGCGCAAATGCTGCGGCAAAGCGGCCGGGATCCTGCCGAGCTGGTCGCCCAAGTCGTAAGCAAGGGGGGAACGACCGAGGCCGGTCTCAAACTGCTTCGCCGCCGAAAGTTGGATGCGGCGATCGCCCAAGCCGTGGTCGCAGCCACTCGGCGGGCGCGCGCCCTCCGGAAGGAAAACGAGAAATGATGGCTCTCGGGAATATCCTGATCACTTTGGCCAAACTCTTGTCCATGGTGATCACCGTCTACACTTATCTCATTATAGGCACGGTGATCGTGAGCTGGGTGGGAGCCGACCCTTATAATCCTATCGTGCGCTTCCTTCGCCAGGTCACCGAGCCGCTGTTTGTTCGAGTGAGAAAAATCCTCCCCGCATTTTTTTTCAAAACGGGCCTCGATTTCACCCCGATGATCGTATTGATCGCCCTTTTTCTGTTGGATAACCTGGCCGTCAGCCTGCTCTATCAATATGGCGCTTCCTTATTGCAAAGACCGTGAACAAGAAGAACGATCGCTCCCAGCTCCAGTCGCTCCGCTTGAATGTCAAGGCCACGCCTCGCGCCAAGCGCTCCGAAGTGCTCGGGATTGAGGAGGATGTGCTGCGAGTCAAACTCAAGGCTCCCCCGGTGGAGGGAGCGGCGAACCGTGTTTTGGTGGATTTGCTCGGAGAATTTTTCCAAGTTCCGAAAAAAAATATAAAGATCTTGCGCGGGGAACGAAGTCGTATCAAAGAAGTGGAGATTCAAGGCCTCAGTAAGGCGCAGGCGAAGGCTGCGGTCTTGAGACCCCAAAAATCCTAACCCTTAGAATTTAGTTGCTTTTTTCGCCTACGCCTTCATAGAATTTAATCGGTGCAATCAGTGGCGAGGGCTTATGCCGGTCTACGAGTACGAGTGCCTAAAATGCGGCAAAAACTTCGAGGAACTTCAAAGCATTACAGATAAGCCCTTGAAAATATGTCGGTTTTGCGGAGGAGATACCCGTCGGCTGATCAGCCAGACTTCCTTTAGTTTGAAGGGAAGCGGCTGGTATAAAGATGGCTATTCCACTCCCAAACCCGTCGCCGAATCGAAGAGCCCGCCTCCCGAAAAAAAGCCGGCGCCTCCCGATTCTGCCAAAAAGGTCTCGTCCAAAGACTCCTAAAGTTCTCGCCCCCAGAACGCCCCGCGAATTGTAAAACATAAGGTCGAATATCGTGGTGGATCGCATCGAAAAGACGGACCGAGCGGAATACTGGAAGATCGCGTCCACGAAAGAGACCAAGGAAGAAAAAAAACGGGAGGACCAAAAGCATTCGGGCCAGGAGCCCAAGGACAGCTTTGGAGAGACCTCCGATTTTGTCCAGCTGCTGGCCAAGGACCCCCGGAAGTATTCCAGCGAAAAGATCGCCTCGACACAGATATCCGGCTTGACCTTTCGCGGAATCAGCACGCATCGGGAAAAAGCGATCATCGAGGTCGACATCTCGATGACCAACGGCACCTTGATTCGAGGGGCGCAAGTGGCCGTCAGCCGCGCGCAAGGCATGCAGTATTTAAGCCGGCGGCCGGGAGAAGAGATTGTGGTGGATCAAATCGTCAAAGGCACCATTTTAACGGTGGCTATCCCACAGGCACATCGCAAGGACGTGCCAGTCGCGGCGAAGCCGCTCTTGCCCCAGCCCGCTCCGGTCAAGCTGACGGGTTGGCAAAGGCTTAATTGGTCGTATCTGCTCGGATTTAGCGCCCTGGCTTTGGCGATTCTGCTGTTAATTTACATTTTTTTCACGGTTAAAGCGCCATGAGCGATTTTCATCCTAAACCGTTTGGAAAATACTTCCTGATCGACAAGCTCGCTACGGGCGGGATGGCCGAGATCTATAAAGCCAAGACCTTCGGCGTCGACGGCTTCGAAAAACAGCTCGCCATCAAGCGGATCCTTCCCCACTGCTCCGCCGACAAAGAATTCATCACGATGCTGATCGACGAGGCGAAGCTTTCCGTCTTGCTGTCTCATACCAATATCGTGCAGGTTTACGATCTCGGGAAGGTGGGCGACGACTACTTCATCTCGATGGAGTTTATTTACGGAAGCAACCTCAGGGAAATCCTCAATCGAGGCAAGGAAGTCAGCGAAAGGCTCAGCGAAGACGTCGTTGTCTACATCATCAGCGAGGTAGCCAAGGGGCTGGATTACGCGCACGCGAAAAAAGACAACGAAGGCCGCCCCCTCAATATCGTCCACCGCGACATCAGCCCGCAAAACATCCTGATCAGCTTCGAGGGCGAGGTCAAGATCGTCGACTTCGGCATCGCCAAGGCCGCTATGAACATCAGCCACACCATGGCTGGCATACTCAAGGGCAAGATCAGCTACATGTCTCCCGAGCAAGCCCTGGGCAAACCCATCGACCGGAAAACCGACATCTTCTCCACCGGATTGATGCTCTACGAGCTGCTGACCGGAGAAAAGCTTTTCTCCGGCGACACCCAGTTCGAAGTCTTAAAAAAGATCCGCACCACTCGGCTGACCGAAAAGAACTTTCCGGAAAGTATCCCACTCGGATTGCGCAAGATCCTCGCCAAGGCACTCGCTTATTCGATCAAGGACCGCTACGAAAATGCCGGAGATTTTCAAATCGACCTGACCCGCTACCTCTATTCGACCTACGTCGATTTCACTCCCCGAACCCTGGCCAAGCATTTGGTCAAGATTTTCGCGCTCGAAATCGAGACAAAAATCGCGAAAAGAAAAGAAGACGTTTCCATCGACGCCAAGACCCGTTCCATCATGATCGGAAAGGCCGACCAGGAAAACATCGTTCACCGCGAAGGGGTCGAGGCCACCTCCACCGGGGTGGGCAAGCAGTCCACGCAGACTTTCATTGAAACTTTCATTTCCGGAGGAGAAGCCGGCGAAGGCGTTCCCGAGATCACCCGCACCGGGCAGGCGGTGGACGAAGTCACTCCCACCCCGTCTTCCGCGATGGCCCCGACGGTTCCCGCCGCCGTGGCGCGCCCCCCCAAGGCCCCGAAGGGACCCAAGAAGCCCTGGGGAAAAATCCTTGGGGCCGCCGCCGCCGTCGCGATGGTGGTAGGCACTGGCCTGTTTACCTACTTCAAGACCGACTTGTTCAAGCGAAAGCCCGAGCCTCCCAAAATCGTGGGGGTGCTGCAGATCACCTCCAATCCTGCGGGAGCCCAGGTCCTGATCAACGACAAAGAGACGAGCTTTCAGACCCCGGCTAACGTGCCTAATCTGCCGGTGGGCGAGCCGCTGCGCGTGACGCTTAAAAAGCCGAAGTTCAAGGATTGGAATAAAAGCCTCACTTTGCTCGACGCCAACCCCGTCAATCTCAATCCCAGCCTCGAGATCATTCCGGTGGGAACCATCAAGGTGGCGACCACTCCCCCGGGAGCCAAGGTATTCTTGAATGGAAGCGATTCCGGCAAAGTCTCCCCCGTCAGCCTCGAGGAGCTGCCGCTCGGCGAAACTTATACCTTGAGGCTCGAACTCGACAAACACCGGCCGGTTGAGGAGCGAGTCACGGTCTATTCGATTGAACCGATCAACTTCAGCAAAAAACTCGAAGAAATCCAATTCGGAAACCTGCGCGTCGCCTCCAGTCCTCCGGGGGCCCGCATTTTCCTAAACAATAACGACACTGGTCAAAATACGCCGGCCACGATCAACGACCTGGAAGTCGGTAAGCGCTACACCTTGCGCCTCACCAAGCCCGGGTATCGCGAGATCATTCGATCGGTCGAGATGGACGCCAGCAAATCGGTCTCGTTGAGCGAGGCACTGAAAAAAATCGACGAAAAGACCCCTGAGCAGCTCGCCCAAGAGAAGGCCAAGGCCGAGGCCGAAAAACAAGCGGAGCTGGAAAAGCAAAAGCAGCTGGAGGCGGAAAAGCTCAAGCAGCAGCAGGGTCAAAAGCTAACCGAGGCTGAAAAGCAGGCCCAACTCAAGAAGCAAGAAGCTGAGAAAAAGGCCCAGCTAGAAAAGCAAAAACAACTGGATGCCGAGAAGCTCAAGCAACAACAGGGTATGACCGAGGCCGAGAAACAGGCGCAATTGAAAAAGCAAGAAGCCGAAAAACAAGCGCAGCTGAAAAAGCAACAAGAGGCTGAAAAGCAGGCGCAACTGAAAAAGCAGCAGGAAGAGGAAAAGAAAACCGAGACACCCGCTTCCAGCGAAGGCTTTGTTGCGGTCTCCAGCGAGCCAAAGGGCGCCGACGTGTTTATTAACGGAGTGCGCCGCGGCAGCGCGCCGGGTAAATTCAAGGTGAGTTCGGGAACCCCTGTTGAGGTCACCATCAGCAAAAGCGGCCTTTCCACCGTCACCAAGGTCGTCACCCTGCGACCCGGCGAAACACGGAGTTTGGGTACCGTCAACCTGGGAGGCGGCGGATCGAGCACCGGCGAGGGTGCCGGCATCGTGATGGTCGACTCCAATCCCTCCGGAGCCATGGTATTCCTGGACGGGGCGCCGCAAAAGACCACTCCGGTGCGGATTCGCGGGCTTAAGCCGCAAAACACCTACTCCATTACCGTGAAAAAAGACGGATACAAACCTTATAGCACCAGTATTACGGTCGGCGATGGCAGCAAATCAATCCTGGCCAACCTCAAACCCGACTGAGCGTCGATCGATCGAGGAAATGCACCATGACGAACTCCACGGAACTCGAACCGCAAACCCAACTTTTGGAGATGGAGGAGACTCGCGATGTCGTGTCGCTGAGGAAATGCCAGCTCAAGGTCATCCATGGGCCCGACGAAAACAAGAAATTCGACCTCAATCTCAAGAGCACGCGGATCGGCAAAAAAGAAGACAATGACGTTGTGCTGCTCGACAACACGGTCAGCCGCCATCACATCTCCATCGACATGACTTCCGATTCCTTCCTGCTGCGCGACCTGGAAAGCACCAACGGCACCTACATCAACGGCCTCAAGGTCAAGGAAGCCTATCTCAGCCCCGGCGACGTCATCAAAATCGGGAATTCCGAGATCGAGTTCGTCGCCTTCGACGAAAAAGTGCGCATCGAACCCTCTCCCCACCATCAGTTCGGGGAGCTGGTTGGCAAAAGCCGGAAAATGCGGCAAATCTTCGGGCTGCTCGAGAAGGTGTCCCCTTCCCTGGCCACCATCGTCATCGAGGGCGAGACCGGAACCGGCAAGGAGCTGGTCGCCCGCGCCATTCACCAAGCTTCGCTGCGCAAGGACAAGCCCTTCGTCGTCTTCGACTGCTCCGCGGTTGCCCCCACGCTGATCGAATCCGAGCTGTTCGGCCACGAAAAAGGCGCCTTCACCGGGGCCATCAAGCTGCGCAAGGGGGCTTTCGAGGCGGCGTTCGGCGGCACCGTCTTCTTGGACGAGATCGGGGAACTCACCCTCGACTTGCAACCCAAGCTGCTCCGCGCCCTGGAGCAGCGGGAGATCAAGCGGGTCGGAAGCAATGAAAAGACCGACTTGGACGTGAGGGTGATCTGCGCCACCAACCGGGACCTTAAGGCCGAGGTCGAGGCAGGAAGGTTCCGCGAAGACCTTTACTACCGCCTCTCCGTCGTCAAGGTGCATCTACCGGCATTGCGCGAGCGCCCGGAAGACATCCCTTTAATCGTGAAGAAAATGCTGGAAAACGGCCGCTTCAACCGAATGCCGGACGGCCAACTCAAGGTGGTCCGCGTCGAGGACGACACCCTCAAAATGCTGCAACGCTACCAATGGCCGGGCAACGTGCGCGAGCTGGCCAACGTCATTGAGCGGGTCGTCTCGATGGCCGACAAGGACAGCGTCAGCGCCTCCAATCTTTCCTTCGTCTTTCAGGAGATCGAGCACAACGTCGAGCCCACCGAGAAGATGAGCATCGACACCTCGCTTCCCTTCAAGGAAGCCAAGCAAAAAGTGGTGGAGATCTTCGAGCGGGATTATCTGGAGGAGCTGCTGCGACGCAATAATTACAACGTCAGCAAAGCCTCGCGGGAGGCCAAGATCGACCGCAAGCACCTGCGCAATCTGCTCAAAAAATACAATATCAACGCCCCCGATGACGACGAGGATGAGG
>Ga0065705_10104416_pt1 | contig 16463 bp, 15 predicted proteins | sample SwibulcommuniRL2_FD_59092 | JGI IMG/M metagenome (GOLD analysis project Ga0065705, IMG submission 59092) | Bulk soil microbial communities from switchgrass field near Rose Lake, East Lansing, Michigan, USA - RL2 Bulk Soil v2 (version 2) | ecosystem: Environmental > Terrestrial > Soil >...
CGGGCGAGCGCTTCGCGCGGTAGGCGGGTCAGGTCGGCCATTTCTTCGACGCGGGCGGCGACCCGCGGCTTTTCCCAGCCCAAGTAACGGGCCAACAGGCCGACGTTGTCCTGGGCCGACAAATGCGGAAAGAGGCCACCGTCCTGAATCACGTAGCCGATCTTCCGCCGCATCAGCATCACGTTGGCCGGCGTGAGCGGCGTGCCGTCAAAGAGCACCTGCCCCTCGTCCGGCTCAATCAGGCCGATCATCAGCCGCAAGAGCGTCGATTTGCCACAGCCGCTGGGGCCAATGAGGACCGTGGTCTCGCCGGGGGTAAGACGAAGGTTCGTCGGCTGGAGCACCTGCGTGCTACCGAACGATTTGGAAACTTTTTTGAGTTCGATCATTGCTCGCTGTGTTACGGTCGCGCGGCGGCGCCCGCGTTGATTTCGTCCAAAAGTCTCTGCACGCGGCTTTCAACCAGGTCGGTCCATTTTTCGACCGTATCGCGGGCTTCCCGCTCCTTGGGCACGGGGATCGGCTCGCCGAAGCGGACGACGGCCCGCCGCGTGCCCCGAATACCGGGAAAGTCAGCCCGCAGCACGTCCTCCTCGAACTTGTCGAGCGTCTCGGCGATGCGCTCAATCGTCGGCTGCTCGGCGACATAGTCACCGGGATAACTGAAAAGCTGAATCACGAAGAACAGGTCGTCCAGGTCGTTGGCCAATTTGCTCCTGGATTCGGGCGTGGCGCCATCCTGTTCGATTGCTTTGATCACGGCCCGGCGAACCTCCTTCACGCGCTCCGGGATGATGCCGCCCTTGCTCGCCACCTTATGGTGCTGCTCAAGCCGGGACACGACGGCCTCGGCCAGGCGGACGGTCCGGTCGGGGACGCTGCCCGACTGTGGCTGGCCAAGCTCTTCGTATTCCTTGAGTGCGAGCAGTCCCTCGGCGAAGCGATAGATTCGCTCGGTGAGCGGCAAGTCGTGCCGCGGCCGCCAATGCAGACTTTCCTCGAGCCGCGTCATCAGCGCCTTGAGATCCTCGGTTGGGTCGTCGAGATAGAAGCACTTGAGCGCCGCCGGAATGCACACGACCGGCCGTGTCGCCTTTTTCGCCGCCGCCATGGCGATGGCCGCGGCCCCATCGCGAAACGGCGTCACGCGATCGTTGTTGTGGTAGATGTCCCCTTCCGGAAATATCACGAGCGGATGCGGGTTTTCGCGGAGGATATCGACGGCAATCTTGAAGGCGGCGAGGTCGCTCGCCTCACGATTAATGCTGAAACAGCCGTGCCATTGCAGGACCTGTTGCTCGAGCCATTTGCTCATCGCGAAGACCTGCCAGGCCGTAAGAAAGTGGAACGGCGTACCGACGCGATGAGCCGCTTCGATCATCACGTACGAATCGTAGTGGAACGAGTGGTTGGGCGTGACCATCACGCCCGCCCCGTCCTTTAGAGCCCGCTCGACGTGCTCCATTCCACCGATATCAAGCTCGACGATCTTTTGTCCGCGGCGCAGCTCGCGGTTGATGAGGGGCCGCCACAGCCGCACCAGCCACGGCGTCATTTTGGGGGGCCACGACCGCGGCGGGGTCTGGAAAGGTTGGCGATTCACGGCTCAGGCAAGGGCAACTTCTACGCGACAGCGGACGACGCTGGCGGCGCCGGCCACGTTTCAACCCTAAAGAGAAGAGACCGATTGTCGTAGTTTGTACCGGTCGGGGGCTCGAATCGCAACGATTCGTTCGGATTTGGAACCACGAAGAATCGCTACTTTTGTGGGGTGACCCTGCTCAGGTACATGGCCGCGAATTGTGAAGCCAGTAGCACGTAGGGTAAGAAGCGCATGACGGCCACGGCCGCCAATTCCACAGGCGGCGGCACGGCGCCATTGGGCAGCAAGCCGATCGCGAGTATCGCCGCGACCAGCGCGCCCAGAGCCAGCGAGATGGCCGCCATCGTTTGCCGAGGCCAGCCTGCATCGCATACATAGATGGCTGACGCCGGAAGCGAAAGGACTGCGCACACAATCGTCGCCCAATAGAGCAGACCGTTTCCCGTGGCGATGGCCGCTCCCAGGCACGCCAACGTCACGCAGATGCAGGCTACCAGCACATTGGCCCCACGCACCTGATCGGCCGATAGGGCGTACCGCCCAAAACGATCGAGCCGAAGCAACAAATTGAAGAGCGGAGACGCCAACCACGACATCAGCACGAACCCGAAATAGGCGAACAGAATCGGAAGCAGAATCGGCGCCAAACTTGGCGTCTGCTGCACCTGATTGCTGATCAGCCTGTTTCCGACGAGCGCCCCAATGACCAGGCCCCAGCGCACGCGCGCGTCGAGCCGGGCCATCCATAAAAAATAGGCCAGCATGTAGCGATAGACGATGTTCCGGGCCTTCATCGCTTCGACAATGCCCGCCCGGGCCCATTCCAACTCGGGGTTGAGCCGCAAGGCCTCGCGGAAATGCTCCATCGCCTTCAGCGGCTCGCCCTGATGAAGCAGCGTCCAGCCTTGATTGGCGTGGGCGTAGGGGTCGTCTGGCCGGCGAGCCAGGGCCTGGTGCATCGTCGCGGCAGCGGCGGCTCGATCCCCCATCTTCACGAGCGCCTGAGCTCGCACGTTCGTGCAAGGTCCGTGTTCCGGATCGATGGCGAGCCCCTGGTCTGCTGCTGCCAAGGCATCGCGCCAGCGGCTGGCCTGTAAATGCAAACTGCCCAGGATCGCAAAGTACTGAGCTTCGTAAGGATTCAGACGAATCGCTTCCAGGATGGCCGCCTGAGCTTCGCCATAGCGGTTCCGCCGCAGCATCACTTGGGCCAAGGCGTATTGCCCAAAGGGACGATCGGGCGCCAGGACGATCGCCTGCTGTGCATGGTGAGTCGCCTCGTCGTACTTCTCGACTTCCGCCAGGCAGAGGCCCAAGAGTCCATGGGTCAGCGAATCCTCGGCCTCCTCGGCCAATTGCAGTCGCAATTCGCCGATCGCATCAGCAAACCGCCTCTGCTCGAAGAGCAGCGACCCGCGCTGGAAGTGGGGCTTCATGGCAACCTCGAAATGAGGGGCCACACATGTCGCCGGAGTAGAAGCCCAAAGAATACCAACGTGAACGCGACAGCAGTTTCCGTGCAGCCAGACGATGGCCCGTGTGTGAAAACCCACGCCAGGAACACACCCACAAGCGCTAGGAATACATAAAGAACTGTAATGGCCCGTGCGGATTTCACCTCATTGATGCCAGCATGGGCAGCCGTGGAGTTCGGATCCAGTCGCAAGGCTTCGTCGAATTCGCCGAATGCTCGTTCGTACCGGCCCTTCGAAATGTGGGACAGTCCCAGATTGACGTGCGCTAGCGAGCTTTCGGGATTGGCTTCCAGTGCTTGGTTGGTTGCGCGATCGGCTTCCTGATGCTCGCCTCGGATCCTAAGCAGCGACGCTCGAAGGTTGAGTGCCGCAACATTTGTTGGCGCCAGTCGTAGACTGGATTCAATTGCGTTGAGCGCACTGTCTCGCCGTTTCAGGGAAAACTCAATTGAGGCCAGTACCTGAAAATAAGCCGGACTTTCAGGCTCTAGTTGCAGAGCCGCCTTGATGCTATCACTCGCCTCCTTAAGCCGGCCGGATTCACTTAACACCGAGCCCTTTGCAAAATGTGAGAATCCACAATGTGGCGCGCAGCGAATGGCCTCCCGCGCATGAAACATCGCCGGTTCGAACTGCGCAATGTTGGAAAACTGAATGGCGAGCAACCCGTGGACAGTCCCGTCGTCGGGCGTTTCACATAGTTGAGCTTGATATTCGCGGATCGCATCAGGCGTGCGGCCCCGGTCCGCGAAGAACTGTGCTCGTTGAAGGCGATTGCTGCTCATGCCAATTTCAGGTACTTCAGGATGTCGTCGTACATCCCGCCTTGATTGGCATACAGCGCGTGGTTACGGGCCGTGGCGAACCACTCCTTGGTGGTGGGTTTGAGCGCCGCCGCCGCGGTGGCGAGGTCGACCGTAGTCAGTGGTTTGGGCACGCCCGCCTTGAGAGCCTCGCGCAGTTTGGCTTCAATCGCCTGGTCGAGCACCGCTTTCAGATCGGCCCCGCTGAATTGCTCCGTCTTCTTCGCGAGGTGCGTGTAGTCGATGTCCTGTACCGGCTTGTCGCGGCAGAGGATTCGCAGAATGGCGGCGCGAGCTGGGGCGTCGGGGGGCGGCACGAAGAGCACTCGGTCGAACCGTCCGGGCCGCCGGAACGCCGGATCGAGGTGCCAGGGCGAATTCGTCGCGGCCAGAATCAAGAGGCCGTCATTGTTCGACGCAATGCCATCCATTTCGGCCAGGAACTGATTGATGAGATGCCGGCCGCCGCTGTGCTGCATGTCGCTGCGGCGGGCCCCCAGGGCATCGACCTCGTCGAAAAAGAGCACGCATGGTTTATTGTCGCGGGCCTGTTCGAATAGAGCGTGCAAATTCCGCTCGCTGTTGCCGATCCACATGTCGAGCACGTCATTGATGCCGACCGAGATGAACGCGGCCTTGATTTCACCGGCGGTGGCGCGGGCCAGGTGCGTTTTGCCGCAGCCGGGCGGGCCGTACATCATGATTCCGCCGCCGATCGCCTTGCCGTAAGCCTTATAGAGTTCGGGGTGGTTCAGGGGGTGAATGATCTTGAGGCGAATCTCGTCCTTGAGCGAGTCCATCCCGCCGACGCTGTCAAAGTTCACCTTGGGCCGCTCGATCTCGGCGGTGGTGCCAGGAGCCTCTTGCCACGCCGCCCGCATGCGGCCATCAACGACTTCAGACTCTTCGAAAGTGGCATCGATGCCCAGTCGATTCGCGAATTCCTGGTCGGCGGCGTCGGTGTCTTTCTCCACGCCGAGCTTGTACTGGGCCACGGCCTGCGGCACTTCGCCCCGATTGTAAAGCAGTCGGGCAAACAGCACGTGAGCCTGGCCTGGAGCCGACTTTGACTTGATCAAGGCCTCGACGATCACCAGGGCCGCCGAAGCCTTCTGCTGAGCCAAAAAGGCCCGGGCCAAGCCAAGCTTCAGCGGCACGTTGTCGGGCGCCAATGCCAGCCCCTCGCGAAATGCCGCCTCGGCCTCCTCCGGCCGGCCGCTGGCCAGGAGCGACTCGCCCAAATGCTGCCGGAGCGGGATATTGTCCGGCGACAGGCGGAGCGCTTCGCGCAGGGGGGCTAAGGGATCAGAACTGGGCACGGCAGCCTCAAGCGGCCAGGGGATTGAGCCAAGCAGGTGAGTTGAGTTTGGAATCCGCCGCCCGATGAGTCAAGCCGCAGCGTCATGCGAGTCGTTACATGCGCGAAGCTTCGTAGCCTAATGACTTACGCGGCGTGCGTCGCTAAGATGACTCGCTCGGCTGCGGCCGGATTTTCGGCGGCATTTGGCTTTTCTTGCCGTTCCGGTCAAGATGGCGGCCAATCGAGCGAACACCCAGCGGACACGCACAACCCCACCTCGCCCACACCCAGAGGAGCGTCCATGAGCATTGGCGAGTCGATGCAGCAGCAAGCGGAGCAGTTTCGGCAGCGTTATTCGTCGGTTAAAGAACAGATTGGTCGCGTCATCGTCGGGCACGACGACATCGTCCACGGCGTGCTGACGAGCATGTTCATCGGCGGCCACTGCCTGCTGGAGGGGGTGCCGGGGCTGGGCAAGACGCTGCTCGTGCGAACGCTGGCCGAGTGCTTGAGTCTGCACTTCAACCGCATCCAATTCACGCCCGACCTGATGCCGTCCGACATCCTCGGCACGAACATCATCACGGAGAACGAGGCGGGGCGGCGTGTCTTTCAGTTTCAGAAGGGGCCGATCTTCACGCAGATCTGCCTGGCGGATGAAATCAACCGGGCCACGCCCAAGACCCAATCGGCCCTGCTCGAAACGATGCAGGAAGGAACCGTCACCGTAGCCGGCACGCGGTACGAACTGGAAAAACCGTTCTTCGTCATGGCGACGCAGAACCCGATCGAGCAGGAAGGAACCTACCCGCTGCCGGAGGCCCAACTCGACCGGTTCCTCTTCAAGCTCGTCGTCGGCTATAGCAGCCGCGAGGAACTAGCGACGATTGTCGATCGGACCACCAAGGGAGTGACCATCAAGCCCGAGAAGGTGATGGACGGCTCCGAGATAAAGCAGTGGCAGAAACTGATCCGCGATGTGATTCTGGCGTCGCACGTGCAGGACTACATCGTGCGGCTGGTCCTCTCGACGCATCCGCAAGGCCCTTTTGCCCTCCCGATCACGAATCAATACCTCCGCTGGGGCGCCAGCCCGCGTGCCGCCCAGACGCTCGCCCTGGCGGCCAAAGTGCGGGCCCTCTTGGAAGGCCGCTACAACGTCAGCTTCGAGGACGTGCGCCGCGTCTTTCTGCCCGCGCTGCGGCACCGCGTGATTCTCAATTTCGAGGCCCAAGCCGAGGGACTCGACACCGACCACGTGTTGCTTGAAATCCTCGAGAAGCTGCCTGAGAAGGGCGAAGACGCGCCGGTGAAGGCAGTGGTGGTGAAGTAGGGCGACGACACAGGGGACAGGCGACAGGAGCCAACGAATTGATGCAATCAACCGGCTTCAGCCGGCTGAATGGAAGTTATGGCAACCGATTCGACGACTGTCACACCTCAGCTCCTCAGCCCTCAACTCCTCGCTCAGCTCGAGCGCCTGGAGCTGGTTAGCCGCAAGGTCTTTCGCGGCCGCATGAAGGGCGAGCGCAAGAGCAAGCGCAAGGGGCAGAGCGTTGAGTTTGCCGACTTCCGGCAGTACGTCCCCGGCGACGACCTGCGGTTCATCGACTGGAACCTCTTTGCCCGCATGGAACGGCTCTATCTGAAGCTGTTCCTGGAAGAAGAGGACCTGCACTTTTACGCCCTGATCGACGCCAGCACGAGTATGGATTTCGGTGAGCCGACGAAGCTCCAATTTGCCAAACAGCTCGCCGCGTCGTTGGGTTTCATCGGCCTGTGCCGGGCCGACCGGGTGAAAATCGAGTCTCTCGGGACCAGTAACCGCAAGCCCGGGCCCACGCTTCGCGGCCGGGCGAGTCTGTGGCGGATGCTTGAGTACCTCGAAGGAATCGAGCCGGGCGAAAACGTCTCGCTGGCCGAGGGGGTGCGGAACTTCTGCCTGCGAAACTCGGGCAAGGGGATTCTCGTATTGATTTCAGACCTGATGGACAAGGAAGGCTACGAAAAGGCCATGCGGTTTCTGGTCGCCCAACAAATGGACGTTTATGTGCTGCACGTCTTATGTCCCGAAGAGCTGAACCCGGAGATCAAGGGTGACCTCAAGCTGATCGATTGCGAAGATGAGGACATCGCCGAAGTCACAGTCAGCCGGCCGCTGCTCGACAAGTACAAGCGGACGCTGGCCTCGTTCCTGGACGGCGCCCGAGAGTTCTGCACGCGGCGAGGCATGAGCTACCTGATGACGAGCACCGAAACGCCGGTCGAGACACTCGTAGCGAATTACCTGAGAAAGCGCGGGCTGGTGAAATAACTTCGGAATTAGGATTTCAGATTTGGGATTTGGGAACGAAGGGGCACAGTCAGCATCGCGTGCGTTAAAGGCTAGTGTGGAGTAGGCTAAACAGCGCCACGATTGGAATCGGCGTTTTGCAAATCCGAAATCCAAAATCCCAAATTGATATGCTTCTGGCCGACTTCGTCAACATGCTCACCTGGTGGCAATGGAGCCTTTTGGGGCTCATTCCGCCGGCGATCATCGCGCTCTATTTCCTGAAGCTACGCCGCCAACCGCTGAGCGTGCCCAGCACCTACCTCTGGAGTCGGGCCATCGAGGATTTGCACGTAAACTCGCTCTGGCAGCGGCTGCGGCAGAGTCTGCTCTTGTTTTTGCAGCTCCTCTTGATTGGCCTTTTGGCCTTCACGCTCCTTCGGCCCGGGTGGAAGGGGACCGAGCTGCTCGGCAAGCGGTTTATCTTTCTGATCGACACGTCGGCCAGCATGGGAGCGACCGACACTGCCCCCACGCGGCTGGACGAAGTGAAGCGGCAAGTCATTGCCCTGATCGAGCAGATGAAGCCCGAAAACGCAGCGATGGTGATCAGCTTTTCCGACGTGGCCAAGGTCGAGCAGCCATTCACCAATAGCCGCCGGCTACTGAGACAGCGAGTGGAGCTGATTTCACAGACCAATCGGCCCAGCGACCTGAGCGAGGCCTTGCGTGCCGCTGCCGGGTTGGCGAACCCCGGTCAAAGCGGCGATCCGAACAATCCCGAAGACGCCCCCGCGGCCGAGGCGATGCCCGCAACGCTCTACATTTTTAGCGACGGCGGCGTAGGCGCGGTTCCCAAGTTCAAGCTGGGCAACTTGGAGCCGGTGTTTATGCGAGTGGGCGAAGAAACCCAGCAAAACGTAGCGATCTCCAGCTTTAGCACCGACGTCAACCCCGAAAAGCCCGGCCAGATTCAAGCGTTCGCCCGGATCGAGAATTACTCGGCGGCCGAAACGACCGTCGAGGCGTCGCTTTTTCTGAACGACGCGCTGCTCGACGCCCAAAAGATCACGCTGCCGCCGCGGGGCGAGAAGGGGCTGCCCGGCGCGTCGGGCGCGCGGTTTGAGATGAACAACACGATCGAGAGCGGTGTGCTGAAGCTGGTGCTCGATACGAAAGACAGCCTGGCCGCCGACAACACGGCTTATGCCGTGGTTAACCTGCCGCGGCCGGCGAAGGTGCTCGTCGTCACGCCCGGCAACGACGCGCTTGAACTGGCGCTAGGGACCGACGAAGCCAAAAAGATCGCCGACGTTTCGATTGCGGAGCCGAAGCTGCTGGAAACCAAGGCCTACGCCGACCAGGCGGCGGAGGGTGCCTACGACCTGGTGATTTACGACCAATGCACTCCCAAGGCAATGCCCAATTGCAATACGCTCTTCATCGGCCGCTTGCCGCCGACCGATTGGGTGGCGAAAGGGCCGCGGCAGGGCCCGCCGCTGGTGATCGATACCGACCAGGTGCATCCGCTGACGCAGCTTGTGCAGATGGGCAACGTCAAGATCGTCGAAGCGACGCCGCTGACCGGTCCGCAAGGGACACTCACGCTGATCGAAGCCGACATTGGTCCGATTTATGCCATCGGTCCGCGGGCCGGTTACGAAGACGCGGTGCTCGGTTTTGAGTTGGTCACTTTCACCCCCGAGGGCAAGCGCGAGGTCAATACCGATTGGCCAATCCGCCGCAGCTTCCCAGTGTTTGTCATGAACGCGGTCAAGTACCTGGGAGGCGTTCGCTCCAGCCTGGCCGCGCCGAGCATCAAACCTGGCCAGCCCGCGATTCTGCGGACGGCAGTCCCGGTGCCCAAGGTGCAAGTCGAGTCGCCGCGAAAGGACCGCTTCGACGTGCCGCGCGAGACGTCGAATACGTACATCTTCGGCCGGACCGAAGAGCTGGGCGTCTATGATGTTCGGGAAGGCTCGGGCCAGAAGGTGAATCAGCAGTTCGCCGTCAATCTGTTCGATCCCCGCGAGAGCGACCTGAAACCGAAGGACCAGGTATTCCCCGGCGTCGAAGGGGTCAAGGCCCAGACCGCCAAGAACCAATCGCGCCAGGAGCTCTGGAAGTGGCTGCTTCTGGCCGCGATCGGGGTCCTAATCTTCGAGTGGTACATCTATAACCGGCGGGTGTATCTGTAGGGATGATCAATCGACTCGCAGCGGCGATTTACGCCAGTAACGCTCCGCCGACCTGACGGGTCGCCAACCGCGCGGCTATCGACCTCTCGCCAATCCCTTGTGCCCGTCAGCCTTTGGACTTGCCGGCCGCCAGCGCCTTGACGTCGCCCGTGGTGAGAGCGGCGCCGCCAATTCCCCACTCCCCACTCGCGACCTCTTCGATAACGACCCATGTCACCGAACGCATGTTTTCGCCTTCGATCGAGACCATCGCGTCCGTGAGCTTGCGGATCATCTCCTGTTTTTGCGAGGGAGTGAAAACGCCTTCGATCAGTTTTACATTCACTAAGGGCATAGGTTTTCTCCAGTCCGTAAGGTCGAATTGCCTTGGTGTTTCAGCGCGCACCGCAACTCACCAGTGCGTGCCAAATAGTTGATATCACGGGCGTCTTGCGGCGAAGTTTGCGTGTTCTTTCTCATGCGCGCGGCCTGCGACCGGTGGTGGGGACGGTGCTCGGTAAGCAATAGTAAACATCGAAGTCTTCTTGGAAATCACTGGATGGGGTCGGCCGAAACTTCGACTTTCTTGTCGAGCAGATGCCGGGCGAGGAAGTCGCGGACGCGGGCCTCGACAGCGGGGCCGCCGAAGCCGTGGCCGCCCCCTTCGATCTTGACGAACGTGGCATCGACGCCCGCCTTCTTCTCGGCCTCATAGAGCAGCTCGGCCTGCTGGAGTGGCACGGTCTTGTCGTCGGTTCCGTGCATGATCAGAAACGGTGGGTCGTCCTTGGTGACGAACGTCACAGGCGAAGCCTGCCTGGCCAAATCGGCCTTCTCCTTCGCCGGGCCTCCCAATAATTTGAATACGGGCTGGCCCGGTTGGTTGAGTCGTGGGGCCTCCAGTCCGATCGACAGAAAATCGCTGGGGCCGCAGAAATCGACGACGCAACTCACACGGCTGGAGACCCCGGTCGTGCCCAGGTCCCCTTCGACGTCCTTGACATCGCCCGACGTGCCCAGCAGGCTGACCAGGTGCCCGCCGGCCGAGGAGCCCCAGACGCCGATCTTGTCGGGATTGATGCCGAGCGAGGCCGCGTTGGCGCGGAGGTAGCGGATGGCCGCCTTGCAGTCGTGAATCTGCGCGGGAAAGGACGCCACGTCGGTGAGCCGATAACCGACACTGGCGCCGACGTAATCGCCGCTGGCGACGAGCGCGCTTAGGCGACCCGCGCCGCTGGACTTGTTGCCATTTTGCCAGCCTCCGCCGTGAATCCAGACAACGAGGGGCCGCGGGCGGTCGGCATCGACCTTGGGTCGATAGAAATCGAGCTTGAGGCTCACGTCGCCTGCTTTGGCATATTCGATATCTGTCTTCACGGTGATCTTGTCGGCCCAGTCCGGCCTGGCCTTGGCGGCAGGCTCCTGAGCGAGCACGGGAGCGATGAGCCAAACGAGAAGCAGCGGCACAAGGGCGCGAGTCATGTCAGTTTCTCCACGGCCTAGTCGCAGGTGGGGGCAACGGGCGCGGACCATTATGGTGGGGAGAAATGCGCGGCGAAATGGGCTCAAGGTTTTGCGAGGGACCGCGCCGGAGGAGGACGCTGGCCGATAGTGACAGCGACGGCATCTCGATATGAACAAATGGTATAGCATTTGCAGCGAAGGTTGACGTGCGCGCTGTCACTGCCAATTTGGCGGTGCGGCATTGCATTGACCCTCTCGCCGGAAGTGGGCGACTGCTCTTTGACATCCTGGTTGAAGCGAAGAATCCACCTTACAGAGGAGCGGAAGCGATCCTTGTACTAGCATCCCCTGGTCAGGCTATTCTAGAAGTGCTGAGCAAATCAGCGCAGAAGTGCCACTTCTAAGTTGCAAGTCGAGGCCGGTGACAGGTTTGTGCGCGAGAGCTGGTGAAGAAGAATACGTTCGTAGAAGAGCAGCAGCTAGGAACGAACGGGCTTCATGGCAGGTCGCTGTCACGCAGGGATTATGCGCATTGCGCGCATAGGCGCATAGGAGCAAGATCGATGCAAGTGCTTTGGCAAGTTGGCGTTGCGCCGCAAACTGTAGTTCGCCAAAAAATCAGCCAAAGCCGGCTGAAATCTGTTTCGCTAATTCTGAATCCTGGCCAGGCACTGCTGCATGTACTCGATGCTCTCGCGGGCCAGGGCCTCGACGCCCGGAGCGTAGTCGAAGACTTCCACGGAGACCCAGCCGCGATAATCGATTTCGGACAGCGTCTGGAAGATGGGGACGAAGTCGAGATCGCCCATACCGGGTCCGCGAAGGTTCGGATCGTTGGCATGAAAGTGCGTAAGCAACTGGCGATTTTCGCGGAGCAATTGGGGGATCGATTTGGACTCCGTGGTCATGGCCTTGCAGTCAAGGTGCAGCCGGCAGTTTGGCGAGCCGACCATTTCACAGAGCTCGGCGCCCTTTTTCGCGCTGAGCAGGAAGGTGCCGTCCTTGGGCCCGAGCGGTTCGACGGCCAGGGTTACGCCGCATTCTTCCAGCGTGGGCATGGCCCGGCGGATGCAATCGGCAGCCAGGTCCATCGCCTGGTCGTGGGTGACACCGGGGAGCAAGTTGCGCTGCTGCGGCGAGCCGAGCACCATCAAGTGCCCGCCCAGATCGCGGCAAAGGCGAGCCAGCTCGCCAAGATAGTCAGCCGTCTTGTGACGAATGTCATTGTCTGGGGTCGTCAGGTAATAGCCGGCGGTTTTGGCGAGTAGCCAGTGCAGGCCGATGATCGCCAGCCCCGCATCGTCGGCCTGGCGGCGGACCTGGGCGCGGCGAGCGGGCGAGATTTCGTAGGCACTGGTGTGAATCGTAAAGGGGGCGATTTCCAGGCCGGTGTAGCCCAGCTCGGCTGCGAAAGCAAACGCCTTCTCAAAGGGCCAGTCCTGGAACGTCTCGTTGCAGATCGCGAATTTCATGGGCGGGGTGATGGTGATTGGTTAGAGAATGCCAATCACACTAGCCCGCCTCGGCAACGAGGAAAAGGCGCCGGCAATTCTAGCCCGCCCGCTCCAGTTCCGCGTCGCGCCGATCCACCTGATAGACCACGCGGATGGCGTTAATCACTTCGGCGCCGTCGGTTGCGTTGCGCACAACTTCCTGGGCGAGCTGCTTGTGATAGAAGGAGCTCACGCGGCCGCGCAGAACCACCGCGTCGCCGTCCTGGCCGACCGAAAGGCGGCGGAGGTCGAATATGCGGCTGTCAGTCAGTGCCGCCTTTGCGAGCGCGGCGGCATCTCTCAAGCAGAGCTCGGCCATCATCTTCGGGCCCCTCCGTGGCCGGCGTCCGTGGATGTCACGATCAAGACAAGCGTGACGCCGGCAGCGAGTCCATTTGGCGACAAACACTTTACGGGAATGGTGTTCGTCGGTTCGTCCGGCGAATGATTCAATGTAAGGACGACCGGCGACCTGTCAACGCGAAGTGGCGATTCCTGACGGCGATTTCAGGAAATCTTTCCGCATTTTTCCATGTACGCAACCACCTGGGCTGCTAGCACTTCTGGCGGCTGATGGAAAGATTCGAGCCGCAAATCTGGGGCAGCTGGCGGCTCATAGGGAGCATCCACGCCCGTAAAGTTTTTGACCTCGCCGGCCCGGGCCTTTTTGTACAGGCCCTTAGGATCGCGCGCTTCGCACACCTCCAGAGGGGCATCGACAAAAACTTCCAGAAAATCGCCGGTACGACCCCGCTCCTCGACCAGCTTGCGGACCGCGGCCCGGTCGGCGCGATACGGGCTTACAAAAGCGGTTAGCGTCACGATTCCCGCAGAGGCAAAGAGTTCCGCAACCGCGCCGATGCGGCGGATGTTCTCCGTGCGGTCCTCGGCGCTGAATCCGAGGCCGAAGCGGTTGGCAAAGAACTCACCATACGGCGCGAGGATGGCCGGTGAGGCGTTGAGACCATGGCGAACATTGTCGCCGTCGAGGAGAAAACTGTGGACACGCCGCTGGTGAAGCAAGTGATCGACGAGGTTGGCAATGGTGCTCTTGCCCGAGCCCGATAGACCGGTGAACCACACCACGCAGCCGCGATGGCCGTTGAGCTTCTCGCGCTCGTCGCGGGAGACAGCGTGCTGATGCCAGACGACGTGAGTTTGTTCCATGGGGCGATCGGTCATTGGTCGCATGTCATTCGTCATTTGTCGTCTGAATCTGCGGCCAGACCGGCCAGTTCGCACAGGTTGGCCGCGACGACCGGCTGCGGGCAGCTCCAGACCAGAAAGAAGAGCGCCTCCTTGCACCAACGTCCAGCAGGATGGCCTGCAACATAGCCCGCGCCTTTCGCCGCGGCGAGGGCAGCTTGCGAGGCGCGGAGCGCCAGGCTATTGAGCCGCCGGCGCAGGTCGTCGCTCGTGCAGACGGCAATTCCAGACGCGAGAGCGAGCATGCTGTTTTCCAACTCGGCGCGTTCGGCCTCGAGGGAGTCAGCCGGATCGGCAAGTTCGCCACGATCGCGACTTTGCGACTGGAGATACCCAGTCGCTGCCTTCGCCAACCCGATGGCCAAGGCCGAAGTTTGCAGGCCGCCGGTCCTGGCACCCGTCCCCTGTTTCATCACTTCCGCCACGGGGCCGGCCAAGAGCCAGCGATGCTCGGCGACAACGCGGCCCAAGTGGACTGGTCCCGTGCGGCTGGCCGATAAGCCAACGAGCTGCGGCGCACACTCGATCCGCACACCGGGAAGATCCGTCGGTAGGGCCAGGAGAATCTGCCGCCGGTCGGCGAGCGTCGCGCCGAGCACAATGTGCTGGGCGAATTCGGCGCCAGTGACCCACGGCGAGTATCCATCCAGCACAAAGCCAGCGGCCGTTTCCTCGGCTCGCAGCACTGGACGCGAAAGATGCTGCCGGCTTGTTGTCAGGTGGGAGATTCCCACGGTGGCGAAAGAACTGCCGCCCACGAGGCCTGGCAGCAGCGCCTGCTGGACCCACTCGTTGCCGCTGGCGGCAATGCGGCCGACAGCGCCCATCCGCTGCGTGATGACAAACGTGGTCGTCAGGCAGGCCGCGGCCAGTTTGACGTATCCGCGCAATAGGTCGGGCTCGCTCCATTGCTGGCCGCCCCACTCGGCGCTTAGGAACCACTGGAAGACTCCGGCGTGTGCACACAGGTCGAGTTGCTGGCCCGGCCAGGCATCGGCGGCTTCGAGCCCTGGCGCCAGAGCAGCCAGCCGCTCGCACAGCTCGTCGAGCGCGGGATCGTCGGGCGAGAAGACGAACGTCATAGGATATCCGGCAAGGGGCCCATGCCGAGCACAATCATCCAGACCACGGAGGCGATGCAGGCGAGCATGCCGAATACTCCCATCCAAAGCGCGAGGAGCGTCGGCGATCGGCCGGAGTCGTCACGTCCGCCGAGATACATTTCGCCAAGATCCTTGTAGGCGAGGACCCAGGCAGTTCCCGCCGCAAAGATCGCACACAGCGGCAACAGCCAGCCAGTAATGAGGATTCCCATGATCGACGTCGCACCGCAGGCCGCGCCCGCCAGCCCGAGGCTGGCCACGATAAGCAGGATTGTCTCGCGTGATTGGGCCGTTGCCTCGTAACGCGGCTCGAATGGCCGCTGGCTCGTTGCGGATGTCGCCTCGTATGCGCCGGCCGCGGCTGACGCGTCGCCGGGCTCGGCGGCTTCGTCAGTTTCCTGGTCGGCGAAGCGGTTCTGCCCCGCTGCGTCGATCACAAGCGGCTTTTGGAACCGAGGATTGCCAGGATTGAGGAGGGGATTGGACATGACCTTAAACCGCAGGTGTGTCTGGCGAATTTGGATTATTATCGGACGGCACTACGCCGAAATCTGTCAATACGACAGCTACTTCGCCATCCGCATCGAAGCCGGCGTAACTCGCGTAAAAGCCGTCTCCGCAGCCCGATGAAAACGCGACAAGGTTTGCGCCATCGAGCTTCATATTGAGCCAACTCCACGTATGTCTGTAGGTCTTGTCCATCTCTGCGATTAATGTCTCGTAGAATCTGTGGTCCTTATTCATTATCTCGGTGAGCATCTTGCCTGCATTGAGATCCATAAAGCAGCCAGTACCCGCGTCGACCGGATAACCGAAAATCTCATCCGGCTTGAGCGTCAAAAGGCTCTGGTCTCCGACCGTCAACATGTCCCACACGATTGGTTTGCTTTGTCGAAAACGAACCGTTGCGAAGGCTACACGCTGGTCATCCGAGAACTCAGCGATGCTAAGGATGACGGGAAACGAACCAAGCGGAAGCCGTATCGCGAATGGCTCCATCTCGGGAAACACAAACGGATCACAAGCTATCAAGCGGCCGCTTGTCAGATGCAAGTCACCGGCGCTACGGTGGGTGAGCGTCATGTCCTGCAGGCGTCGTCCATCGTCGAGTGCCAGTTCGAGGTAATCTGGTGTCATGGTGCGTGCGGCACTCCAACGACTTAACCGCTTATCTACGAGCCAGCTGGGGCGACCCGGCAATGCTCAAGCATCTCCGCCGGTGAGGTGACGTAGCTCGTGTAAAACGGCCCGAACTCGGCAAAGCGAGCGCTGGCCTCGTCGAACCGCATCCGATAGACGATCTCGGTGAGGAACTGCGGATTCTTCGCCCACAGCGTCACGCCCCACTCCCAGTCGTCCAGGCCCACGCCGACGGTGATGAGCTGTTGCACCTTGCCCGCGAAGGTCATGCCGCTTCTGGCATGCTCGGCCATCATCTTGTTGCGCTGGTCAAAGGAGAGGAGGAACCAGTTCTCTCCCACCTTTCGTTTCTTGTTCATTGGGTAGAAACAGGTTGCAGGGTACGGCGGGAAGTCGGGCATCAGCCGCTGGCGATTCATCATCGGCA